>TARA_R100000656_G_scaffold87156_1_pt1 | contig 26156 bp, 22 predicted proteins | sample TARA_R100000656 | Tara Oceans TARA_R100000656 (sample SAMEA2622517) | marine metagenome | biome: marine biome (ENVO:00000447); feature: mesopelagic zone (ENVO:00000213); material: "saline water (ENVO:00002010), including plankton (ENVO:xxxxxxxx)" | depth 350 m
AGGAGACGTTCGCCACTCCCAGGCCGACATCAGCAAGGCACAAGATTTGCTGGGCTACGAACCTGCCTACCGTATTTACGATGGCATTGGCAAAGCCATGCCCTGGTACGAAAGCACACTGAATACTGGAAGCGACGTATGAAAATTCTGGTCACCGGCGGTGCAGGCTTTATCGGTTCCGCCGTTATTCGTCACATCATCAGCAACACGGACGACAGTGTCGTCAATGTGGACAAGCTCACCTATGCCGGCAACCTGGAAAGCCTGCTCAGTGTCAGCGACAGTCCCCGCTATACCTTTGAAAAAGTGGATATTTGTGACCGGCATACCCTGGATGGGGTATTACAACGGCACCAGCCCGATGTGATCATGCACCTCGCCGCAGAAAGCCACGTGGACCGTTCCATTGATGGCCCGGCGGCCTTCATGGAAACCAACATCATAGGGACCTACACCTTGCTGGAAGCGGCACGCCAATACTGGAACAGCCTGGACGACACTGCCCAGCAGGCTTTCCGCTTCCATCACATCTCCACCGATGAAGTGTACGGCGATCTGGATGGCCCGGAAGACTTGTTTACCGAAACCACTCCCTATGCACCCAGCTCCCCGTATTCCGCCAGCAAGGCCAGCTCCGACCATCTGGTGCGCGCCTGGTTGCGGACCTATGGCTTTCCCACACTGATCACCAACTGCTCCAACAATTACGGGCCTTTCCACTTCCCGGAAAAGCTCATCCCGTTGATGATCCTCAACGCCCTCGAAGGCAAGCCGCTACCGGTGTACGGCCAGGGTACCCAGGTACGTGACTGGCTCTACGTGGAAGACCATGCTCGCGCCCTCTACAAAGTGGCAACTGAAGGCAAAGTGGGGGAGACCTACAATATCGGCGGCCACAACGAAAAACAGAACATCGACGTGGTACACACCCTCTGTGATCTGCTCGAAGAGCTGGTACCGAGTAAACCAGAAGGTATCAGCCAGTACCGGGATCTGATCACACATGTCCGGGACCGCCCAGGCCATGATCTGCGCTACGCCATCGACGCCAGTAAGATCGAGCGAGAGCTGGGCTGGACCCCGCAAGAAACTTTTGAAACCGGCATCCGCAAGACCGTGCTGTGGTATCTCGATAACAGCGAATGGTGCCAACGAGTGCAGGATGGCAGCTACCGGCGCGAACGGCTTGGCACCGGTTCAGGCACTGAGGGAAAGGAATAAAGGCCATGGCAAGGACGCAGGGAAAAAAGACAATCTTGCTGCTAGGCAAAAACGGACAGGTCGGCTGGGAGTTGCAGCGTGCCCTGGCGCCGTTCGGTCAACTCATCGCCTTGGATCGCGCCGGCCAAAATGGATGGTGTGGTGATATTGGCAACCTGGATGGCCTGCGCGAAACCATCGAGCACATCAAGCCGGACGTGCTGGTCAACGCCGCGGGCTACACTGCAGTAGATCAGGCCCAGAGCGAACCGGAGCTTGCCGCACGGCTCAATCATCAGGCACCGGCCTTGATGGCAGAGTTGATGAAAACCCATGATGGCTGCCTGGTCCATTACTCCACCGACTACGTCTTCGATGGCAGCGGCAACCAGCCCTGGAAAGAAACAGACAGCGCCGGCCCCCTCAACGTCTACGGCGCCACGAAGCTGGCCGGCGAGCAGGCCATTCAGGCCAGCGGCTGCCAGCATCTGATATTCCGCACCAGCTGGGTGTATGCCAGCCGAGGCAACAACTTCGCCAAAACCATGCTGCGCTTTGCCAAAGAGCGCGACACCCTGAATGTGATCGACGATCAGATCGGTGCGCCCACCGGGGCGGAGCTGATTGCCGACATTACCGCGCACGCACTTCGTCACTGTGAGCAGCAACCGGCGGCATCAGGTCTTTATCATCTGGCTGCTACTGGCGAGTGCTCCTGGTATGACTATGCGCGCTACGTCATTGAGTGGGCCAAAGAGGCTGGGCTACCCCTCGCGGTGCAAGCGGTCAATCCGATCCCAAGTGAGGCCTACCCGGTTCCAGCCGTAAGGCCACGAAATTCCAGGCTGAATTGCCGGGCGCTCACTGAAACCTTCGATCTTGAATTAGCCGACTGGAAGCTGGGCGTGCAGCGCATGCTTCAGGAAACCAACAAGGAACCCTCATGAGCAACCGCAAAGGTATTATTCTGGCCGGAGGCTCCGGCACACGCCTGTACCCCATCACCATGGGGATGTCCAAGCAGCTGCTACCTATTTACGATAAACCGATGATCTACTATCCGCTGTCGGTTCTCATGCTGGCGGGCATTCGGCAAGTCCTGATCATCACCACCCCGGAAGATCAGGCCGGCTTCCAGCGTCTTTTGGGCGACGGCAGCCAATTCGGCATCGAAATTACCTATGCGATTCAGCCCAACCCGGATGGCTTGGCCCAGGCGTTTATTATTGGCGAGGAATTTATCGGTAAAGATCCCGTTTGCTTGGTGCTGGGAGACAATATCTACCATGGTCCAGGGCTTTCAGGGCTTCTTAAAGCGGCTAACGACAAGGAAACCGGGGCGACGGTATTTGGGTATCACGTATCCGATCCGGAACGATTTGGTGTCGTGGAATTCGATGCCAACAAGCGAGCTGTTTCCATTGAGGAGAAGCCCTCCAATCCCAAGTCCAACTATGCGGTGACGGGCCTGTACTTTTACGATAACGATGTAGTGGAAATCGCCAAACAGGTTAAACCCTCAGGCAGGGGAGAACTGGAGATTACCACCGTGAACCAGGCGTATCTGGAACGTGGAGATCTGAACGTGGAGCTGCTGGGCCGCGGTTACGCCTGGCTAGATACAGGCACTTTCGACTCTCTTCACGAAGCCTCGGGCTACATTGAAACTCTGGAAAAACGGCAAGGTCTGAAAGTGGCTTGTTTGGAAGAGATTGCCTTCCGCATGGGGTTCATTAGCAAAGACCAACTCCAGACCCAGGCAGAGTTGCTAAAGAAGAACAGCTATGGGGCCTACCTGACAAAAATTCTGGAGCAGGAGTAACCATGGAAGTGATCGAAACCAGCATCCCGGACGTAAAGCTGATCAAGCCCAAAGTCTTTGGTGATGAACGAGGCTTCTTTATGGAAACCTGGAATGCCAAGGTTTTTGAGCAAGCCGGTATTGATGTCACTTTCGTCCAGGACAATCACAGCCGGTCAGTAAAGCATACCCTCCGTGGCCTGCATTATCAGATCAAACAACCCCAGGGGAAACTGGTGCGTTGTACCCGCGGTGAAGTGTTCGATGTGGTGGTAGATCTGAGAAAAGACTCACCGACCTTTGGTCAGTGGCTGGGCGAGTTTCTTTCAGAGGCAAACCAGTACCAGCTCTGGGTGCCGCCTGGTTTTGCCCATGGTTTTTTGGTAACGAGCGAAATAGCAGATTTTCAGTACAAATGCACCAATTTTTACGCTCCGGAGCATGAGCGCACACTGCAATGGGATGATAAGGCGGTAGGTGTCGAGTGGCCTTTGGAAATTGGCTTGAGCCTTAAACTTTCCATAAAAGATAAAGCTGGCCTGGATTTAGAGGCCGCCAAAGCTGAACTGGAAGCCCTTCTATGATACCAGTAACGAAACCATACCTTCCTGATCGCAAAACCCTGGATAAATATCTGGATGGAATTTATGAGCGAGAATGGCTAACGAATAATGGTCAATTGGTTCAAGAGCTGACAGCACGCCTTGAGGAATATCTTGGTGTAGAAAATCTGTTATTAGTGGCGAATGGTACCTTGGCATTGCAGATAGCATACCGGGCTCTTGGGGTAAGTGGCTTTGAATATCAAGAACAGCCAGAAGCTATCACCACACCCTTTACCTTTATCGCAACAGCCAGTTCCCTGAAATGGGACGGAGTGCAACCTGTCTTTGCAGACATAGACCCGAATACCTGGTGCATAGACCCGGACAACATCGAGAAAGCCGTAACGTCAAATACCAAAGCGATTGTGCCCGTGCATGTTTTTGGAAATGCCTGTGACGTAGACGCTATTGATGAAATAGCAAGGCGCCATCAGTTGAAAGTTATTTATGACGCTTCTCATGCCTTTGGTGTGAAATATAAAGGTAAAAGTCTCCTTGAAAATGGGGATGCATCCACACTGAGCTTCCATGCCACTAAACTTTTTCACACTGGCGAGGGAGGTGCGATCGTGTTTAAACGAAAAGAAGATTTGGAAAGCGCAAGAAAAATGATCAATTTCGGCATAACGGGGCCAGAGACGATTGATGGGATCGGTATTAACGCCAAGATGAATGAGTTCCAAGCGGCGCTTGGTTTAAGTGTGCTTGATGAATTTGAAGCTAATATAAGCGGCAGGAAAAAGGTATGGGACTGCTATAACAAGATTGATGCTCCCCATTTCATACAGCAATCTGTAATGGCGACACTAGAAAAAAACTATTCTTATTACCCATTACTTCTGCCTTCGGAAAATCAAGTAAAGAAGCTACAAAAATATCTATCCAGCAAAAATATATTTGCAAGAAGATATTTTTATCCGTCTTTGAATGGTTTGGACTGGTTAAGCAAAGAAGAAAAAACGCCTGTAGCCGATGATGTTGCTCAAAGAATGATTTGCTTGCCAATATATGCTGGCTGTGATTGCGAAGCGGTTAGTGAATCACTGCGTAACTATATTAATGAAAATTGAAAGCGGTGCAGGCTTGATGAAGAGATCTAACTCAATATCCGATAGAGTAGTGCGGAAATTAGGAAGAGCTTTTAGTGGGATCATTAAGAAGATAAAGGCATCACATAAAAAAACTGTGCTTGAAAGGCTTAGTAAAAATGAGCCGATTTTTATTTTGGGTGTTCAGAAATCCGGAACAACAGCAGTTGCTGCTCTCTTATCAGAGGCAACAAGGTTGCCAGCAACACTTGATATTATCCGGTCAATAAAGCGCCCGTATTCTAAAATTTTAAGGAACTATGGAATTGAAGACTTTGGAGACTACATATATCGGTATAGAAGAGAGTTCTCAAGAAAGATAATTAAAGAGCCCAGTTTGACATTTGATTATCATGATTTGCGTGCTTATTTTCCTAAAGCACGTTTTGTCATTATATTTAGAGAGCCGAAGGATAATATAAGAAGCATTCTTAATCGACTTAAAGTTCCTGGGAATTTAAAGGATCTAAATACTAAAGAATGGCCAGAACTTAACAGTTCTGGAGCTTGGCGTTTAAATATTGATTCTTCCTGGTTGGGCCATTGGCCTGAATCTTATGTGGATTCGTTGGCGTATAGATGGCAGTTATCAGCGCAAATATATTTTAAAAACATTGATGATTTTGTGTTGCTGCGCTATGAAGATTTTTGCCAGGATAAAACTGGAAAAATAACAAAACTAGCTGAAGACCTAGGGCTTAAAGTGATGACAGACTTTTCTGATATGGTTGATTCCCAATTTCAGCCTAGAGGAGAGCGCGTTGAAAATTATGATGTTTTTTATAAAGAAAATATGCTCTATATCTATAAACACTGTAGTGAATATGCGAAAAAGCTTGGTTATTAATGTTGGTTGTCATTGTCAGCACCCTAAGTTAAGCATCTAAACGTTTGGGTATAGGTAAATAAATCTTCTTTCCCGGTTTATGTAGAAATTTATATGAATATTGAAAAGGCAAGAATTCTTCATCTGGGAACGAATGATAAGTTTCTTTGGCAGGCTGTCGATGTTTTTGAAAAAGTAAATCCAGGCTTTAATGATGTATGTATTTTCAATATAAAGAATAAACAAGTTCCCTGCCCAAAGAATACCAACATTAAAGTTGTTCAAGTAAAAAATCCACAATTCCAACTCTCAAGAGTTTCGAGAACAGTATATAAGAAATATGACATTGTCGTGTTTCACTCTTTTGATAGCCTGATTTTCCCTGAAATATTCGCAATTCCAAAGAATGTTGCGAAATTTTGGGTGGGTTGGGGGTTTGATTATTATTCGGAAATATCCAGCCCCGAAAAGCTTCTACTGCCAAAAACATATCAATACCGATCAGATGGGAATAGCAAAAGAAAAGATAATATATTTTTCAAGATGGCTCGCTTTATCGCCAAAATGCTTGGCGTGAAAAAAAATAAGTGTGAGGCTATCAGCAAACTGGATTTTTTTGCTCCAGTAATTCCTGAAGAATACGACATGCTCAAATCTTCAAGGAAATGGTCGAGTTTCCCTGACTTTTTGAACTGGAATTATGGCACAATTGAGGACCATTTTTTAAAGGGCTTTGATGATGTATCCGATGTTGGTGACGCTATTCTTCTTGGCAATAGCGCTAGCCTGACATGTAACCACCTTGATGCATTCGAGATACTTGCCCGGTTAGAAATAAATGGAAGAAAAATAGTTGTGCCATTAAGTTATGGGGGCGAAGCCTACGCAGATAAAGTTTGTCTAGACGGGGGTAAGTATTTCGGTGATAACTTTCTTCCTTTGAGAGGCTTTCTCCCAATTAGTGAGTATGTAAAGACAATATCCCAATGCGGCTTCGTTGTGATGAACCACAATAGGCAGCAGGGCTTGGGCAATATTGTCATTATGCTGTATTTGGGTGCGAAAGTATTTTTACGAAAAGAAAATCCCTTGTATGAAAATCTGATTTCCCAGGGTTTTATAATATCAGCAGTGCAGGATTTGGATAAAAACCCTGATTTGATAAAAAAGAAGCTGACAAAATTTGATGCTGAAAATAACAAAAAATTAATAATAAAGCGCTGGAGTAGAGAGGCATCCATTAACCGTACCCTACGTTTAATAGAGGCGGGGATTGCAAGAAGTGCCTCTGAAAAAGGGGGCGCTAATGTCTAAAATCAGGTCTGGTGTCAAATGGACTCTTATCGAAACCTTGACGTCAAGACTCTTGCAGATGGTTTCTACCCTGTTTGTTGCCAGAATCCTGGGGCCTGAAGCAATGGGCTTGATTGCTCTGGTTTTAGTGTCTTTGGAGGTCTTCTCTGTTTTTACACAGATGGGGATTGGTTCTGCCATCATTTATCAAGAAAAACCGAAACCCGATCAATTGGCAACTCTTTATTCGTTAAACTGGATCCTTGCAATTTTGGTTTACGGTTTGATTTTTGCCGTATCGCCGTATGCTTCAGATTTCTTTGAAATGGTCGAGCTTGAAGCGGCGTTAAAAGTGGCAGCCTTGACTCTCGTCGTGTCAGCTGTCGGCCAGCAATCGATTGTTTTAATGAGGAAAAGATTGGATTTCAAGGCTTGTTCTTTGATATTCATTGGCTCTTCAATTATTAATACTGCCTTGTGCATTTTCTTTGTGCTTGATGGATGGGGTTTTTGGTCAATCATTGTTGCTCAATTAATTTCTCTTGCAGTAAGAAATATTGCGGCCTTCCTATATGGATTATCGAGAGGCATGTTCAACGGTTTTGGGCTTGATTTTATATCAGTAAAGCCAATGCTGGGCTATGGTTTATACCAGGTTGGATCTGCATTAACCGGACTTGTAAGTTCAAAATCAGATCATGTGATAATTGGTAAAATGGCAGGTGGCGCCTCGTTAGGTATGTATAGCGTAGCGAGTCAGCTTACTCTCCAGGTAATGCAGAAAATCATCGCGATTAATAACCGTGTTCTCTTTCCAGCCGTCTCAAAAAATCAAAATAACATTCCGCTCGTAAAGGATCTATATTTCAAATCCCTGAATAATATTATTATTATAGTGGCGCCAATGTTTATTGGCTTGTCAGTTTTGTCTGATTTATTTGTTATTGTATTGCTGGGTGAGGGTTGGGACGGCCTTGGAAGTATAATAAGTCTTCTTTCGGTATATGTTTTAATTCGTTGTCTGGGTAGTTTGAATAACCCATTAGTATTGGGGCTTGGAAAGGCAAAGTGGGCGTTCCATTGGAATCTTTTACTGATGTTCGTTGTACCGATTGTTGTTTTTTTAGGTTCATATCTCAACGGAGTAATTGGTGTGGCTGCTGGATTGATAATGGTCCAGAGCTTTGTTGTTTGTGCAGCATATTTCTATTGGGTCAAACGGCTGCTCGGGCCATGCTTGAAAGGTTATATAGAAACAGTTTTTAGGCCAGTCCTGATTTCTTTTTCTATGGCGTTAACGGTTGGTTATAGTGCCAATAGTTTTGGTCCAAAAAACCCGTTTTTTTCGTTGCTGTTTTTTGTTTTTTTAGGAGCATGTATTTATATTTTTCTTTCATGCTTTTTAAATCGAAAAAACTTCAAAATCTTTATCGGCTCATTTTTAGGTAAGGCATGACTGTTTCATTTTTTTTATGCCTTTTTGTGCAGTTTTTTAGAGAAGTAAGCTATATGGGAAGGATACGTGTTCTACATTCTCTGGAGTCAGTGAGTTCAGGCGGAGTTGAGCAAAGGCGCTTGTCATTGGCTCGGCACCTGGATCCTCAAATTTATGAACAGCAACTGATTTGTACTAAAGCAATAAAGAGTCTGCCAACTCAGTTCGAAGAAGCTTGCTGTAAAATTACAGAGGTCGGTGCTTTTCGCAGTATTCTGGACCTGCCCAGGTATAAAAGTGCATTGCGTGTGATCAGGGAATTTCGCCCTCATATTATTCATGGTGCCGTTTTTGAAGGAGTTGCCATGTCTGCTATCGCAGGCACCCTTGGCCGTGTCCCTGTTATCATAGGCGAGGAAACCAGCAATCCGATTAATAGAAGTTGGCGTGGCAATTTTATTTACAAAGGTATTACTGCGCTTACACACCACATGGTGGCAGTTTCTCCAGCTGTGGAAATTTATTTGACTGAAAAAATTGGCTTGGCAAGAGATAAAGTGTCAGTTATTCCAAATGGGGTATCCGAAAAAAAACGACCTTCCGTCGAGTCTACTATTAGTCTTCGCAATAGACTTGGTTTAACAGAAAAGGATTTTGTTATTGGAACAGTTGGGCGTCTTTTCGATAGATCCAAACGAGTCAGTGACATTATCAAAGCAATGCCCTTGATAGTGCCCAAAGTTCCGAATGCAAAACTTTTGGTTGTGGGGACAGGACCGGATGAGCCACCGCTAAGAGAGCTAGCAGAGAGTCTTGGCCTTACTGACAAAATATTATTTGTCGGGTACCAATCCGACACACGTCAATTCTATGAGCTTATGGATGTGTTCGTTTTGGCTTCTGCGCACGAGGCATTTGGGCTGGTTTTAGTTGAGGCGATGTTCTCAAGATTGCCTGTTGTGGCAACCCGAGTAGGGGGGATACCGAAAGTTGTCGTTGATGGCGAAACCGCATTGCTCTGTGATCCATTTTCCCCCAGCCAAATTGCCGATAAAGTTATTCCCTTTTTTAAAAGCGCTGCGTTGAGAAAAACGTTTGGTGATGCAGGCAAGGAAAGAGCCAGGAAATATTTTAGTGAAAATCGTTACGTGACGGATGTTAGCCAGTTATACCAAAAGCTTTTGAATGTAAATAAAGTTCAAGATTGAGAATCATTCGTTGAACTATTTCCCAGTACCGAGTTCCGCTTTTATACTTTTTAATTTATTGTTCTGAATTTGGTGTGATTTTATGCGTAATATCAAAAAGGAAGTTTGTGTTCTTGATACTTCTGTGGCGACATCAAATGTCGGCGATGAGATAATAATGTCTTCAGTGAGAAAGGAGCTTAATTCATTATTTGAGTGGGGTTTTTTTACGCGACTGCCTGCTAAGGAGCATATCTTCAGGGTGGGCTTGGGGGTGATCAGGCGCTCTGATTATACTTTCGTTGGTGGTACAAATTTCCTTTCATCGTTTATGAACAAGTTTAGGGCTTGGCAAATCTGGCTCTGGCAGGCTTTTTTTATTAGAGAAAAGATTATTCTGATGGGCGTAGGGTGGAGAGATTATCAAGGCTTGCCCAATTTTTATACAAAACTCCTTTTGAAGCTTGTTTTGGACAAAAAGGCTTTTCATTCGGTAAGAGACGATTACACAAAGAAAAAGCTTGAGTCTATTGGTTTTAAAAATGTAGTAAACACAGCCTGCCCAACAATGTGGTTGTTAACCGAAGCTCACTGCAATGATATTCCACAGGAAAAATCTGAGCGGGTTATCTTCACATTAACTACTTATTTGCCAGACCTGGAATTAGATAAGACTTTCGTGGAAACCCTGCTGGCTAAATATAAAGAAGTTGTTTTTTGGCCCCAGGGAAGAGGGGATCTTGATTACTTTTATTCTTTGGGACTGGATGCGGAAGCGAAAGTAAGAATAATCTCTCCGAATCTTGATTCTTATGACTCCTATCTTTCTCAAAATGAATCTGACTATATTGGAACCAGGTTGCATGGTGGTATAAGGGCGATTCAAAACAAAAAAAGAACTCTTATTATTGGTGTTGATAATAGAGCCGAAGAGAAGAAGGTTGACTTTAATCTTAATGTTGTAAGTCGCGGCGACTGGGATGGGCTGAATAATTTTATAAGCGGAAAGTTTCCAACCAAGGTAAAAATACCTGTTGTTGAGATTAACCTCTGGAAAGAACAGTTTTGCCGGTGATTTATGCGAGTTCTTAGGCTGTCAACGTTTCTTGATTACGGTGGTATTGAGTCAAAAATGGTCAAGCTCTCTAAAGTCGAGCAAGATCGTTTTGATTTTTATTTCTGTTCGATCGGCAAAGGCGGTGCTGCTGAGTCCGAGATTATAGCTATTGGCGGAAAAACAGTTTGCCTGAACGAAAGTTATAAAATTGGGTCTATGCGAACTTTTTTAAAAGTTGCTGAGTTAATTAAAAGTATTAAACCAGATGTTGTTCATTGCTCTGGGGCGGAAGCAGTATTCTACGGAGTGTTAGCCGGTAGGCTTCTCAACGTTAAAATTGTCGTTGCTGAAGAAATTGGTATTCCAAAGCCCTCTCGTATCACTACCAGGGTGTTTAGGTTTGTTTATTCGCTTGCTCACAAGGCTGCTGCTGAGTCGGCACTGGTATGTAATGAGTTATCGAGGATTTATTCTGTGAATCCTGAAAAAATTAACGTAATCCATAACTTCATTGATTGTAGCGCTATCGATACATCAAGATATTCCCGTTCGGATTTTTTAAAATTGTTGTCTGTTTGCAGGCTTGAGCCGGTAAAGAATATCGAAGGTGTGCTTAAAGCGTTGAGCATTTTGAGAGATCAAGGTTATAGGTTTGTGTACCACATTTTAGGCGATGGTAGTGACTCTGAAAGACTAAAAGAAGTTGTCAGAGATTTAGCGTTAAGCGAAAAAGTAATTTTTCATGGGTACGTCGAAGATACAAGTAGGCATTACTTGGACGCTGATCTTTTTCTTATGAACTCATATTCAGAAGGTTTTTCAAATTCGTTGCTGGAGGCAATGAATCATAACATCCCCGTTATATCAACAAAGGTTGGTGGTGCTGTTGATGTTATTGAGAATGAAGTTAATGGTTGGCTCGTAAATACAGACGATGTGCCGATGTTAATTGATACTTTAAAGGGTTTCTACAGCCTGTCGGTCCCCGAGAGACTTATGATAGGTAAGAATGGTGGCGATCATGTGAGGTCATCGTTTTCATCGGAAAGTCACATGGCGGCATTATCTTCTCTCTATGCGGTTTGATTTGAGCGTTTACTATGAATGGTTACTTTTTCCGTTATTATGAATATTACTTTCCCCAGCTCTTCGGTTTTATCTTGAGGATTTTTTTTCCAAAAAAGAACCCCTTTACCGAGAGATGCTACAAAGAAAAAGTGATTTTTATTCATGTTCCGAAAAACGCCGGAAGAAGTATATATAAGTCTGTTTTTGGTGAAGATGGTAGGCATATTCAATTAAAAAGGTACTGCCTCTATGACAAGAGATCAGTTAATTCCTTCTATAAATTTGCAGTTGTTAGGGATCCTGTTGATAGATTTGTTTCCGCTTTTAACGGTCTTAAGGGCTCTGCTATTTCTGACGGCGATTACGATAAGTTTGTTAGGCGCTACATAGATCCATTTTCTGACGTCGTTGATTTTCTGGAATGGATGATGGAATCAGATAAGAATACCAGGATGGTGCTTAAGTGGGTTCATTTTTATCCACAGTATAAGTGGGTCAGCCTATATGGCAGGGGGGTTAGTGTCGACAAGATACTAAAATTCGAAAAACTCGCTGAAGATTGGCCTTTGTTCGCCCAGGAAAATGGTTTTAGTCCGGAGCTTTCCTTTGTTGGAAAAGGAAGGAAGGCGGCTGAAAAAATCACTAAAGAGCATGTTGAATTCATTAGAAGCATTTATCGCAAAGACTGTGATTTGTTTTCTTACTAAAGCTTGAGATTATGAAAAATATTCTTTTCGTTACATGGGATGGCCCTCAGGTTTCATATTTAGAAAGCCTGTTTCTGCCAATATTTCGTGCCTTGCAGAAACATGGTTTCCAATTTCATATTCTTCAGTTTTCCTGGGCACCTCATTCTGTTACTGAGCAGCGGCGCAATTATTGTGAAGCGATTGGGTGCACCTATACTTTCGTGCCAGTTATTCGTAAGCCAGTAGCCTTGGGCGGACTGATTACTGCTATTTGGGGTTATCGCCAGATCAGGAAAGCGATTCAGCGATATGATATTGATATTGTAATGCCCAGAAGCACCTTGCCGGCAATGAGTTCTCTCTTGGCGTTACGGGGCTATGATCAGAAGTTTGTTTTTGATGCGGACGGATTGCCACTTGACGAGCGAGTGGATTTCGCAGGTCAGTCATCTTCGAGCATTGTCCATCGTATCCTTCGTGATATTGAAGCTCAAGCTGTGCGCTCTGCCGATGTAGTTTTGACCCGATCAAAAATAGCGGCTGGAGTTCTTCATGCCAGGGCTGGTGCCGGTGTAGATATTGGCAAATTAAATGTGGTTAGCAATGGTAGAGATACCTCTCTTTTTTCACCAGGTTCTGACTTTGATCGTAAAGAAGTAAAAAAGAAGTTGGGTATTTCTGATGATGCGCCTTTAATTGTTTATGCGGGTTCTTTGGGGCCTCAGTATTGCCCCGATGATATGTTGACACTGTTTGGTCTCATTCTGCATTCAAGAGTCGATGCTCATTTTCTCGTTCTTACTGGTTCTCCCGAAGTGATGCTCGAGCAGATGGATAATCATCCTGAATTGTTTTCGGCGATAACCGTTATGCGCGTTAATGCAAGTGATGTTCCTTCCTGGTTGGCCGCTGCTGACCTAGGTATCGCCTTTCGTGAGGCCGCTTTCTCTATGCAAGGCGTTGCGCCAATAAAGTTGGGAGAGTATTTGTTGTGCGGCGTTCCAGTCGTAGCAACGCGGGGCGTTGGTGATTCTCACTATATTGATGATAAATCGGGCTTCCTTGTTGGCACTGGTGATAAGAGCACACTTGAGTCTGTTTCGGAGTGGTTCGTTGGTAAAGTACTTCCTGAAAGAGAGGTTTTCCGTTCCCACTCTCGTTTAATAGGGAAACAATTTTTTTCCTTGGAGAGTAGTGTTGAATCTTACCGAAAAGCGCTTCTCTTTGATAAGGAACTGTCATGAAAAGCTCAGTTTTGGTTCTTCCCAAGTACCCACGTAAAGGGGCAAGTTCTCGCCTCAGAACTTATCAATACCTACCTTTTCTGGAGAAGCTGGGATGGAATTTTACTGTGCGTGCCCTGTTTGATGAAGAGTATCTTGATTCTCTTTACAACGGTAAAGGAAGATCCAGATTAAAGATGTCCTTTTTGTATCTGTATAGGTTGATGGTGCTTTGTAAATTCAAAAGATTTGATTTTATTTGGTTGGAAAAAGAGCTTTTCCCCTATATGCCTGCATGGATCGAGGTTCTTTTAAAGTTGTTCGGCGTCAAATATATTGTCGATTACGATGATGCTATTTTCCATAATTATGATCTTTCTTCAAATAGGTTCATTAGGCGTCTTCTGGGGAACAAAATTGATGTGGTGATGCGACACGCTTATTGTGTTATTGCAGGTAATGAATATCTGGCTGAACGAGCTAAATTAGCAGGAGCAAAAAGGGTATTGGTGATACCAACTGTTGTTGATCACCACCGCTATATACCTCGCAAGGAAACGAGTTCAGGCCCACTAACATTGGGCTGGATTGGTTCTCCCACCACTCAGAAATATCTTGAAATCTTGCTGCCTGTGTTTCAGTCATTAACTAGACAATATCAATTTCGACTGCTTCTTGTTGGTGCAACGCCCGAGATCAAAGCTAAGCTGGCCGGTATAACGGTACATATAGAGAATTGGTCGGAAGACACTGAGGCTCGCCACATTCAAGAGATGGATGTTGGGATAATGCCTTTGCAGGATGGCCCTTGGGAAAAGGGTAAGTGCGGTTATAAGATCATTCAGTATATGGCTTCGGGTGTTCCAGTGGTTGCGAGCGCTGTTGGTGTAAACACGGCTATAGTTAGCGGGTCTAATTCTGGCATGTTGGCTAATGACTTTTCTGAGTGGGAGTCAGCACTGGCTGCTCTCTTCTCTGAACCGCGACATCGTCATCAGTTAGGCATGTCAGGTCGACTGGCTGTAGAAAGAAAATATTCAATTGATAGTCAGCTTCCAAGACTTCAATCATGTTTCCTTCCTGGGCTGGCGACTAATGAGTGACTTATCTTCTACACCATTTCAACTTGTTCTTGCCCTGCTTGTCTTCTTTTTCGGCGCTTTAATAGCGCTTGTGATACGACGGTATTTTCGTACTTCATCATCTCGTGCACTTACTTTATACGGGTGGCACAGTTTTTTCTGTGTTGTTTATTTTTTCTATGTTGTGAATTATGGGGGAGATGCAACAGGCTATTATCATTGGAGTCTTGTGTCCGATGTTGATTTTAAATTTGGCACATTAGCCGTTCGTATCATCACTTCTTTCTTTAGTCAGGGATTGGGTCTGTCTTTACTTGGGTGCTCCCTGGTTTTTCAAATATTCGGCTTTGTTGGGTTGTTAGCATTTGATTCAGCGTTGCGTGAGGTGACATGGGATAAACCCCGTAATATTCGTAGATTAGCGACGCTTATCGTTTTTTTGCCGTCGATCAGTTTCTGGTCTTCTGGTCTCGGTAAAGATTCACTTTCTTTTTTTGCTATGGGCCTTGCCTTGTGGGCAGCATTAAGTTTGAAGCGCCGCTGGTGGCTTTTGGTTATTTCCATGTCGGTTATGTTGCTCGTTCGTCCGCATATTGCTGGTATGTTGGGGTTAGGCTTGGCCAGTTCCTATGTGTTTCAGCGAGGAATCTCGTTTTTACAAAGGTCGGTGCTAGGTGGTATTGCGATCATCGCTGCTATTTTTCTCGTCCCTTTTGGGCTTAATTATGCGGGTGTTGGTGAAGGGGCCGATGCTGGTGAAGTGATGGAATATATCGAAGGCCGTCAGGGCTATAATATGAAAGGCGGTGGGGCCGTAGATATATCGGCTATGAGTCCGCCTTTGCAGATGTTTACCTACTTGTTTCGCCCCAGCCTGATTGAGGCTAGAAATATCTTTTCTTTAGCGGCATCGATTGATAACTTGATTTTATTGTTCCTCTTTATTGTCGGAGGCTGGTCTCTGATCAAGAGACCTCTGCCGTCTTCTTTGGCTAGTCATAATAGAGTGTTTCTTTGGGCTTATTGTTTTCTTGCATGGCTTGTTTTGGCAATGACGACAGCTAATTTGGGTATCGCTTTACGCCAAAAGTGGATGTTTACACCCATGTTGATCTTCTTGTTGATATCGGTAATTGGTCGGTCCCGGTTGTCGCTGGAACCTGCACCGAATTCTTTGGAGGGGAGGCGCCGATGACGAAACCTGTCTTCCTGCTTGTGGCAAGCTTTCCGGAATCGTTGATCAAGTTTCGTGGCCCTCTCATTGAGGCGTTACTTTCATCGGGTTGCCAAGTGCATGTGGCTGTCCCTGACCTTGATCCATATTCTGATGTCGCTAGTCAACTCGGTGCGCTCGATGTCCAGGTTCATGATATTCCCTTACAAAGGACAGGCATGAACCCCATTAAGGACCTGACTCTCTTGTTCGCTTTGCGAAAGCTGATGCGAAAGATCGGTGCGGACTATGTCTTGGGTTATACCATCAAACCGGTGATTTATGGTTCGTTGGCTGCCTGGATTGCGGGGGTAAAACACCGTTTCGCGTTGATTACCGGGTTGGGTTATGCCTTTACCGGTGAGGCTTCCGGCCTTCGTAAGGTGCTTCGCATATTGATCCAGCAGCTGTATCGGTTTTCGCTTTCTCGTAATCGGGTTGTGTTCTTCCAGAACCCTGACGACGAAGCGCTATTCCGCCAGCTCTCATTGCTAAAGCCTGCTATTCCTTCCAGCGTGGTGAATGGGTCTGGTGTGGACGTGACCGAATATACGGTCGCTGCGATGCCTGGAACACCTTCTTTTTTGCTGATTGCGCGTCTGCTTGGGGACAAGGGAGTCCGTGAGTATGTGCAAGCCGCAGCCTTCGTGAAGCAACGTTATCCGGAAGTGACTTTCCGTCTGGTGGGCTGGATTGATGACAACCCGGATGCGATTAGCCGGGCAGAACTCGATGCCTGGATTACGGCTGGGACGATAGATTTTCTGGGCAAGCTTTCTGATGTGCGCCCAGCGATCAGTAATAGCAGCGTGTACGTATTGCCTTCTTACCGTGAGGGCACCCCCCGCACCGTGTTGGAAGCCATGGCCATGGGGCGGGCGGTGATTACTACTGATGCTCCTGGCTGCCGTGAGACGGTGGTGGACGGAGATAACGGTTATCTTGTGCCGGTTCAGGATGTGTCTGCGCTGGCTGCGGCCATGATCAAGCTTGTCGAGAGCCCTGCACGGGTGACCGCAATGGGCGCTCGCTCGCGGCAGATTGCTGAAGAGAAGTACGATGTAGATTTGGTGAATGCGGTTATGCTTAGGGGAATGGGGCTGTAATGAAGCGTTTGATGGATATTGTGGGGGCGCTTGCTGGGTTGTTGCTGTTGGCGCCGGTGATTATTTTGCTTGCCGTATTAGTGAGAATAAAGCTGGGCAGCCCGGTACTGTTTCGCCAGACAAGGCCGGGCATGGCAGGGCATGTGTTTGAAATGACCAAGTTCCGTACCATGACGAATTCCTGTAATGCTAGTGGCGAGCTGTTGTCTGATGCGGAGAGACTGACAGGATTTGGTCAATTTCTCCGTTCCTCTAGCCTGGATGAGCTACCCGAACTCTGGAATGTACTGAAAGGCGAGATGAGTCTCGTAGGCCCGCGCCCCTTGTTATTGGAGTACCTGCCGTTGTACTCAGAACGCCAGGCTCGTCGTCATGAAATTCGCCCTGGCATTACTGGCTGGGCGCAGGTGAATGGCCGTAATTCGCTCTCGTGGGATGAAAAATTCGAGCTGGATGTGTGGTATGTGGAAAACCGTAACCTTTGGCTGGATCTCAAGATTCTATTTATGACTGTCTGGAAAGTGGTAAAGAGAGATGACATTGCCCACAAAGGGGAAGTTACAATGAAGAAATTCAAGGGATGAGAGAGAAATAATGGGTAATGGAACACCGGTGCAGACGTTGAAATACCGGCCAGAAATCGATGGTTTGCGTTTTCTGGCCGTCATACTTGTCATTCTCCATCATCTTGAGATATCACTTTTCTCTGGTGGGTTTATTGGTGTCGATGTCTTTTTCGTTATTTCGGGATATCTGATTACATCAATTCTTTTCAAAGAGGCCGCAAACGGGCGTATTAGTTTTTCGGGCTTCTACAAGCGAAGAATTGTGCGTCTGGCACCGGCTTTTTTCGTGGTTGTTTTCTTTACGAGTGTTGCAGCTTATTTTCTGATGCTGCCCTCCGAAATTGTAGCTTACGCAAAAAGCCTCGTTTCATCAGTATTCTTTGTCGCTAATTTCTATATGTGGAATGAGATCGGTGGCTACTTTGTTGATAATGCTGCGAAAACACCATTGCTGCATCTCTGGTCGCTTTCGGTTGAGGAACAGTTCTATATTATATGGCCTTTTGCCGTTATGGTTTTTGTGTTTTTAAAGAAGCGCATACCACTTTTTCCTTTGGTTTTCATTATTACTGTTGCAGGGGCCTTGTTCTCTGAGTGGGGAGTCAGAAATTACCTGGCTGCATCATATTACCTGCTTCCTACCCGGTTCTTTGAACTCTCTGCCGGCGGCATGCTTGCCTTTCTGCCAGCTGTAAGTCGTGAGAGTAGGCTGACTCGGGTGTTGCCCTGGGTAGGGCTGTCCATGATTTGCTATTCGGCTTTTCACTATAGCCCTTCAATGCTTTTTCCGGGATTTGCAGCTGTTATTCCAGTAGTTGGTACCGTTATTTTGGTTAGGTATCTGCGTGTTGAGTCATCATTGGGTAGGGCTTTCTCTGCCAGTTTTTTTGTTGCGTTAGGAAAAGTTTCCTACCCCGCTTACTTGTGGCACTGGCCGATTATCGCGTATCTAAACATCATGAGAGTGCCAATCTCATTCTGGGTTGGCTGTGCTGTGGTTTTATCCACGTTCTTGCTTTCTTTTATGACATATTATTGGGCTGAGAAGCCTGCCGCTAGATTTCGCTTACTACATCCTTTCAAAGTGATTGTCCTCGGTTTCTTTATTCCGGTACTGGTGTCCCTTTCATTTGTTTTTTATGTCCAAAAAACCGAAGGAATGCCCGATAGATTTTCTGATTCATTGGTCGAGAAAAGCCGAGCGATTGGGTCTTGGGCAAGCCGTATTCGGGGTGCCTGTCATAACGGATATATCACCGGTCTGGCTTCGGAGGATGAGTGTATTTTGGGTCGTGAGAGTGGTCCCGTCGATTTTCTTTTGATTGGAGATTCTCACGCCAATCATTTCGCCGGAATGATGGACGTTTTTGCATCTAAAGCAGGGCTGCGCGGTTATGATTCGAGTCAAAGTAATACTATCTACCTCCCTGGATCCGAAAGAATGTATTCAAAATCTGGTCAGGAAAAAATTCATACCCAATTCAAAAGCAGAAACGAAACGTGGACTGCCTTGATTAAAGAGAATAACTACAGGGCTGTTGTGTTGGGTGGCTCATATGCAATTCATTATGAGTCCGATAGTTTCGTTCATGAGGGTGAGAGAGGTAAAGGTGCGTTTGGTGAATCTTTCAGAACGGCACTGCGTCTGATTGAGAAATCGGGAGCTCAGGCTTATGTGATTATGGGGTCTCCAGTTTTACTTGGCATCAATTACGACTGTGGATTGATGAATGAGAGGTTTGGAACGGATCAATCTTGTAAATATCCGCGAGAAATGCACGACGATAAATTTGAGGGTTGGATCGATTTTGTTGCCAATCTTAAAAATGAGTTTCCAAGGGTGACCTTTATTGATCCTGCTGCCGTGCTGTGTACTGACGATTATTGCTATGCTGAGTTGGATGGTTTGCCGATTTATCATGATGGAAATCACTTAAACTACATGGGTTCTCAGGAAATTGGTCGTCGCTACATTCAGGATTTCGGTAACCCCTTGAATGCATTGCGAGGTAATTAGCTTGTGTCTGAATGTTTTAAACTGGGTGTGATCGGTGCTGGTGGCCATGGCAAGGTGGTTGCCGATACGGCTGAACGGGCAGGCTGGTCCGAGGTGGTTTTTTTTGACCCACGTTTTGGGCCAATTCAACAGACTCATGCCCACTGGCAGTTGCTGGGTCTCCCGGAAGAGGCACACGCACATGACTGCGATGGCTATTTCGTGGCCATCGGCAATAGTCAAGCTCGGCAGCAGTGGGGCGAATGGTTGCTCGGCCGCGGTTTGCCGTTGGTAACCCTCATCGATCCGGACTCTTCGGTAAGCCAGTACGCCATGCTTGAGTCGGGCGTGCTGGTGGTTGCCGGTGCAGTGATCAATGCGGACACCCACATTGCCAAAGGTGTGATTGTGAATACTCGGGCGGCGATTGATCATGATTGTAGGATTGGTGCTTATAGTCATGTTTGCCCTGGAACGGCCCTTGCAGGTTCGGTAACAGTTGGTAAGCACAGTTGGCTTGGTATCGGTTGTCAGGTGAGGCAGGGTGCCAGCATTGGCTCTAATGTGACGGTGGGTGCCGGTGCCACTGTGGTATCTGATATTCAAGATGGTTTGACGGTGGTGGGTACGCCTGCACGTTCGCAATAATTTTTTCTGAGGTTTTCCATGCTTAACGGCTCTTTTTCTCCCTGGCCTTCCTTTACCCAGGAAGAAGCTGATGCGGTGTCCCGCGTACTCCTTTCCAACAAGGTGAATTACTGGACCGGTCAGGAGGGGCGTGAATTCGAGCGCGAATTCGCAGCCTTTGCCGGTACCGAGTATGCCATTGCGGTGGCCAACGGCACCCTGGCGCTGGATCTGGCCCTGCAGGGGTTGGGTATTGGCGTTGGTGACGAGGTGGTGGTGACGCCGCGGACCTTTCTGGCATCTGCGACTTCAGTGATCAATGCCGGGGCCACGCCGGTGTTTGCAGATGTGGACCCGGATACCCAGAACATTACCCCTGAAACGGTTGCCGCTGTGATTACCCCTAAGACCAAAGCGGTTGTCTGCGTGCATCTGGCGGGCTGGCCCTGTGATATGGATGGCTTCATGGCCCTGGCCGAGCAGCATGATCTGTTCGTGGTTGAAGACTGTGCCCAGGCCCATGGTGCGACTTACAAGGGCAGCTCTGTAGGTGGCCTTGGGCATGTGGGGTGTTGGTCGTTCTGTCAGGACAAGATCATGAGTACCGGCGGTGAAGGCGGGATGGTTACCTGTAATGATCGTGAGCTCTGGTCGCGAATGTGGAGTTTCAAGGACCATGGCAAAAGCTGGGAAGCCGTGTATGAACGGGAGCATCCGCCGGGTTTTCGCTGGCTGCATGAGTCGGTAGGTACCAACTGGCGCCTGACCGAAATGCAGGCTGCCATTGGTCGTATTCAGCTGCGACGAATGCAGGATTGGACTATTGCACGGAAAGCTAATTGCCAGGCGATTTGGCAAACCGCTTCGGCTCTGACGGGATTACGCGCCCCCATTGTGCCGCCTGAGATTGGCCATGCAGGCTATAAGTGTTATGTCTTTGTTGATGAAAATATGGTTTCTGGTTCAGTGGGCGAAGTCAGGGATATAATCATGGGCGCTCTTGTTGCTAACGGTGTGCCTTGTTTTTCAGGTTCTTGCTCCGAGATTTATCGAGAGAAAGCGTTTACACGACTTGCTCTTGGTCCGCCAAAACGACTGCCGATAGCGAAAAGACTAGCTGAAAGCTCTCTTATGTTTCTGGTTCACCCAACGTTAAACGATTTTGAGATCAGGAAAGCCTGCTCAACGTTAGAAGATGTTGTCAAATCCGTATTTAGTAATTAATAAAGTCAATGAAGATTTTTAAAATGGTGATTTTATAAAATGCAATATAGACGTGAGATAGATGGTCTGAGGGCTTTGGCTGTTCTTCCGGTTATTCTTTTCCATGCGGGGTTTGACCTTTTTTCTGGAGGCTTCGTTGGCGTTGATATTTTCTTTGTCATTAGCGGTTATCTGATCACGACTATTATTATTTCAGAGCTTGAAAATGAAAAATTTTCATTGATTACTTTCTATGAGCGGCGGGCAAGGCGTATTTTGCCGGCCTTGTTCTTTGTCATGTTCTGCTGTATCCCTTTTGCATGGTTTTGGCTGTCCCCTGGCGACATGAAAGATTTCTCTCAGAGTCTTGTGGCGGTGCCATTTTTTTCTTCCAATATACTTTTTTGGCTCCAGGGCGGATATTTCGCATCAGCAGCTGAATTAAAGCCGCTTCTCCATACCTGGAGTCTGGCGGTTGAAGAGCAGTTTTATCTTTTTTTTCCACTGCTGTTAATGCTGATATGGAAAATAGCTAGATCCTGGGTGTTGCCTTTGTTGATGGTGATCTTTGTAGTCAGTCTTGGACTGGCTGAATGGGGGTCATTGTCAAAGCCCGGCGCTACGTTCTACTTGCTTCCAACTAGAGGATGGGAGCTGTTGCTTGGTAGTTTTGCTGCTTTTTTTATGTATTACAAAAAGAGTTCGGGATTGGGTTTTCGTGCGCTCGAAGTCGGTGGTTGGCTCGGGTTGCTGTTAATCTTGGTGTCGATATTGTTTTTTGATAAAGAGACTCCCTTTCCCGGTTTTTACGCGTTGGTGCCAACTATAGGAACGTTGCTTATTATCATTTGCACAACAGACCAAAATGTTGTGGGTAAGTTTGTTGGTAATCGCGTATTTGTGGGTGTGGGGCTGATTAGTTATAGCGCCTATCTATGGCATCAGCCGCTATTTGCCTTTGCCCGCCACAGAAGCTTGAATGAACCAAGTGAGTGGATGTATGGTGGCCTTTCTCTTCTTGCGCTTTTGCTTGCTTATTTTAGCTGGCGATTTATCGAAAACCCATTCAGAAATAAGTCGAGAATTGGCCGTGGCAGAGTTTTTCTTTTCTCGTTAGCCGGCTCTGCTGTATTCGTACTGTTCGGTTTGTGGGGGCACTATACGAATGGAATTTACATAGCAAGGCCGAATATTGACATCGCGTTGAGTGCTGAATCCAGGCTAAAGGCAAATCAGGGGCTAAGCTCTATATGCGACATTAATTATACTAATTCAACGGAATGCATGACGGATCCTAATCCGGAGGTCTTGTTGTGGGGCGATTCTTATGCAATGCACCTTGCCGCTGGTTTTATCTCTTCAAACCCGAAAATCAGGTTGGTTCAGAAAACTGTTTCAGTATGTGGTCCGATTCTTGATATTGCTCCGATCAGCTCTACTTATACCCGGGCCTGGTCTGAGAAGTGTATGGCCAATAATGACAAGGTGTTCCAGTATTTAAAGGATAACCCTGAGATTAAGTACGTGGTCATGAGTTCGCCTTTTAAGCAATATGTGAATGAGGGTCAAAAAGTCTTAACGAAAGATGGGCGGGTGGTTTTCGGAAAAGATGTTGCTTATTCCGCAATGCTGGAAACGGTGAATCGAATTCGTGCCATCGGACGAAAGCCTGTTGTTTTTGCTCCGCCTCCTAAAAATGGTGAAAACATTGGTCGATGTTTAATGAGAGCAGCGTATTTCTCCGAAAATCTTTCCTTGTGTCACATTTCGCTTGAAGATTATAAGTCTAACCAACGTTTTGTTAATGATTTTCTTGTGCGATTAGAGTCTTCAGTTCCTGTTGTATGGCTTAGTGATACTTTATGCTCCTCCCGTCATTGTGTCTCTCATATAAACGATGTCTTCATTTATCGCGATGGCGGTCACTTGTCTCATGAAGGGAGTGCATATCTAGGAAAGGCTGTTGGTTTTTATGAAGCTATAAAAGAAATTGATTAAATGGCCTTTTGCTCGCAGAAACTGTTCCTGGCCCGGGTTTAATGGGCACTTTTTTGGTGAGGGTACAGGCTAATCCTTAACTGCCCGTAGTAGCAGGGCAGAGCCCGAATGTCGCTGCAAGTCGGCGGCATTTGTAGGTTTTTCTGACATGGCGGTTGGAAGCAGGGCTCGCTGGTGGGTAAGCCATCGCACAGCCCTTTGATCTTGCTGGTGCGGTCGCCGACGATTTTGGGGCGAAATGATTGGCTAAGTGGTGAAATCTTGTTATGAACTGTATTCATAGCATAAATGGCCATTGGATAATGCCAAAAAGCGCCTATAATGCATTCCTTGATTCAGGAATGTGCTTTCTGTCACATTAGCTAGTTTAAGATTCAGCGCTAACGCTGACTCGCTTGGTCACATGGATGGACCTGATGCCTTCTACATTTTTGTACCCTTCTGTTTACCGGCTAATTTCTCTCACTCGTCGCTCCAAGCGCGCGGTAATGCTCACGGCTGATGTGTTGGCGGTGCCCCTATTGGTGTGGATGGCGTTTTCTCTTCGCTTCAACTCGTTTAGCCCGCCGATTCATGATCTCTGGATTTTCCTGGTTGCGCCGTTGGTGTTGATCCCGGCCCTGTATATGGCGGGGTTCTACAAGTCTATTGTGCGCTACCTGGGCGCGGAAGTGGCCTGGTCCATGCTGACGGGGGTGTTTTCCTCTGTCGTTGTGCTGGCTGCGGCGTCTTACATGATCCCGGATGCTGCGGTACCCCGTTCGGTGTTCCTGATCTGGGGCATGCTCAGCATGTTGTACTTGGGCGGTAGCCGCTTTGTGATGCGGCGCTTCCTGGTGCACGTGCTGGGTGGGGCGCTGAATCGTCAGCCGGTGGCCGTGTTTGGTGCCGGTGGTGCCGGTGCCCAGTTGGTGGCTGGCCTGCAGTCCTGTGTTGAAATGTTCCCTGTCATGGTGGTGGATGATGCCTTTAACAAGCAGGGTACTTTGCTGGCCGGGGTGCCAGTGGTGGACCGCGAGGCGTTGGAGAAAGCCTGCCGGCGCGGCAAGGTGACCTCGGTCTTGTTAGCCGTCCCGTCGCTGAGCCGTTCCCAGCGAATGGCTATTGTGCGCTGGCTGGAAACCCTGAATGTGAAGGTGCAGACGGTACCTGCGTTTTCCGATATCGCCAGCGGCAAAGCGCGTATTGAAGAGATCAAGGATGTTTCCATCGAGGATTTGCTGGGCCGTGATTCGGTGCCGCCCAAGCCGGAGTTGCTGCATCGTTGTATCAGCGGCAAGCATGTATTGGTCACCGGGGCTGGCGGCTCTATTGGCAGCGAGTTGTGTCGACAGATTCTGAAGTTGAAGCCGTCTTGCCTGATTCTGTTTGAGCAGAGCGAGCTGAGCCTGTACGCCATTGAGAAAGAGATGGCGGCGTATATCGACGCCAAAGGGCTGCAGGTGGAGCTGTTTCCCATGCTGGGCTCGGTGGTGAACCGGGGGCACATCGAGCGGGTGTGCCGGGAGTACCGTGTGGATACGGTTTATCATGCCGCCGCCTACAAGCATGTGCCGATTGTGGAAGGCAACCCTTCCGCCGGGGTGCGCAATAATATTCTGGGTACCCTGGAAGCGGCTCAGGGGGCTGAGTCCGCAGGCGTGAAGCACTTTATCCTGGTGTCCACCGACAAGGCAGTGCGCCCCACCAACGTGATGGGGGCGACCAAGCGTTTTGCCGAGATGGTGCTGCAGGCCATGGCGGACCGTGGCTCCGAGACGGTTTTTTCCATGGTGCGCTTTGGCAATGTGCTGGGCTCTTCCGGCTCCGTGGTGCCACTGTTCCGGGATCAGATTCAGCGCGGTGGGCCGATAACGGTGACTCACCCTGACGTGATTCGTTATTTCATGACCATCCCCGAAGCCTCACAGCTGGTGATTCAGGCCGGGGCCATGGCCAAAGGCGGCGAGGTGTTTGTACTGGATATGGGCGAGCCGGTTCGTATCGTGGATCTGGCGCGGACCATGGTTCACCTGATGGGCCTGTCCGTGAAAGACGACGAGACCCCTAGCGGTGATATCGAGCTCGCCTTCACCGGGCTGCGCCCAGGCGAAAAGCTCTATGAAGAGCTGCTGATCGGTGAGTGCAGTGTAGGCACCGAGCATGAAATGATCATGCAGGCCACCGAGGAGCGGCTGAGCTGGGATGAAATCCAGTTCGCCCTGGAGTCATTCCGCAAGGCTCTGGAGAAGGGCGACAAGGTGGCGCTGAAGTCCTTGCTGCGCAGCTATGTGGCAGGGTACGAGCCGGGTACCAATGGTAGCCGCCCGCTGGAAAGCATGCAGACCCGGGAGTTGCCCAGGCTGGTGTCGGATAATCGGGCTCTGGCGGACTAGTCGGTTTCTCGCATCGTTGGAGACTTGCTTGCAAGGCGAAGGTGCAAGGTTGATGAGCTCTTCGCCTTGCGAGCAAGGCTCCAACGGGTTGGTTTTGCTGGCTCAGCGGCTCTTTGCTTATAGCTATTTCGAATTGAATTCCCCTTCTTATATATCTTTTTCCCTGTAAAATGACCTTTTTCTGCGCAACCCATGGCCCTGTTGGCCCTCTGAGGGAATTCGCCCCGTGAATCTGGATATCGTGATAACGCTGCTGATTGTGGCTTCGGTGCTGGGGGCGCTGGCCAGTAATCGGGTGCCGGCGGATATCACCATGATGGCTGCGCTGGTGATGGTGCTGGTGACCGGGGTGGTGTCTCCTGGTGAGGCGCTGTCCGGCTTTGCCAACCCCGGGCTGATGACCATTGCTGCCCTTTATGTGGTGGCGGCGGCCTTGCGGGATACTGGTGCCATTTACTGGGTGGCGCACCGTTTGCTGGGCCAGCCGAAATCTGTGTTTGCCAGCCAGTTACGGCTGG
>TARA_R100000656_G_scaffold30747_8_pt1 | contig 26038 bp, 25 predicted proteins | sample TARA_R100000656 | Tara Oceans TARA_R100000656 (sample SAMEA2622517) | marine metagenome | biome: marine biome (ENVO:00000447); feature: mesopelagic zone (ENVO:00000213); material: "saline water (ENVO:00002010), including plankton (ENVO:xxxxxxxx)" | depth 350 m
TGAATAAAAAACTGAATAAATACCCGACAGGAATTTTATCACAGATACTGTAGCCCGCCGCTGCCAATTATCCAGATGTCTCTTATGACGAATGATCCCTGCAAGATGGCAACCATTCAAGAAGTGCCGCCCTCAATTGAGCTATCTGAATCGGCTTGGTGAGATAACCGTCCATACCGACCCGCAGGGCTTTTTTCATTTCTCCTTTCAATGCATTAGCAGTAAAAGCCAGAATAGGTAGGTGCTGCCCACTTGGCTCTTCCCGCCTTATTGCCTTCGCGAGACTGTAACCGTCCATTATCGGCATGTGCAAATCTGCTAAAAGTAATTCAAAATTGCCAGTCCGCCACTTCGCCAATGCCTCCTCGCCATTTACAGCAATTTCAGCCGTAAAGCCGAGCAACTCCAACTGACGAGTAATTACCTGCCTGTTGACGGCATCATCCTCTGCAATCAGTATCGAGGCAGCATCGCCGGACGCGGCAAGCGGCAGTACCGAACTATTAATAGCAGTATAGCTATTGCCCCAATGCACTTGGGGAGAAGAACGATTTACTGCAATTGCAATACTGCGCAAGAGTACTCCCCTAGAGAGGCTTTCTGCGTCCAGGATAACAATATCATCACCCACGATGCGCGGCTCATGCCGGCGCCCTTCGGCAATAACAACTTGTCGCAGATTGGTCAAACCAGCGAAATCATCCAAAAGATGCTTCACATCTGGCTTTGTCTCATCAACAAACCGCAGGATCACCCAGTCCGAACCGGTTTCAACCTGTTGCTGCACTGCGGCCAAATCTGGCGCGACCACCACGTTGATACCTGCTGACTTCAACTGACTCACCAGTTCTGGGTACTTCTCGTCACCTTTTGCGATAAAGAGGCAGTTCACCCCGTAAAGATCAATGTCTTCGAGCCCGTCATCATTGGTGTCTTCCTTGATCGGGATACAGGCCGTAAACCGTGAGCCTTTATCCAAGGCACTCTCAAAAGAAAGCTGCCCCCCCATTAGTTGAAGCAAACTTCTGGTAATGGACAAACCCAGTCCTGTACCACCAAAACGTCGGGTTATGGAGTTATCTGCCTGGGAAAATGGCTTTGACAGGTTCTCTATGGTATCAGGCGACATTCCGATACCATTATCGACAATACAAAACGTCAATACAGGCTTTTGCCCGGCACTGTCACAAATAGACACATCCACGGCAACCTCTGCAGTGATCCCAGGACGATTTGAAGAGAACTTCACAGCATTGCCAACTAGATTCATCAGAACCTGCCGGACCCGGGTCGGATCAAGCGATACCAAGTCTGGAACAGCAGCATCGACACGGCTATTCAATATCAATCTCTTCTCTTTCACCATGGCAGAGAAATTACTACAAACAGCGACAACAATATCACTCACCGAACAGGGAATGATGTCTAGACTTAAGTGGCCAGACTCAATTTTTGAGAAATCCAAAACATCATCAATAATGCTCAACAATGATAATGAAGAATCACGGATCACCTTGATATGGTCCGTATAGCACTCCGGGAATGCAGGGTCGTTCGATAACAGATCCGCCATTCCCACGACACCATTCATGGGTGTGCGGATCTCGTGGCTCATGGTGGCCAGAAATGCATCCTTGGCGCTATTGGCCTTCTCTGCCGCCCGGCGCGCATTCGTACTGGCTTGCTGAGCCCGTTTTTCTGCCAACTCCCGCTTTATCCGCTCACGACGAGCGCTGATAAGATTACCGTAGGTGGCCAGTATGGGTTTAACTTCGTTAACAACTGACCTGTCGTACCCGCCAGACCGGTTCGCTAAACCCACCATGCCGACAAATTGGCCTCCAACTTTAATCGGGATACCGAGAAATCTATCCAGAGGAGGATGCCCAGGTGGTAAACCACCGCGTCGCGGATCAGTGCCTGGCGAATTGGAAATCACCACATCTCCACTGGTCATTACGACCCCAAATAGAGTCTTGAGATTGGTAAACTCCAATCCACCCGGAGCATTCTCTTCGTAGAATTTTCGGGTTGCCTCGTCCCAACTGATATTGGTTTGAGCGTGGGTCTTCAGATAGGGAAGCCCTTTATCACTATGTAACACCTCCCCAATAAAACCGTATTCACTGCCTGTAAAATCCAGTAATAGTTTCAGCAATTGGTCAAATGCTTCTCTATTATCTGGGCTCGCAATAAACACATCCTGTATATCCCGTAAGCCATTCAGCAGGTTGTGATTGCGGCTTATAACGTCGAGCGATTTTGCCAGTTCTTTTCGACTCTTGAACAGAGCCATCTCAGTTCTAACACGGCTGTCAACATCGGTATATGTGCCCGAAGCAAGCAACGGCTTTCCCTCTTTATCGCGCTTGATCACCTTGCCTCGGTCCAAAACCCATCGCCAACTGCCATCCTTTGCCCGAAACCGGTATTCGAAGGTATGATGATCTTGCCCCTCCTCCAGGGCCTCAAAAAACAGACTCTCAACTTTTTCCTTGTCAACCGGATGAATCAACTTATCCCAACCGGCCAGTGAGGGCGGAATTTCCTCAGGCAAGTATCCCAGCATGTGTGCAAAAGAATCACTTGTATGGATATACCCGCTCACCATATCCCAGTCCCAGAAGCCGTCTTGGCTACCGTCTATAATCCTGCTCAATTGTTCAAATGAACGCTGCGTTTCAAGCTGGTCGAGAATACGTCGGGCCAAACCATATAGGGCAGTTGCCTGGCCCGTCTCCAATTGACGGGGTATGTAATCGAGCACACACAATGTGCCTATATTGAACCCATCCGGCGTTGTCAGTGGCACACCGGCGTAATAACGGATAAAGGGAGCCTGTAGAACCATTGCGTGCTCGAAAGTACGGGGATCCTGCAATGTATCGGGAATTTCAAATAACTCCTTACCACCGATGGTCATGGCGCATAATGAGGATTCTCTAGGCACCTCAGACAGATCCATACCCTGGCTACTTTTTATCCAGATGCGGGTTTCATCAATGAATGTAATGAGTGCAATGGGGCAACCCGTGAGGCAGGAAGCAATCTGGGTAATATCGTCAAACTGACTATCTTTGGCAGTACCTAAAATATTGTACTGGCGCAACGCCGATAAACGATGAGCTTCATCGCTGGTCAACGTGCATGAGGGAGAGTGACTAAAGAGCATGATGTACAAACTCGGTGGCAGAGATCACCACAAAAAACGAAGAAAACAAAACCCCCAACAACATCAATGGGGCAAAGAATTTTATTCTACTTGCTGACACTGAGGTGGAAAGAACTTACCAGGGGTTCCCACACAATGCCAGCCAGCTATATCACCGGCGAGGGCATAAATCGGCAAATATTTCACAGACACCGGAGTATTACGGATCCTGCCACTAAAACGGATCATTGGCCCTGAGGGAGTCACTACTACCTCCTTAAATGGCTCAGGACGGACTAACAGATGGCTGCAATCGGACCCGGCAGATTGAGAACCAGCGCTATAGGATAACTGCAAGCATTCCGTTAGCGGTTCTACAGAAGTTAATGTTGCAGAAATCCTGAGCTTAGTGACATAGTCTTCATACAATGGCACACATACGGCCGCCATGGTTAACACCAGAGACATGACAATAAATATATTTGAAAATGAAAGACTATACTTTTCTTTCATTCGGGTGGAAGCAGACACAAAATCGACCATCGTCGTACTCAAACAATCTCAATAAAAAATCTTTCTTTTGCCAGACTCTATAGTGTGAAAGGAATCACACTTTATCGTAATCACTTCCCAACTACCTTTCTGTAACATTTTGTAACATAGGCAGCAGCAGAACTGGATCAAATGTCAATCAGCTATAGAATGGCCAATCTTAGAAATTGAGAAAAGGGGATCACTGTGGGTCAGCACCATTGGCCAACAAGTATGAGGAGCAAAACCATTTTTAGCTGTAAGCAGGCTTCTCCAACAATATTTCTTTTTGTTTGCTTAATCATACTGAGCAGTACAATTGTGCTTGCGGAGGAATATACATTCGGTGTTGTACCACAGTTTGAAACACACCAGTTACACGCAATATGGAAACCAGTCCTTGAAGAACTCACATCATCGACCGGCCATACTTTCAAATTATTAGGCAGCCAGAACATCCCCACCTTCGAAAAGAGCGTTGCCCAAGGTGAATACGATTTTATCTACAGCAACCCGTGGCATGCAGTGGTTGCTTGGGAGGAGCAGGGCTATATCCCAATTATCCGGGACAGTTCACGTGATTTAACAGGGATTCTAGTGGTGCAGAAGAATGGAGCAATCCGCACCATCAGAGATCTTAAAAATACAGAGATCGCCTTTCCTGCCCCAAATGCATTGGGTGCTTCACTGTTAATGAGAAGTGAGCTCAAGCGAATACATGATATCGATATACACCCAGTCTATGTGGGCAGCCATTCATCGGTTTTCCTAAATGTCGTAGTTGGCAGCATCAGAGCCGGCGGTGCCGTGATGTCGATCTTCCTCGAACAGCCGAAAGAAATCAGAGACCGACTCATTGTGCTTCATGAGACCCGGGCAATAAGCCCACACCCGATCAGCGCTCACCCCCGCGTACCCAGCTCTGTTGTAGCCGATGTCAGCCTAGCATTACAACATATGAATACAGATCATCAGAAAAAACGACTGATAGAGCAGATACCAATGTATCAGGCAGGCCCGGCAAGCCTGGATGAGTACCTCATATTGAAAGATTGGGGCGTAGATGACTTCTATGTCAAGCCCTGAACGGCATTTGAGCCTGAGGCTATACACCATTGTTATAGCCATGGGAATTTGGGTTGGCCTAGCGGTATTTCAGACCAGCTATGTAGCTCCTAAACAAGGCCAGGCAGCGGTTAAACGTTTATCTGACCTAACAGATACCACACTTAAGCAGTTTAGCTTGTTACTGACAGGCCCTCTCCTGAAAAGAGATCTCGCTACAGTCTACGAGATAGCTGACTCACAGCTGGCCTCAAACAAGTACTGGAAACAAATCATTATCGAAGAAGTAAATGGCCGCCAGCTCTACCCATTAAGAAAATCGTCTTCTCCTTTGTCAACCAATAGTTTTGTTTTTGAAACGAAGGTTATTTTTGAGAATATGGAGATCGCAAAAATAAAACTTTTCACAGATTATTCATCAGCATTGGAGAACGTAAAAGAATTCAATCAACAGCTGGGTTACTTTCAACTCTTAATTGTTTTGCTCGGTTTAATCTGTGCTGTTTATTGCCTGGAAAAAATTGTCATAAAACCACTAAAAAGATTATCCATGGCATTCAAGGAAATGTCTGATAACAATTATCAATTTTCACTGCCCACCAGTCATGCCAGTGAAATAAAACAGCTCATCGAAGATTTTTCGAACGCTAGATACACCATACATCAGAATCAACAGAGCCTGATAAAATTAAAAGCCGCTGCCGAAAAAGCTAACACCGCCAAGACAAACTTCCTGTCCATGATGAGTCACGAACTGAGAACACCCCTGAATTCTATTCTCGGTTTTTCAGAGATTTGTTTACATGATAAGAACCTGCCAGAAACCAGCCGCCAACTGTTAACCACCATCAACGACTCTGGTAAGTATCTACTGAACCTCATCAGTCAACTTTTAAACCTGTCAGAGATCGAATCTGGCAAATCAACTCTCACGAAATCCAGTGTTTCCATAAACTTGATTTTTAGGGATTGCCAAATACTGATCTTTCCCTTGGCCGCCAAAAAACAAATATCGGTCACCTTTACAGAAGTGGCACCACCTTATGACAGAATCCAGGCTGACAAGACTGCTGTTATGCAAATTATGCTCAACTTATTAACCAATGCCATCAAATACTCTCCAACAAACAGTCATATTCAAGTTGATTGTTATCCTGCCCAAAAAGACAAACTGCACATATCGGTAAACGATAACGGTAACGGATTATCTTCTGAGCAAACTGATATTATTTTTCAACCATTCACCCGATTACGAAGCCACAACGTTAATTCTGAGGAAGGCGTGGGCATTGGTTTATCGATTACCAAACTGCTTGTTGAACAAATGGGCGGCACTATTGGTGTCAGCTCACAAGTTGGCAAGGGTTCAAGCTTTTGGTTTCAGTTATTCCTTTGGAGAGGCGGCGATAAACATCCGCTGTCGAAAAGCAGGGCACCTGAAAAAACTGATATAGCCACAGGAAAAATCGAGGGAAAAGCCAGCAGTAATGGACAAACAGCAGAAGATAACACAACGCTCCCACCCCATTATCATGTACTGGTTGCCGAAGATAACCTGTTGAACCAAAAACTGATCCAGAGACAACTGAAGTCTTTGGGTTACGATTCCACACTGACAGAAAATGGGCAACAAGCATTTAGAAAACTGCAGTCTGGAAAATTCGATCTTCTTTTGGCTGACCTAATGATGCCAGTGATGGATGGCTTGGAACTTATACAAAAAGTGAGAACCATGGAGAAAGAGACAGGTGCGCATCTGCCAATTATATGTCTGTCGGCAGATGGCATGGAAGCCACAAGAAAAAAAGCGATGGAATATGGCGCTGACATGTACATTACAAAACCGGTTGACAGAAAAGTCGTCGGAGAGTCACTACACCGCTTTTTAGTAGATAAATATTAGCAGGTAAAGACCAGAAGAGCCTAGATTGTATTTACCGCTTTATTTTTTTGAGGAAAAACCGGCTTAAGTGCTGGCAAAGTCTTTTGAAACCAATCGACAAGTCCCGGGTACGGGATAGGTTTTCCCAGATAATACCCCTGCGCAACATCACAATGATGTTCTTGCAACCATTCCAGAGTCTCCTCGCTCTCAACACCCTCCGCCACCACAATCATCCCCAGATCGTGTCCAAGCTGAATAATACGCCTAACAATCGCTTGGCTATCAGACGATCCCAGCAAACCTAAAATAAATGTCTTGTCTACTTTCAATTCATGGAAGTGATAACTACTCAATTGATCGAAACTTGAGTGGCCAGTACCGAAATCATCGATGGACAGTTTTATACCGCGCATTGCCAACCTGGCAAGAATATCATTTCTGACTGGTATATTTGAAGATAATGAACGCTCTGTAATTTCCAACTGAATTTTTTCAAACGGAAGCCCGGCTGAAGAGATCATAGAGAGGATGGTATCCGCCAACATCCAATCCTGAAGTACTGAGGGTGGAATATTGATAGAGACAAGTCCGGGGTAATCGATCTCATTGACCAGTTTACGAAGATCTCTCAACGCCAATCCGATCACCATGAGGGTAAATTCCGTTGCAAGCTCGGAGTTCTCGACAAGCTCAATAAAAGCATCCGGATAGATAATGCCACAAGAAGGATGACGCCAACGAACCAGCGCCTCTATACCAAAGCAAGAGAATTCACTGAGAGACAGTTGCGGCTGATACTCAAGAAAAAACTCCTTATTATTTAGCCCCTGCTTAATATCAGGCAGATCAATAGTGAATTTCTGAAATTGTGCAGACAAGGTTGGGATAATATTATCCTGCAAGTGACTAAATGCAAAAGATATTTTCTTTTGTGTAACAGGTTTTTTAATTACTTGAATATTGCAAAATCCGTAACTAACCGCTGTCGCTTTTGCCATGTCAAGAATTTTTGTCTCTAACCCACTTAATAGAATAAGGGATTTAGAAATATTAACTTCTGAGAATTTTCGCAATAATTCTATACCATCTATGTCAGGCATCATCAAATCAAGCACGACCACATCAATGTTCTCTATAGACTTCAAGTCGATCGACGAAGGATCATTTAGTTCCGTGGCGATCATTCCGTGTCTGGTTGCAATCTCAGATACGATTTTAGTCACAACCTGATCGTCATCAATAGTTATAAGTTGTAGCGGTTTTCTCAAGTTACCATCACCCATAGTTTTTAATTAAAGATACGAAAAATATTTTCTAGCTAGGAAAACCAATAAGTTTTCGGTTTCAATGGAATTCAATCTCTAGGGCGGCTTTCTAGGAAGACTTCAATACATTTATGTGATTTTCGATCTTTTCGAATATATCTTCAGCCAGCTGTGGTAATTCATGAAGGTATACTTGTAGTTCGGAAGCATTTTTGTCCCTGGCTGCACGCTCAATCGCTTCCAGCAAATTACCCATCGCTATTGCACCCACAGACCGCGAAGAGGACTTGATCTTGTGAGAAAGTTGTCCTAAATACTCAAAATCACGTTCTACTCTACACACCATCATGCTTTCAATAACCTTCGAGGCCTGCTCCAGATATAGGCCATAAAGTTCGACAAGAAACTCTACATCCTCCATTCCAATACTTTCGGAGAGAAACTTTTCATCAAACTGCAAGATAGCTGTCTTCAGTTCAGTCATCTGAATCGAAACTCCTTTCTTCTGTATTGAAAGGTCTGCGGTACATCATGTAGCCTTTGCCACGGACCGATTTGATAGAAAAATCCTTTGTTACGCTGGCCACTTTTTGTCGAAAGCGACCAGCCAATACGTCAAGGTTGCGACTGAGGGAATCAAATTCACGCTCATAAATAACACGGTACAAATATTCACGGCTGACTACAGAGCCCAATGCATTTAACATCAGCTCTGCAAAAGCCATCTCCTTGTCCGTCAGTCGAACTGATCCTTCTGAGGTACTGAGGTTCTGTTCAAGTGTGTTCAATTTGAAATCCCCGAAATCACTCTCACTGCCTACGCCTTCTTTTTTCTCATATAGACGTATAACAGCTCTTATCCGAGCTAACAGCTCCTCAAGCACATAGGGCTTCAGGACATACTGGTCAGCACCAGCGTCCAGGCAGGAGACAATAGTCTGGGTATTGTCATTCCCCGTTAGCATGATCACCGGTACTTCAGCCATGGTTTTAATCCGGAGGCATAGGTCAAGTCCGTTTTTCTCTTTGGGACCCAATGAATAATCGAGCAACACAATATCTGGTGTTGGATGCCGCCCCAACCGCACTAGGGCATCGGTAGCCGTGTTATAACTTTCACAAAAAAACTGATATCTCTTGAGACGATAAGCAAGGATTCTTGCAAAGACTGGATCATCATCTACGATTGCAATAGTCTTTCGTGTCACAAAAAATTCACCTGCCGTCATTCGCCGCCTTAATAAACCATAGCCTGTTACCTGAAGAGGTCAAATACCCCTATTGAGCTACACGCCAACGGACACCAAGAATTCAGCGTATAACATTCAGCTGTGTGGTGAGAAAAATACGCTGATGCGAAACGTTACGAATGAATTCCGAAGCCAGATCATGCTCATCATCCCCGACCCCATCCAGCACCAGATTACCAGTAAAACGATAAATGCCGGGTTTGTTAGGGAGCGGGCAGGGCCAAAGCACCATCTTTGCATCAAGACTCCGGATATCATCAATCAGTGTTTCGGAGCCCTCAGTTACAGACAGCACCACCGCATCACCGTTAATACCAATTGCAACCAACAGTGAAACATTACCGGGTTCTTGGTTGTCACTAGCTGTAGCTGCCACGTCACTGGCCAGATAATCAGGGATGACCATATCTCCTCACAGGCTATGTATTGACTTAAAAAACACGATTAACGATGCGCGTACCGTGAAATTTTCATGTCTAGTCTAACGAGAAAAAACAGGCATCTATGTAACGATTTGTAACATTCAATGTAAGTGGCAAATGGCTCGTTTCTACAGGACGAGAGTTACCTTGAACAAGGCTTCGACAATATCATTCTTGAGATAGGGCTTCTGAACGACTATCCACTGGTTAGCATTGCGCTCAACCAATTCTTCTGAGTAACCCGAGGTAAGAATGACAGGGGTCTGCGGATAGCACTCTACAACATGCTCTGCCAGCTCAATACCATTCATACCACCCGGCATGGATATATCTGAAAAAACCAGATCTATTGCCTGTTTTTCCAATACGTTCATCGCCTCCAACGCAGATACAGCTGGGATGGCTCGGTAACCAAGGCTTTCGAAAATCCGGCATGCTAGCCGACACAACAACACCTCATCATCGACGACCAGCACAACTCCCGCACCCAGTAGCGGAGCCGATATATCCCTATGAACCGGGGTCAGCGATTTTACGGTCTGCTCGACACAGGGCAGGTAGATACTGACAACAGTGCCTCTGCCCTTTGCCGTCTCCAGCTCCAGGCTGCCTTTTAACTGCCTCGCAAAACCATACACCATAGGCAAACCCAGGCCTGTCCCATGACCTCGCTCTTTGGTGGTGTAGAAGGGTTCAAGCGCATGCAGCTTGGTATCTGAATCCATGCCTTTACCGGTATCACCCACCTTCAATCTCGCATATTTTCCGGGCACCAGGTCGGAGAATTGGTGCGCATTTAGTTCTACCCTATCTGTACTCAAAGTGATTTTTTTATTTGAGCAGTTCCGCATAGCATCACGTGCATTCAAAACCAGATTCAATACCGCACTGCTGAAGCTTCCAGGGTCAACCTTCACCATTAACGGCTCATGGGAAAGCTGCCACCGAACTTCTGCCAGACTGCCGATAGTGCTATGAACAAGCTGTTTTAGTCCAACCATGAGCTCATTCATATCATAAACTGCCAGTTCCATGGGCTCGCGTCGTGCAATTGCCATTAGGCTGCGGGTTACCTCAGAGGCTCGAATTGCAGCATCCATTGCATGCTGAAGATTCTCCTTTGATTCGCCAACCAAAAGTTCTTTATCCAGCATCTCGAGATTGCCGATGACAACACCAAGCAAATTGTTGAAATCGTGAGCCAGCCCAGCAGTTAGCTGCCCCATACTTTCAACCTTTTCCATTTCCAGCAGCCGGGCTTCTGTCTGCTTGCGTCGAGTAAGGTCGCGCACCAATCCCACAAACCGGTTGCCATCCGGGTGCTCGATATAGCGCGTAGTCAGCTCAACAGGGAAAAGGCTACCGTTCCCTCGAATCGCCTGAAGCTCCGATATCTGGTTCACAACTTCTGATCTACCGCTATGCAGAAAACGCTGCATTCCGTCATGATGCGCAGCCCGGTTGCCCGGGGGAATAATCAAATCCGCAAGATTTTTACCGAGTGCATCTTCGGCTTTGATCAAAAATATGGACTCTGCCGCCGAATTCCAACCTGTAACACGACTACTGGTATCAATTTCGATAACGGCATCCCGCGCTGTATCGAGCACTTCAGAGATTTTGTAATCCTGAAGACGACGGGCATTTATAATATCCACCCTTTGTCGTTGTATCAGCAATGCAAGCAGCGTAATGATCAGCCCGGCCAGCAGGATCGCAAACGGCATGATTATGCTCTTTGCCTCCGCAAAAGCCTTGGTGGGTTGTATCTGAACAGTCAGCGTCCGTCCACCAATGTCCAGTGATTGAACCGAGGACATGGCCCGAAGAAACCATTCTGCAAGAATGTTTGGAGATGCGACATTCTCACCGCTTGAAAACAGCAACGTGCCAACCCCATTATCGGTTGCGGTTTTGTCCCAGAGGTTTACTTCAATACGATTACCCATGGAAGTAGGCAGCAACGATTCAATCAGACTTCGATAATATAAAACCCCTACGACAAGACCCATCCACCCATCGTCACCTGATTGGTTATCAAGACTATATACAGGCCACAGCAATAGCGCCCCGTATGGGTCTTTTGTCTGACGGGTTTGAACCAGGGCTATGGGGGACGTCAGCTTTGGCTCACCAGAATCCCGGGCTGCCAGGATCGCTGCCCTTCGCACCGGATCAGACAAAATATCGTAGCCAAGTGCACCGATATTTTTATCATGAGGGGCCAGATAATAGACGAACACATACTCATCCCGCTCCGCAGCAGTTTGCAGTTGTCCCTTACTACCCAGTTCAGTAACAGAAAAGGCCTCCAGTCCGTCATCACGAGCACGCTTTTCGTAGAGGTTACGCTGGGCGTGATAAATGTAAGGGTTCCATGATATTCCGTACAAACCGGGAGTCTTATAGGGACCACTTAATGCTTTCTCAACCAATAGGTGGAAGTCTTCACGCGACACTTCACCAGCTGTTTGAAAATAAACGGCTATTTGCTCCTGACGCTGAAAAACCTGATTTATCGCATTGGTCACGTTCAAAAAAAAACGTTCTGCCTCATGATTAAATTCACCATGAATCTGCTTAAGTAACAAATCGATAGACAGAACAAAGAGCAGCACCGACAGACCAACGCCACCGCTGAGTACCACCAACAGATCCACATTCGGCAAACGTCTAAAATATTGCTTGTCGAGCCACGCAGTCAACGGAGGCGTTAAGACCAAGATGCCCAGCAGGTCCCCCGCCCACCAAGTTAGCCAGGTTAGCCAGCCATCCTGGGATAAGGTACTGCTGAGCATCATGGTAGTGCTGCCTACCGTCGCTGCGATAACGGACCCAAGGATTGCGAGACCACAGAACTTGATCAACAACTCAAACCGCTTGGCACTGCTGCCAAGCCGCAAAAAGCGCCGAAACAGATAGGCCAAGAGATAACCTTGCGCAGTTGATCCAGCGGCGATGATAAGAATGACTGCCAATGGTGGCCAGTCAACACTCATCGAATCAATGACGCTGAGATTGACTACGGCAGCCCCCAGAAAAACCCCTATCGTAGCAGGAGTGCCACGGGCCAGAATCGTTGCTGCAGCCAGACCGGACGGCAACCAGAATAAAGTAATATTTCCTGGCGGAATGGCCAGCAGAAATCCTAACTGTCCAAGCACATAGTACGCAATACAAACCAGAATCGTTGTTTGTAAGAGATGAACAAAGTGACGGGGCTTGGGCGACATTGGCAGCAGTCTAATCGGCAACTCTACTTTAGTACAATAATCGAGCACTAGAACGCACTTCAAACACCTGTATTGCGCTCACCCAAAGTCCGGCATTATCAGTAAAGGTTCCTATCTTCGCTTGAGTTACGATAAAAAATACAGCGAAACCTACTTTTAACAAAAACGAATAGATCATTTTTGCATTTTAGTGGATTGACAAACCTCCGAAAAATAGCTCACAAGTCTGAGCCTCATTATGGAGATGTAGGCCATACTTTTCATTCGTTAGGGATCTCATGGTTCATCATCGACATATAAAGGACGGGGCAAGCCCGGCATTTTGTATTGGTGGGTCGTGCTGGATTGACTCAGAACAGTTTGTCACTATTTTGACCCTTATAGGGGCCTCGCGGCCTGTGACTGCTCGGTCCAAACTCCTGAAGGAGTTTGTCGAACCACGCTGTAACGAACGAGTCCACAACAAATCGCCTACAAATAAAAAGGCCACCCCAGTGGGGTGGCCTTTTTATTTGTTTGGTGGGTCGTGCTGGATTCGAACCAGCGACCAATTGGTTAAAAGCCAACTGCTCTACCAACTGAGCTAACGACCCTCAGAAGAGGCGCATATCTTACTTATGGGGAGTCAAAAATCAAGTGTTTATTCTGTACCGATATAACGGGTGGGATCTGGCAACCCGGCTTCCTGAAATCCCGATATTCTCAACCGGCAACTATCACATCGGCCACAGGCAAAGCCTCGCTCGGTCGCCTGATAGCAGGAGACTGTTTCCGCATAATCAACGCCCGCCAACGTTCCCTGAAGGATAATTTCTGCTTTGGTGAGATTAATCAGCGGTTTGTTGATTCGGAGGTAATGTCCTTCAATCCCTGCTTTGGTGGCGAGATTGGCCATTTTTTCAAAAGCTTCGATGTAGTCGGGACGACAATCCGGATAACCGGAATAATCCACCGCGTTGACCCCGATGAAAATATCCTGGGCACCCAGCACCTCTGCCCAACCCAGCGCAATGGAGAGAAATACCGTATTGCGGGCCGGCACGTAAGTCACGGGAATGCCGCTGGTCTGCTCCTCCGGCACATCGATACGGTCATCGGTCAGGGCAGAGCCACCAATGGTCCTCAGATCCAGTTTAATGACCTTGTGTTCCTCGGCACCCAGCTGTTCAGAACAGCGCCGGGCAGCGACCAGTTCTGCCTGGGCACGTTGCCCGTAATCAAAGCTCAGGGTATAGCAGCTGAACCCCTGACTTTTTGCGAGCGCCAGTACCGTCGTTGAGTCCAGGCCGCCGGATACCAGCACCACGGCCCTGTTATTTTCGTTCACAGTCATTCAGTGTCCCGGGGCATCTTTCCACAACAATTTATGCAATTGAAGCTGAAACCTGACCGGCAACCTGTCATTCAGCACCCACTCTGCCAGTTCGGTGGCATCCTGCTGGCCGAAACTCGGAGAAAACAGGATGTCAGTGACACAGTCCGACAGACTGAACTCGTCGAGCTTCATCCGGGCCCATTCGTAGTCCTGCCTGTCACAGATCACAAACTTAATCTGGTCGGAGGGTTTCAGGTAAGCAATGTTTTCATAGAGGTTGCGATTCACCTCACCAGAGGCGGGGGTTTTCAGGTCCATCACTTTTGTCACTCGAGGGTCCACCTCAGCAATGGATAAAGCGCCCGCTGTTTCCAGACTCACCTGGTAACCCTTGTCACAAAGCGCTGTCAACAGAAGCAGGCAGGATTTCTGGGCCAGCGGTTCGCCACCGGTGACACACACCCGCGAAGCTTTAAAGGTACTCACCTCTTCCAGAATCTGCTCGATTGAGCGACGTTCACCACCGTAGAAAGCATATTCAGTGTCGCAGTAATGGCAACGCAAAGGGCAACCGGTCAGTCGCACAAAAACCGTCGGCAAGCCAACCGTGGCCGACTCACCCTGGAGAGAATAGAAAATTTCAGTAATGCGAACAGACGTTGGGGTCATGGGAGGTACTGCATGTCATCAATGCCGCAGTTTAACCGACATTTGCAAAATCAGGAGGCCATCCGATTAAAAGTGTTGGTCCAGATAGCGTTTTGCCAGGGTCGCCGCGTTATCATTGCCCGCGGCGGAGGCTTCCAACAGGGATTTGGCTTTTACTTTATCGCCCATCAGGAAATATACCTGACCGAGCTTGAAAGCGGCGTCAGAAGCTTTACGGTTCGCTGGATACTGTTCTACCACGGCAGAGAAAGCCTGACGGGCAGCATCGAGATCATTTTGTAGCAGATAAATTTCACCTAGCCAGTAATGCGCATTGGCCACCAGCTTGCCATCTGGATAATCGGTGAGATGTTTTTTAAAAAGGGCAATGGCATCTTCAGTTTTACCCGCTTTTAACTGGTCATAGGCATTGCTGTAGTGCTTTGCTTCATCTGTACCGGAATTGACACTTTCGGCAGCGGGACTGTTAGCAGAGGGGCTATCAGCGCGACTTGGGGTGGGGGTCACCGACGAGTCACCAGCTGCAATAGCACTGAGCCGCCGATCAAGGTCCATGTAGTCGTCGAGCTGACGGGATTTCAATTGACGGATTTCATGGCTCAATTCTTCCACCATACCACGCAGGGTTCGAACTTCTTCCTGCAACATTTGCATCTGGTATTGAACTCCCCCATTAAAGGTGGATGTCTGGGCAGGTGGGTCAGGGACAGCCCTGGGAGATGCAACTTGGGGCTGGCTGCCCAGTTCAGAGACGGGCGCAGCGGCAAAACCAAAGATGGGCAGGAGAGAGAAAAGAATAATACCAATTGCAGTCACACGCATGGGGATATCCTCTACCGACGGTACGGAAAAACGCTACACTGGAATGGCAATACGCCCGGTGTTTGAACACCGGACGTTTGCAAAAAACAGCAACAGCGCCTGGGGCGCGATTACTTCATTTCTACGCGACGATTCAACGCCCAAGCAGTTTCATTGCTATCCAGGGAAGCGGGGCTTTCCTCACCATAGCTGATCACTTCCAGCAAATTGCCATTCACACCCTCGGAAATCAGGAAATCGCGAACGGCATTGGCGCGACGCTCACCCAGCGCCATGTTGTATTCGCGTGTCCCGCGCTCGTCAGCATGGCCTTCCAGACGAACATTGACTGGATTGGCACGCAACCATTCTGCATGGAGACGCAACGCAGCGGTGGCTTCAGCATTGAGAACAGCACGATCAAACTCGAAGTAGAAAACCCGCGGCACAGCTGTATCCGTACCCAGTGTCGTGGCAGTAACGCCTTCAGTTGATACTGAACCTGTAGACACTTGACTACTTGGCACCGACGTACCGGCACTCGCTGTATCAGTTGTATCAGTACCGGTTGAGGAACAGCCCGATAACAGCGCCATCACAACGGTAACCAAAGCGCCGTATTTGAGCAGTTGATTATTCATTTCTTTCTCCTGTAATTAAATAATGTAGCTTGTTTATTTTGGTGACCAGGCAGGCTCTCGGACATCGCCGACAGTTGCTGGCAGTAAAAATTTCACACCCGCATCCAGCGAAACAGCTGCCAGTACTCCCTTGCTGCCTTGTTTGGTTGCGTAAATCAACATAGCACCATTCGGGGCAACTGTAGGGGATTCATCCAGATACGTTTGTGTTAAAACTCTCAGGTCGCCCGTAACCAGGTCCTGTGAAGCGATATGAAAATCGCCTTTATCGCGGTGCACCATAACTAAAGTGCGCCCATCAGGAGCAAGTCTTGGTCTGGCATTGTACGACCCTGCGAAGGTTAAGCGTTCTACCTGTCCGCTGGCAATGGTTAACTTATAAATTTGTGGCGCTCCGCCCCTATCTGAGGTAAAAATCAGTGATTTTCCGTCCGGCGTCCAGTTTGGTTCGGTATCAATCGCAAAATGCGTGGTCATGCGGATAAATTTTCGCGTCATCAAATCAAGCGTATAAAGTTCAGGGTTGCCGTCTTTTGATAAGACCAGAGCCAGTTTTCGACCATCGGGTGACCAGGCGGGTGCGCCGTTGAGCCCCCGGAAATTGGTCAACTGCTCGCGGGCAGCCGTGGCAAGATTTTGACGAAAAATGGCCGGCCGTCCTGTTTCAAAAGAGACGTACACCAACTCCTTTGCATCCGGGGACCAGGCCGGCGACATGATCGGCTCGTCTGATGCCAACAGCAAACGTTCTCTGGCACCATCCGCATCAGACACCATCAGGCGAAATGACATTTTTCCGTTCTTGGGAATGGCACTCACGTAGGCAATGCGGGTAGAGAAAGCACCGGGGATACCGGTGATAGTTTCATACACCTGATCGCTGATGTGGTGAGCGATATCTCGCAACTGTGCAGCCTTTCCATCCACCGCCTTGGTAAACAGCTTGCGGCCTCCAGCCACCTCCATAAGGCTGAACGTCACCTTGTAACTGCCCCCCTGATCAGTCACGTCGCCAACCACCAGGTATTCTGCACCCAGAACCCGCCAGTCACGCAAGTAGACATCATTCTCACGGGCGGGAAATGACAACATGTTTTGCCGGGGTATCGAATTGAACAGGCCACTGCGATCCAGATCCGCCGAAACGATGTTACTGATATCTTCAGGCAGCGCCCGACCGCCGAGCGTCATCGGTGAAATGGCGATACGGGTCGGATTGTCAACGCCCTGGGTAATTTCGATGGTGAATTCAGCAAATGCTGACGGCAGCCAGCACGCCATAAACACACACAAACTTAGTAGAAACCCGGTTTTCCTCACTGTTTATAACCTCAAATCATCTGGTCTGAAAATTAATGGCAATTTACGAAAATAAGTCTCGAACACCTTCGGCGGCAGTTCCTTTAACTTTTCGAACCGGCCCACTTTAAGCACCGCCTGTTCGGCAGAACGATCAAATGCCGCATTACCGCTGGATCTGACAACAACAACGCTAATCACTTGTCCAGTGGGCACCAGTTGCACCAGCAACTCAACCTCCATATCACGACGGGCACTGGGGGGACGACTCCAGTTGGCAGCCACACGCTCAAAAATGTAATCCGCATAACTGCTGGCCAACTCCTCATCGTTCGAGGCTGCCAAAAATGCCTCTTCCTCGGCCAGGGCACTGGCCAGTGCCTGTTCAAGTTGCTGCTTATCTATTTGCGGCTTGGGTTCCGGTTGCGGTTCCGGTTTTGGCGCGGGTTTGGGTGCCGGTTTTGGCGCAGGCTTCGGCGCTGGCTTGGGCTTGGGCTTGGGCTTGGGCTTAGGAGCCGGTTTCGGGGTCGGTTTGGGAGCCGGCTTGGGTGCCGCTTTAGGCACCGGGGGCTTCGGCTTGGGTTTGGCCTTTTCCTCCAGTTTGAGCAACGTTGCCTGGACATATTTCGGCTGGGTAATTTTTCGTTGTTTCCTCTCCGGCTCCCAATGCACCACCAATAGCGCCACCATGCAAGCATGCAACAGCAGGCTCACCACAACAGCAACGGTAAACGAGGAGACTTTGCCGGCGAACACGGTAGCTAGTTTTTCCCTGGCGGCGGCTCGGTGACCAGCCCGACAGCGGGCGCACCGGCATTCTGCAACTCACTCATCAACCTGACCACAGTGCCATAATCCACTTTTGCATCACCCCAGACCAGCACGGGCGTCTTCGGCTGCACACCCATCACCTTCTGCACTTTTTCAATAATAGAGGTGAGTGGCTCTTCAATATTCTTGCCGTTGCCGAGGTCCAGATAGTAAGTCCCATCGGCTTTCACAGAGACAATGAGGGGTTCCAGATCCTTGTCATCAAGCGGTGCGGACGGGGCCTGTGGCAGCTCCACCTTGACCCCCTGCATCAACATGGGGGCTGTCACCATAAAGACAATCAACAATACCAGCATCACATCAATGTAGGGCACTACATTGATTTCAGCCACCAGCCGCCTTTTATGTTTAGGAGTTCGGATAGCCATTAACCGTGTACCCGACGGTGCAGAATACTGGAAAATTCCTCGGCAAAGGTTTGATAACCGCTGTAGATACTATCCGCCGACGCTGAATAGCGATTGTAGGCCAGCACCGCCGGAATCGCGGCAAACAGGCCCATGGCGGTGGCAATCAAGGCTTCAGAGATACCCGGCGCAACCGTAGCCAGGGTGGCCTGCTGTACCGTTGCCAGTCCGCGAAAGGAGTTCATGATCCCCCAGACGGTGCCAAACAAACCGATGTAGGGACTCACCGACGCAACGCTGGCCAGAAAGGGTAAATTCCGATTGAGTCGCTCCTCCTCCCGGGACAGGGCAATTCGCATGGATCGCTCAGTGCCTTCGATGACCGTATCCGCATCAACATTAGCCTGCTGGGCCAGGCGGTTGAACTCGCGGAAGCCCGCACGGAATACACTCGCCAAGCCCTCGGCGGCACCTCTGCCACCAATATCCGTATAGAGCTGATTAAGGTCTACTCCGGACCAGAAGTTATCCTCGAATTTGCGCAGATTGATCCCCGCATTTCTCAGGTATAGCCCCCGTTGGATGATCATTACCCAGGAGACGATCGAAGCAAAAAATAACAGTGCCATGACAAATTGCACGAGCAGGGAAGCATCGGCAATCAGACTCCAGAGTGATAATTGTTCGGTCACCAGGTAACTCCTGTTTTCTTGTTAAATAGCGGCTTGCAATGTTTGCAACATCTCGGCCGGGATGGCCGTGGGTCGCTTCGTTTGATGATTGATGCAGGCCGCTTTCACGACCCCTTCGACCAGAACCTGCTCATCCCTCAGCACTTTTTGGGCGATGGTGAATGAAGTTCTGCTCACGGCGACCAGTTTTGCCGTGGCAATTACCTGGTCATCCAATACTGCCGGTTGCCGGTACTTCAATTCCACCGAACAGACCACAAACTGCATGCCCTCAAACAGCGCCGGCTTGTCATAACCCAACGACCGCATCAGCTCAGTGCGGGCGCGCTCAAGGTACTTCAGATAATTGGCGTAGTAGACAATCCCGCCCGCGTCGGTGTCTTCCACATACACACGGATCGGTAGACAATATTCGCTGGTCATTTCTCCATGAAATCCAGTTGTTGGTCAATTTTTTGTGGACTTTTCAGACCGAAGTGCTGGTAGGCAAGGTTTGTAACCATTCGACCCCGAGTGGTTCTCATCAAGTATCCCTGCTGGATCAGAAACGGTTCCAGTACGTCCTCGATCGTTCCCCGCTCTTCGCTGATCGCGGCGGCCAGACTGTCCACCCCCACAGGTCCCCCATCAAACTTCTGCATGATGGTTAACATCAGCCGTCGATCCATATGATCAAAACCATTGGCATCCACATTGAGCATATTCAATGCCTGATCGGCCACCTCCGCACTGATCTTTCCATCTGCCTTGATCTCGGCATAGTCCCTGACCCGACGCAACAGGCGATTGGCTATTCTGGGTGTACCCCTCGCTCGGCGGGCAATCTCCATAGCGCCCTGTTGTCCCATGGCCACACCGAGAATATCCGCAGAGCGCGCGACAATCGTGCTCAACTCATCCACTGAGTAAAACTCGAGGCGCTGTACGATACCAAAACGATCGCGCAACGGCGACGTGAGTAACCCCGCCCGGGTCGTTGCACCAACAAGGGTAAAGGGTGGCAAGTCCAGCTTGATGGAACGTGCAGCAGGCCCTTCACCGATCATGATATCCAGCTGGTAGTCTTCCATAGCTGGATAGATAACCTCTTCCACCACGGGACTCAGACGATGAATCTCGTCAATGAACAACACGTCCCCCGGCTCCAGGTTGGTCATCAGAGCCGCCAGATCACCAGCTTTCTCCAGCACCGGGCCAGAGGTGGTTTTCAGATCCACACCCATCTCATTGGCAATGATATGGGCCAGCGTGGTCTTGCCCAGACCCGGGGGGCCAAATACCAGCGTGTGGTCCAGTGGTTCACCGCGCCTGCGTGCGGCACCGATAAATATTTCCATCTGCTCACGAACCGCCTGCTGCCCGACGTAGTCGGCCAGACTCAGAGGACGAATCGCACGATCAAAGCGCTCCTCCTGGACGGAAGCTTCTGGGGAGATAAGACGATCATTCTCAATCATGGGCGCAGTATATCTTGCACGGGCTAGCTTTTAACCATGCTTTTCAGGGCAAGGCGAATCAATTCCTGACTGGATTGCCCTTCGCTGGCTACGGCCGTTATCATCCGAGCCGCCTCCTGGGGCTTGTAACCCAGTGCAATCAGTGCACTCTCGGCCTCCCTGACCGTATCGGTTTGTCGTCCTGCCTGGCCAGTGAGGGAGAAGTCCGCCGAATCGGTGGAAAAATGGTTGAGGCGATCCCGCATTTCCACGATCAGACGCTCGGCTGTTTTTTTGCCGATGCCGGGTAATCGCACCAGGGTCGCGGTATCGTTATGCTGCACTGAATGGGCGAAATCAGCTGCCGTCATTCCGGATAAAATGGCCAGCGCCATTTTCGGCCCCACGCCACTGACTCTGATCAGGCTGCGAAATAACTCGCGCTCGACAGTATCGGCAAAACCGTAAAGTTGCTGTACATCCTCCCGTACCACAAAGTGCGTATGGAGGGTCACCGTCTGGCCCGGTACCGGCAAGTCAAAAAATGTATTGAGCGACACCAATACTTCGTAGCCGACACCCTGCACATCAATCAGCAGTTCCGGCGCCTTGCGCTCCAGTAATGTGCCATGAATTCTTCCGATCACCTCGCAATTCCTCTCTTTATAGGACTCGCCATATTATTTATACCGCCCCCTGGCATAACGAACATCGGGGGGCAATCCAGCCGTGGTACGGATTGTTTGCGCGTGGCAGAGCGCCACTGCAAGCGCGTCTGCGGCATCCTCAGAAGGCACCGAAGGCAACTTCAGCAGTCGTGTGACCATATGCTGCACCTGCTCCTTGCCAGCCGCGCCACTGCCAACCACCGACTGCTTGACTGACCGCGCAGCATACTCAGCCACCGACAACCCCGCGGCAACACCCGCCACAATGGCTGCGCCACGGGCCTGCCCGAGCTTCAGCGCAGCCCTGGGATCACGGGCAAAGAAAACATCCTCAATGGCCATTGTCTCAGGATGGTGCTCTTCGATAATGCAGGAAAGACTCTCAAAGATCACTTTGAGACGCTCCGGAAGCGCGCCATCCGGCAGGCGGATAATGCCACTGGCAACATACTCGGCGCGGGAACCAACGGCGTTGACAAGGCCAAAACCGGTCTTTCTCGAACCCGGGTCTATACCGAGAATCAGTGTCATGTGAATCGCCCGAAATACTGTATATTGTCACAGTATCCTAATCGCTTGAAAAAACAAGAGCCAGCGGCTCCATCGTCACTGCACCCACTAAAAAAGGCGGCTGTTGCCAGCCGCCTTTTTTGCGTTCACACAACAACTTTTATTTGGTTTCCTCATCTGCCGATTCAGCGGGAGCTGCTCCTGCAGGTGTTTCATCAGCAGGCGCTTCCTCTGCCACAGCCTCTTCTACTGGAGCTGCCTCTGCCGGGGCTTCCTCAGCAGGAGCTTCTTCAACAACCGCCTCTTCTACCGGCGCGGGTTTTGCGACTGCCTGCTTGACGACACCCGCGGCGGCCAGAATGCTGACTTTTTCGTCACCATTAATGATCTTCTTGTCAGCGCCTTCAACGGCATAGCGACCTGAGCGTTTTTGATAAATGGTGTACTCGTCAGTTTTCTGAAGTACTTTCATCCTGTCTCTCCTGTGATTACTCGTTCTGTTAACAATATCGGGATACACCCGGGTTTACTCTCTGGCCCAACCGATCATCAGCCGAGCTCAGCCATCACCGACGCGGGAATATCCGCATTGGTATACACATTCTGCACATCATCCAGATCTTCCAGATGATCCACCAGCGCCAGCAATTTCTCCGCACCGTCCAGGTCAACCGGCACAGTAATGGATGCCAGCATCGTGACCTCTGCATTTTCCGGCTCAAGGCCAGCTCCCGACAGAGCTTCTTTGACTCCGCTGAAGTCTTCCCACGCGGTGAGCACGTCGATGGAACCATCGTCATTGGTCACCACATCTTCTGCGCCCGCTTCCAGGGCCACTTCGATTAAGCGGTTTTCATCAACCCCGGCGGGATAACTGATTTGACCAGTACGCTTAAACAGGTAGGCGACCGATCCGTCCGTGCCCAGATTGCCACCGCGCTTGGTGAATGCGTGGCGCACATCGGAAACCGTACGATTGCGGTTATCCGTCATACAGTCCACGAGAACGGCAATACCTCCGACACCATAACCCTCGTAGGTCACCTCTTCATAATTGTCGCCTTCACCGGCACCCGCACCCCTGGCGATGGCTTTATCAATGGTGTCTCGCTTCATGTTATTACCGAGCGCCTTGTCCACTGCGGCGCGGAGCCGGGGGTTGTCCTCCGGCAGGGGCCCACCGGATTTTGCAGCCACAACCAGTTCACGAATCAGTTTGGTGAACACCTTGCCGCGCTTGGCATCCTGCGCTGCCTTGCGGTGCTTGATATTGGCCCATTTGCTGTGACCTGCCATAACAAAAATCTCCCATCCTTCCGAGCTGCAGTCGTTTTTTATCGTGTTGCACCGGTCAGCGCACTGCGGGATAGATCAGCCATCCGCCGGTTTTTTCTCCCGCAAACGAATATTCAGTTCACGCAATTGCCGATTATCAACCCCACCCGGCGCATCGGTCATGACGCAGGCCGCTGTCTGGGTTTTCGGGAAAGCGATCACATCGCGAATCGAATGGCTGCCGGTCATCAACATAATCAGCCGATCCAGACCAAACGCCAGCCCGCCATGGGGTGGACAACCAAATTTCAGGGCGTCGATCAGGAAACCGAATTTTTCATCCGCTTCTGCTTCACTGATACCCAGCACCTTAAAGACCGCATGCTGCATATCGGGGTTGTGGATACGGATCGAACCACCACCAAGCTCCGTGCCGTTCAACACCATATCGTAGGCAATCGACAGGGCTTTTTCCGGATCGGCCTCGAGCGTTTCCACCGAGCAGGCCGGTCGGGTAAAGGGATGATGCAGGGATGTCCAACCACCCTCTCCATCTTCTTCAAACATCGGGAAGTCGACCACCCACAACGGCGCCCACTGACAGGTGTAGAGATTCAGGTCTGCACCGAGTTTGCAGCGCAGGGCACCCAAAGCTTCGGTCACAACACGGTGGTTATCTGCACCAAAGAAAATCAGGTCGCCATTCTCCGCGGCGGTGCGATCAAGTATGGCGGCACGCACATCCAACGGCAGAAACTTGACGATCGGGGATTGCAGCCCCTCCTCCAGGTCTTCCCTGTTATTCACCTTGATGTAGGCCAGCCCCCGGGCACCATAAATACCGACAAACCTGGTGTAATCATCTATCTGCTTGCGACTGATCCCGTTGCCACCCGGCACTTTCAACGCCGTGACACGACCCTTTGGATCATTGGCTGGCCCGGAAAACACCTTGAAATCCACCCCCGCCATCAGGTCCTTGATTTCCACTAGTTCAAGGGGAATCCGCAAATCCGGTTTATCGCTGCCATAGCGCATGATGGCTTCGCTGTGAGGCATGGAGGGAAAGTGGCCCAGATCCACCTCGAGCACTTCCTGGAAAACCGTGCGGATCATCTCCTCATTGATGGCCATGATCTCCGCTTCCGAGGTAAACGACATTTCCACATCAACCTGGGTAAATTCAGGCTGGCGGTCCGCCCGGAGATCTTCGTCACGGAAACATTTTGCGATCTGGTAATAACGGTCCACGCCCGACACCATCAGCAACTGCTTGAACAACTGTGGCGACTGCGGCAGCGCAAAAAACTTGCCTTCGTGGGTGCGGCTCGGCACCAGGTAATCGCGGGCGCCCTCCGGCGTGGCCCGGGTCAGGATCGGGGTTTCAATATCCAGAAATCCCCGTTGATCGAGAAAGTTGCGAATAATATTGGTCACCCTGGAGCGGAACCGCATATTGCTGAGCATTTCCGGCCGGCGCAGGTCCAGATAGCGGTACTTGAGCCGCACTTCCTCGCCTACCTTGTTATGCTGATCCAGCGGGAAAGGCGGCGTTTCGGATGCATTCAGTATCTGCACAGCCAGACCATAAACTTCAATCTGGCCGGTGGCCATTTCAGGGTTGACGGTTTCGGGGGTTCTGGCGCGAACCCGACCAGTCACCTGCAGCACATATTCACTGCGAACCCGGTCGGCGAGGGCAAAATGCTCGCCGCAATCCGGATCAAACACGACCTGCACGATACCTTCACGATCGCGCAAATCGACAAAGATCACACCCCCGTGGTCGCGTCGACGATCCACCCAACCGCACAGGGTGACTTCCTGATCAATGTGTTCGGCGCCGAGCACACCACAATAACTTGTCCGCATTATGTCTTCCCGTTGTTAATCGATGGAGGCCGGGCGGGGCTTCCAGTGGTATTGGTTCAGGCAGCGGGGGTGGAACCGGCAGCCTCTTTGGGTTTTGCTTCAGGTTTTGCCTTGCTTTCCGAAGGCTGGTCGCCGGCAATATTCTTTCTTTTCTCTTTTTTGAAGTCCGTTTCATACCAGCCACTGCCACTCAGCCGGAAACCGGCAGCCGTCAACTGTTTTTTCAATTCCGACTGATGACAAACCGGACAATCCGTCAATGGTTTGTCACTGATTTTTTGGAGTGCTTCCAGCACATGACCGCAGGCCTGACATTGATAACTGTAAATCGGCATACTAAATACCCTGATACTAGAGCGGGCAGAACGCCCCTGATAAAAGCGGCGCATTATACCCCAGTAACCAGGGGGCTAGAAGATTGGATAATGACTGAATCCGGACTACCGCCAACACAATGCGCAAAAATCTGCCGGAAAAGCTATTTGTGCAAGGCGGTGAAGTCATCCCCGACGAGTACATTGACAAGTGGATCGACCCGCGCCGCAAGCAACTCCCCGGTATAACCCTGTGCCGGCAGCCGTCCCCAAATAGGATCGGGCCAGGCACCGTCCGTTTTATAGCGGGCGAGATGATGCACATGCAGTTGGGCCACCCGGTTGCCCAGGGTCGCGATATTGACCTTATCCGGGGAGAACACATCCACCAATGTCTCCGCCAGCAGAGAGGATTCGCGAATCAGCTGATATTGGTCCTGTTCTGACAAATGATAAATTTCCGTCACATCGGCAATCCGTGGCACCAGAATGAACCAGGGATAATTGGCATCGCGGTGGATCAACAACCGGCACAACGGAAAGTCACCAATAATTACCGTGTCAGC
>TARA_R100000656_G_scaffold117522_2_pt1 | contig 24647 bp, 32 predicted proteins | sample TARA_R100000656 | Tara Oceans TARA_R100000656 (sample SAMEA2622517) | marine metagenome | biome: marine biome (ENVO:00000447); feature: mesopelagic zone (ENVO:00000213); material: "saline water (ENVO:00002010), including plankton (ENVO:xxxxxxxx)" | depth 350 m
AGGAAGGAATTTATATTCAACAAACCAATTAAGTTTCTTTTGGTTTTCATCATCTTCTAACCAGTTCCGTCTAATAGAAACAATTGTTTGGCTTTCAAAATCTATTGTAATCACATAAGGCAAAGCGACAAAATTTGCATCATCCTTGTCCCCACCATCTATGTTATCCCAGATAACATTTGTGTGCATTTCTAAAAGAGTCATGACTTCATCATTGCCTTCCGATTCGTCAGGACTTATGCCTTCAATATCGTAAACAACACTTTCATTTGGATCTCCTGCAGAAGAGAACTTCTCAACAGGAAGATAATAACCAGCCTGCACGAATTTGTTGTATTCGTTTCTTGGCATTTCTATTACATGGGTATATCTTGGTGAAGTTAAAAGATCGGTGCTTTCAGGAGCCACAACGAAATTTTCTGCTTTAACAAAGCGACTTGTAATTCTTTTCATGGCTGGGTCAAACCAAACCTTTTTAAAAGTTTGCCCAATCAGAGGAAGATGGAAAAGCATTTGGTCAACATCTGGGAAGTATTCTGGCATCTCCTCAAGAAGTTGATAATTCATATAATCTTTTACACGGATGGCTTGCTCTCGGACTTGGTCATCAGCTTCACCAATAGAAATTGTTTTGACAGGACCACCTGCAGGAAAAAGCTCGGCAATGGCTCTTGCTTGAAATTGCGTTGCTGCTTCAGCAATCATTGGGTGCACCACTTGACTTAATCCTCTGGTTGCTCTCTGGTCATCAGAATCCATCATTCCACCATCAGCATCTAAAGTCTTAAGACCATCTTTGTATCTTTCTTCCCAAGTGGAGCGAGCTTGACGATCTGTTTCATAATAGTCTAAAAGAATTGTTGCCTGCTTATTAATTTCTTTCTGGTCTATAACTTCTGCCAAATTCGAATCAAATTCGGTTGTTGGCTCTATAATATTTTCTGGTTCACCAATAAGGACTGTGCCATCACCAACATCTTCAACTTCAAGATCGTCTGGTGGTGTTCCTTCAGCGAATGGTATAACCTTATCATTTTTCTTTAATTTAGCCATGCGTCTCTATCCATATATCGGCATTCTTGGTTCTGGTTGAATGTCATCATCTTCAAGATCCTCCGAGTGTGAAATAAACCATTGCTTTCTTAATCGCAGCCATGCTTGCGTACATGTATCTACTATATCGTCATTATCTCCTGCTGGAAAGGCAGAACATATATTAATTAAATCTTTCGCCCATTTCTTGTTGGCAGGATACCAGATCCGACCATCTTCTAAAAGAGCAGAAGCAGCATGTGCTCTTGCTTCTTTGTCTCTGTCTGGAGAGTAAGCAAGCACAGGAACACCAGCCATTCGTAAGTCTTGCAGAAGAGATTGGCCAGATGCCTTCTTTTCTATCAAAACTGCGTCTGGTTCATAGACATTATAAGCATCTTGTGCTTCTCTTCTCAGGACAGGATAACTGACTCTATCATACCAGCAATCAAGAACCAAGGCATTCCATTGGTTGTTCTTTTGAAAAACTCCCCAAGTCGTTCTGGCAGAATAACTGCTCTTCTCTTTGGTTGAATAGGCAGTGTCCCAAGATTGTATAACATACTCAATCTCTGGCAACTCTTCCTTGTCCCATGGTCGCCACCAAGCTTCTCGTAAGATTGCACCACCTTTGGGCATTGGTCTCTGCTGCAATTGTCCTGCTGCTGCATAACTGCCCAATGAAACTTCCAAACTGCTCAAAGTCTTCTCATCAATTCTGTTTGGCCAAAGCAATTCACCTTCTTCTTTCCTTGGATCCTCGAACCCAATTGAAGAGATAGACATAGATGGATGTTCTGTATCAAACCTTGCAGGAAGACATAAGTGATCCCAGTCATCGCTGTTATTAAGTATGTGTCCTGTTAAATCATTCTCATGCACTCTTTGCATAATGATAATAAAAGCACCAGTCTTTGGATCATTAAGTCTGGTTTGCATAGCTTGGTCCCACCATTCAAGAACACTTTCCCTAACAGCAGAACTCTCTGCTTCCCGAACATTGTGAGGATCATCAATCACGATAATGTCGCCACCTTCACCAGTCAATGCTCCATCTACAGAGGTTGCTATTCGCATCCCTGTTTGGTCATTCTCAAACCTTTGTTTTTGGTTCTGGTCAGAAGTTAGTTTAAACTTGCCACCAAAATGCTCCTGATACCAACGACTGTCTATTAATCTTCTGCATTTAACAGAATCTCTAATAGAAAGAGAGCCAGCATAAGATGCAAATAAGAATCTCTTCCCAGGATCATTGGTCCATGCCCAAGCAGGAAGTGCAACTGCTGCTGTAATTGACTTCATGTGTCTGGGTGGGATGTTAATTATTAATCTTTTGATATCTCCATTAACAACTGCTTGAAGATGCTCGCAAACTGCATCTATGTGCCAATTGTCATGGAAATCTCTTCCAGGTTCAATCGTTTCCCAAGAGCTCTTTATAAACTCCTTCAGATTCCGTCTGCTCTTTTCTGCTCGGATCTCGTTCAATGACAGCTCGTTCAAGAGCTCGTTCAATGGTGGTGAGGTCATCATTACTTATCCTTGTTATGTCTAATACTTTCTTTTCTTCAACTGTTGTGTTCACTTCAATAGCTTTCAAGTCAGGAACACACTTACCAAGAAGTGTCTTTGCAGCCATGACTCTTAATTCAGGATCTGCGGAGACTTTGCCAAGAGTTGCAACTTTGCCATCAGCCGTTCTCGTATAAACAGGAAAGATCTCTCTCCCAGCCATTACAGAAGCAAGAAAACCTGCAGGATCTGCTTGACCCATTATCCAATGAATAAGAGCTTTATGGTTCCATTTGTATCTTCCCTTTCTGGGAGGTTGTTCTGATCCTAATGGCTCAACCGATTTAAACTGGCCATTAAACTTCTGCTTTGGACCATGGTTAATTGGTCTTTGCACCTGTATAATCTCTTCAGGAGTCTTTCTAGGTCTTCCTCTTTTTCTTTTCTTTTTTTCTTCCATCTCTTTTTGTTCCTCAAAAGAGTGATTTCCATTTGCTCTTAACATAATAACTTATTTACTAAATTAAAAGAGAAATTTAGAATTAAAAGAGGAGAAAGACATGGAATATCAGGGAAATAAGCCAAATTTAGATTATACATTTTATAAGAGAGTAAGTGAAGAGAGTAAAAAGGGGAGGGGGAAACTCTCTTCACCAGTTAGGAAGATTTTATATAAATCTATTAATAACCATAAACCAGAATTCTTTAAATTAAAACATAAAAATTAGAAATTGTAATCATGGAATTTTTTAGGTTTCCAGCTGAGTCTAAATTTCTTTCCATCAAGATCCCTCCACCATCCATCCTTATGCAATCTAATTGCAAATATAGGAAAGCTTTTCAAACTTTTATAGAACCATTTTTGGTCTTGCTGATTGCTACAATGAGCAGAAAAACCTCCAGGATGGAATTTAGGTTTCCAGCTAGGATCTTTCTCTGCATCCATGGCTCTTATTTCTATTTTTTTCGCTGTTTTAATATTGACAACTTCATGAGGTTGAACATCACTGTAGCCATACTGATTGGCATAGATTTTTTTGCCAAGAACTTTATCTTTTGGATCTGCTAGTTCAACCTCAATTATAACTTCTTCACATATGTCCCAATTAGCATTCATTTTTGCCTCCCAAGAATTTTAATTGCATAGTTTGCAGTTATTTTGGTGTTTTTAGCAATGAATTGTGGGGAAAGTTTTGCACGAACTTTTTTCATGTTCAGAATTTTTCTTTCCACCCAAGACACATGAAGTGTATGCTTATCAACTTTATATTCCATGATGCCTAAAGTTTCAGCACGACGAATTAAAGTTTCTTTCAGACCATCCTTCTTTTCTTGAAGTTTTTTGATCTGAGTTTCAATATCAATATACTGAGTAGCTACAAGCTCATCAGCATTGATTTGGTCAAGTGTTTTTAACATAATATTTTCCTTTCTCAATATATTATTTAATCATTTTTATGGTAAAGTTGTCAGATGTATAACTTAAATCATCATCATGATCGCCTGTTGCCATATCATCTAATAGTTCACCCAAAGTATCATAAACATCGCTGCCATGAATAGCTTCATAACTTTCAGCTGGTGTTCCAAACATATCACTATGTTCTTTTTTTAGAGTTTCTCTGGTGTGAATTTCAACAGTGTCTCCGTAATTCCAAGAACACAAATATAAGTTTTCTTTTGTATTTAGGTCGTCAATGTTAAATGAATGTTTCATTTTATTTTCCTTTCTCAGTTTATATAAGTATTATATCTCGTCTATAAACAGAAGTAAACAAAAAAGTTACCAAACTTATAAAAAAGTTACCACAGTTTTCTGAGTCCAGAAACCAACCCAGTTCCTTGGCTCATAATCATTTGAACAAGACCGAAACCATCGTTACCACGAAACCGCAGTTTTAGAAAAAAGTTTTTGGTTGTCTAAATTCTCCCTATATATATAATTAATTTACTTTTTTTGGAAAAAGGACTATATATTAATAATAGTGAGAAAGGAAATTAGTATGGTCACCAGTTATTCTTCTACTTCTTCAGGAACATCTACAGCTAGTTCCCGTGAGGATTACATACATACAGCTATCACTTGTCCAACCTGCCTTGTTACAGAAATTGTGCCATGGACAGATTGGGAAAAGATTTATTGTAGCAAGTGCAATACAACTATGGTAAGGAATAAATAATGCCGAATGTATATATAGTCCAGAGACCAAAGATGAATAAGTTTGGATGGGTGCCAGACTTAACAGATGCATCTCGCTATGGAGCAATGAAAATAGTTTTTGAAGATAATGATAATCCTCAATTTCTTCCAGACCCAATGTTACAGAAGGCAAGAAGGATTATGAAGAGCTTCAGTCAAGAGGATTATATTCTCTGGGCAGGAGGTGGAGATCCAGTTGCTGTGATGATTGTTACAGCCATCGCTAGTGAAGTGTCTCCCAGAATTAATGTTCTCAGGTGGGAACGAAACATCGAGCAAGGAGAAAGGGATCGCCGAGCAGGTTGGTATATGCCTTTGACCTTGGAATTCAGAAAGGAAAGTCATGGAAATAAATCCGCTTGAAGATGTGGCACCTACATCAAATGAATTAGGTGCAGTGAGTGGGTTGGCTGAAAGACAAAGAAATCTAGAAGATGAGATTGCAAGTCTAGAAGCTTTACTCAAGCAAGCGAAAAAGAATCTCAGAATAGTCTCTGAGCAAGATCTCCCTCTACTTATGCAGAGTTTAAATATAAAGGAGTTCAAGCTCAATGACGGCACTCGTGTATCAGTGAATGAGATTGTTTCTGGTTCTATTCCTTCGCAAGGAGCAATAGACAAATCAAAAGGAGATATCAGAGACGAACTCAAACTTCGCCAGCAACGATGCTTCGAATATTTGCGTAAGAATAAAGCAGATGCATTAATTCGAAATGTTGTTGAGGTTCAGTTTCAATCAGGAGAGGACAAACACTGTGATGCTTTTGTAAAAGAGCTCGCAGAGAAAGATCATCTCTATTCATTAAAAGCTGGAGTTCATCCACAAAGTTTAAATGCGTGGCTTAAAGAACAACTTGTCGGTGGCAAGAATGTTCCTTATGAAGACTTCAGATTATTCACTGGCCATCGTGCCAAAATTGAGAGGAAGTAAAATGACTAATGGAATAACAAAAAAGAAAGAACATGCAATAGAAAAATTTGATCCAGCGATCCTAGTTGAAGATGCAGGTGCAGGTCAAGAATCTATGGAGCGTGAAGACTATATGATACCACGACTACAAATCTTACAATCTCTATCCCCACAAGTTAATAAGAGGGATGGTGCTCATATTGAAGGTGCAGAAGCAGGTTTCATATTAAATACAGTGACTAGAGAAGCACATGATGGGGAAACAGGCATTATTGTTGTTCCTGTTAACTATCGTCGTGCCTACATAGAATGGAAACCTAGAGGTTCTGGTGGTGGTTTAATTAGAGACCATGGAGCTGATAGTGCTATCCTACAAGGATGCACTCGTGATGAAGAAACATTTCGTGATTTAACAAAAGAGGGAAATGAAATTGTAACCACTGCAGAATATTTCTGTTATGTTGTAGATGTAAAGACAGGAACATTCAATCAAGCATTAATCGCAATGACTTCTTCACAGCTCAAAAAAGCTCGTCGTTGGAATTCTATGATCGCACAGCTTCAAATTCCAAATCCAAATGGTGGATTATTCAATCCTGCGTGCTTTTGGAATGCATATAAGTTGACAACTGTTCCTGAAGAAAATGATAAGGGGAGTTGGTTCGGCTGGCAAGTCGACCAAATGTTTGATGCTGACTCAGGAGGAATAATAAAAAATATTCCTAATGGGCAAGACATTTATTTAGCAGCAAGGTCTTTTAGAGACCAAATCAAACAAGGAAGTGTGAATGTTTCTCCAGACGCACAAAGAGAAACACCAGACTTTTAATATATAGGTGGGCAGAGCTGGCACAGAGTTCTGTCCACTATATGAAGGGGAAGGAACAACAATGGATCTTATCAAAAGATTTATGGCTCTTTTTGATGGCTATGAGAAAGCATATGGGCAGTATAGGACAGTGTCAACATCTGATGATGGCAAGTTATCAGGAAGAGCATTAACAATATCAGAATCAGTTACTTCAAAGAATTTTGAAGACCATTTAAAAGGAGAGGGTTCTATTCTTGGAATTATTATGCTGAAGCAGAACAACACTTGTAGTTTTGGGTGTATTGATATTGATATTAGAGGAATTGTTAAACTAAATGAGCCATTAGAAGAATTAGAAAAAAGAGTGCAATCAATGCCATTAGTTTTATGCAGATCTAAAAGTGGTGGTGCACATTTATACTTATTCACAGATCCTCCTGTAAGAGCGACTCAGATGGTAAGCAAACTAAATGAATTTGCAGCTCAATTAGGATATGGTGGTGTAGAAATATTCCCAAAGCAGGTACAAAGAGCCAATGAAAGAGATAGAGGGAATTGGATTAATTTATGTTATCATGGTGGCAACAGCAGTGAGAGATATGCAATCAGAGACGGCAAACAATTAAATTTAAAAGAATTCATAGAATTTGCAGAACAGAAAAGAACCACAATAGAAAATTTAGAATCTTATCAATCTGAATTAACAGAAATGTTTAAAGATGGTCCACCATGTCTTCAATACTTATCAACGATGGGATTTCCTGAAGGAACAAGGAATATTTCTTTATTCAACATTGGTGTATATTATCGCAAAAGAAATCCAGACGATTGGCAAGAAGATGTGATGAAACATAACTATGAACACATTAAACCATCTTTGTCTGCGACCGAAGTTAATGGCATAATAAAAGGTGTTGCTAAGAAAGATTATATTTATACTTGCAAACAATCACCAATCTGCAATTACTGCGAAAGATCTAAATGTTTGAAAAGACCTTTTGGCATTGGTGGAGGTGGCACAGGACAAACGATAGAGATAGATGCCATAACCAAGTATGAGACTGAGAACAAGATGTCTGTAAGGTGGTATATAGAAATTGGTGGGGAAAGAATAGAAGTGACCACAGAGCAATTGCTTGACCAAAGAAGATTGCAAAGGATGTGTGTAGAAAGATTAAATAAATGCCCAAGCACTATGCCTGGACCAAGATGGGAGCAAAGAGTGAATGAGTTATTAGAAGTTGTAGAAGTTATTCATGACCCAGATGATGCATCTCCAAAAGGACAATTTGAAAAATTACTCGATACATTCTTAACAGGAAAAGTTCAAGCTCGTCATCGTGATGAGATAATGAATGGAAAGCCATGGCACAATACAGAAGACGATAGAGTTTATTTTCGTTCGGAAGATTTATTTGTTTACTTAGACACCAGAAGATATAAGTATTCTTCTCAGCACCAAATATGGTCTTGGTTAAGAGAAGGAGGAGCAGAACGAAAAACATTTCGTATAAAAGGCAAACCAGTTAAAGTCTGGTCTGTAGAGGCACCTGACTTCTTTGAAGAAGAAGAACTTGAAATCCCATCAACAGTTAAGGAGGAATTCTAATGAATGATTGGAATGTTGAGAAAGATAAAAAAGAAATGGTTAAAAGAATAAGAACACAATTGTCTACTAATGACACTTTGGAATTGGTTTTCTCTTCTGAAGAATTATTAAGAGAAGGTCGTTTCCCTAAAAATGCTTTGGGAGCAATTACTAGATTGGAAGAGGTTATTCGGAAAATAAAACATGGACATAAAATCAAACCATAGAGTTAATATTATTCTTGGTCCTCCAGGAACTGGAAAGACAACTACACTTTTAAATATAGTTGACAAAGCTCTTGTGTCTGGAGTCCAACCAGAAAAGATAGCATTTCTTGCATTCACTCGCAAAGCAGCAAACGAAGCTATGGAAAGAGCCATGACTCGTTTTAATTTAGATGAAGATCGTTTGCCATATTTTAGAACTATGCACTCATTAGCATTTAAAGAATTGGGATTGCGACGAGATGAAGTGATGACGACCTCTCATTATAAAAAACTTGGCAAAGCAATGGGAATAAGTTTCAAAGGAATATATGATGAGATAACTCATTTGCCTGTTGGTGATGGTCTTGGAGATAAATGTGCTCGTGTTGATGCATTAGCTCGAATGAGCATGCGACCATTAGAACAGCAATATGGTTTATTAAATATTAGTGATTTAAATTATCATGCAGTTCAGCAATATAAAAAAGCATTAAAAATTTACAAACAAGAACTTGGTTTATTTGATTTCACTGATATGCTTGAAAAGTATGAAGGATCTTTACCAATTGATATTTGTATCTTTGATGAAGCTCAAGATCTTTCTTCTTTACAGTACAGAATGGGAATTAATTTAGCAAAGAAAGCAAAAAAAGTTTATATTGCTGGAGATGATGACCAAGCTATATTTGGATGGGCAGGTGCGGATGTTACAAAGTTCCTTGCACTAAAAGGTCATAAGATAGTTCTTCCAAGATCGTATCGTATACCAAAATCTGTACATTTTTTAGCATCAACAATTTTATATAGGATTAAAAAAAGATACAGCAAGAACTGGAAACCCAAGCTAGAAAGAGGAAGTGTTGAATGGTTAGCAAGTGAGCAAGAAGCTCAACTTAAAGGTGAATGGCTTATGCTGGCTCGTTCAAAATATTTATTGGTGCGATTAAAATTAGTAGCAAGACAGCAAGGTCGTGGCTATTATTTGTTTGGACATAATTCTTTGGATACAGATATTACTCGTGCAATCATCTCTTGGGAGAATCTTAGGAAAGGAAATAAATTGTCAGTAACAGAGGCAAAGAATCTTTTAACATTCTTACCAATAAAACATAAATTAAAAACAAAAAAAGTTTATGGCGTTTTAGATTTTGGTCTTCCTGAAGAAACATTAAAGAGAGACTGGATGTCAGTTTTAAAATTAATTCCACCAGATGAAAGAGAGTACATAAGGTCATGTTTGAGAAATGGAGAAAAATTAACTGATAAACCAAAAATAATTATTAGCACCATTCACCAAGTTAAAGGAGGGGAAGCTGATAATGTCCTATTGCTAACAGACATAGGAACAAAGTCATGGGAGAACATGCACAAAGACGAAGAATTAAGAGTGTGGTATGTAGCACTAACAAGAACCAAAAATAGATTATTTCTGGTGCGTCCTAACTCTTTGAAATATATTGAATTCTAAATAATTTATTTTTTTACTTTACTTTCAGAGCATTAAGAGAGATAACATTTATATATATTTAGAAAGGAAAATAAAATGATAGTAGCAAATAATAATACATTTAAGTCATTAGGACTAGATTATTCTGTACTGGAATGGAAGGATAAAAGAATAAATGCCATTAACAGGATAATATCAAAATTTAATTCTCAAGAAGTTGCAGAGAAGTATGTAGAAGAATACACCAGAGTCTGCGATTCTGGAGCAATAAATAAGAAACAATATAAGCATTTAGAAAGGAAAACAAAATGAATATTTATAGATTCGTGCTGAATCGTTACAGCAAAAATAGATCAACTGTAATAGCATTCCCAAATAAAACAACTGCTATGAATGATGCATCCAAAGGGATTATAATTCTTAATGAACAAGATCTCATAGATAAGACGATGGTTAGGTTGGATGATATGGTTGAAATTTTCAATAATTATGTTCCTGTAGCATCTAGAATTAAAAGATTCTCAGACAGAGCAGCAGGAGCAAGAAGACTTATGGAATTATTATCAAACTTAGTTAATCTTCGAAAAATTGAAGTTCGAAAAGGAACTACATCTAAAGTGAAGAATATGGTTGTAGAATCGAGAGGAAGGAAATCTAAGTTTGATAACAAAAGAATTCTTCTTAAATCTGAAGAGACTCACAATCCCAGAAGAAAAGGAAGTCATGGATTTACATCTTATCAAATAATTTTAGATAATCCTGGATTAACTTATGCAAAATTTATAGAGTTAGGAGGAAGACGACAAGATCTTGCACATGATGTTATAAGGAAAAGATTCAAGGTGCTACGATGAAAATTTATGGAGCAGGGATGGCAGGACTTTTAGCAGGACAGATGCTGAGAAGATTTAATCCAACAATCTGCGAGCAAAAAGAAAGTTTGCCACACAATCATGAGGCATTATTAAGATTTCGCTCTGATGATGTCTCTATTGCGACTGGTATCCCTTTTAAAAAGGTGCATGTGCACAAGGCAATTAAATATGGAAATGAAATAGAAACCATTCCAAATTTATTTTATTCAAATTTATATTCTGGTAAGGTCATTGGTGCATATCTAGATCGTTCAATAAACAATTTAGATTCTGTTGATAGATTTATATCTCCTTTTAATTTTATAGAATTGATGGCACAGAATTTAAACATTGAATACAATACACCATTAGACCATTCTAAATGTGTAGATGCAAGATATGGTATGAAAAATGATGGAGATTCTTTTCCACTTATTACAACTATTCCTATACCAATGATGATGGATATAGTTGAGTGGGAAAAGAAACCAATTTTTAATTATAAAACAATCTGGTCTCAAAAAACTATTATTGAAGATCCAGAAGTTTGTGTTAATCAAACAATATATTATCCTGATCCTAAGACCAATTTCTATCGGATCTCTATAACTGATAATGTAGTAATTGCAGAATATATAATAGAACCAAAAAATACTGGTCCAGATATAATGGGAGCATTACGAGATGATTTTGGAATTGATGCTTGTAAATTAGCTCCAATTGCACAAACAGAAATGAAATATGGTAAACTCTTGCCAATAGATGAAAATATAAGAAAAGAATTTATTCTTTATTTAACACAAGAATATAATATTTTTTCTGTTGGAAGATTTGCTACATGGCGACAACTTTTACTTGATGATGTTGTAAAAGATATTAAGATAGTAGAAGGATTAATTGGAGACGCTTATAAGACTAAATTACAATCTGAGAAAGGAAAAAAAGATGTTTAAAATTTTTATGATTTTATTTTTACTGGTTGGATGTGCAGAGTATATATATCTTGCTGAGACTCCAACATGGTATTTAAATCCTCCAAGTGATAAGCACAATCTAATTACTTCTGGATATGGAGAATCTAAACACAAACAACTTGCTCTTGATATGGCAGTTATGGCTGCAAAAAGATCTGCAGCTGATAGTATTGCAAGTGATATTAAAGGAAGATCCAAATATTATCTTTCAGAAGGTGTTTCGCAAGGATCTGAAGTTGCAATGATTGAGAATATAAATATGAGAATTGAAAATTACAGAAGGATTAAAACACTAATCCATGAAATTTCAAATGGATATGAAGTGTATGTTCTTTTATCTTTCCCTCAACAGTTCAATGGGAAAATATTCTCAGAGATAGAACAATGAAAATTCTTACAATTATCTTAGCTTTGTGCGTGGCTCTTCTGATGTCTAAAAAAGAAGATGAAACTGTTCCACAAGCAGCTTATAGAATTGGGAGTAATATAACATGGATAATATCGGAGACATTCAAATGAATATAGAATTAATAAACTATACGAGTGATGCAAAAAATCTTTTGCTTTTTACAAAGAACACAAGATTGATGAATACAGAAAATTCTTATGACTCTATAAAGAAATGGCCAGATAGTAAAAAGCAAGGTGAGTTGGATTATATGCTTAAGACAATAAAATCTTCTTGGGAATTTGTTGATTACACTTTTGACATTAGAGGTGTTTCAAGAGCATTCACTCATCAACTCGTAAGAACTCGTCAAGCCAGTTATGCCCAGCAATCCCAAAGAACAGTAAATATGAAATTGTTTGGTTATTACACTCCACCAGCAATCAAAGAAAATCCAGAAGCGAAAAAAGTTTTTGATGAAACGATGAGTCATATTCACTCTGGTTATGAAGAGCTTTTAAAATTGAAGATGGCTCAAGAAGATGCTCGTGGTGTTCTTCCAACAAATATACATACCAATATTGTTGCGAAATTCAATCTCAGAACTTTGCATGAAATGGCAAAATCTAGATTAAGTCCAAGAGCACAAGGAGAATATCAAGAAGTATTTAAGAGGATGGTTGCCTGTGTTATAAAAGTTCATCCATGGGTAAAGCCATTTTTAACACCAACAGAGTGGGCAACACCTTCAATGGCCATACCATTAAATCCAAGGAGAAAGAAATGAAAAGAATAGTTCTATGTGATATAGATGGAACTCTTGCCAATGTTGTTCACCGATTGCATTTAGTGAGTGGTGAAGAAAAAAATTGGGAAGAATTTAATTCCAAAAGCAAAGAAGATAATGTTAAAGAAGATATTGCTAATATTTTAAGACAGCTATATTCTGATGAAGAAACTGAAATCTCTATAATAACAGCTCGTGAAGATAAATGGATCGAAGATACAAAAAGATGGTTAGATTTAAATGATATTCCTTATAATAATCTTCATATGAGAAAAGCTGGCGATCGTCGTTCTGACTCTGATGTCAAGAGAGAAATCTTCCGAAAAAATTATAAGAAGAAAGATATCTGGTTTGTTCTAGAGGATCGTGTAAAAGTTGTTAAAATGTGGAGAGAATTAGAATTAACTTGTTTACAAGTATCAGAAGGAGATTTCTGATGAAGAAACCAAAACAGCCAAAATTAAGAATTGTTCACAATAATTTAGAATTCGAAAGGCAACCTGTTGCAAGAATTCTAGATGCTCAGCCAACTATACTTCATGAATTTGAGAAGTTTGTAGAAAAGGTACAAGAGCTTGCATTAAAAACAGAAGCACTTGAGAATAAACTCAAGATTGTTAGTGAGGAAATAGATGATGCTGAAAAAATATAAAACAGAATATCCAATGCCAACTGATTTATACAGTTGGTTCCATGCAGCAACTAAAAAACAAATAAGAGAATTTGTAAATCCACCAGAAGGATTAGTTGTTAATGTTGGAGCAGGATATAAAACTATTAATGGTTCTAATTCTAATGATGTAGTTGCTTTAGATTATCCTGAATGGGATGCAGAAAATCAACCTCTTCCATATAAGGATGGCTCTATTGCTGGCTTTATCGCTTTTGGATTTTTAGAACATATAAATAACCCAGCAGAAGTTCTGTCTGAATTCCAGAGATGCTTGAAAGGAAATGGAACTGTTACCATAATGGTTCCTTATTATAATTCTCAACTTCAATGGCAAGATCTTACTCATAAAAAAGCATACAATGAGGAGACATGGAAATGCACCTTCAACAATGCTTGTTTTGATAAAAGTGTTTTTCCTGGAGAATCTAGGTCGGAATGGAAATTTGAAATTGGTATAAATTTAATAATCGGACAAGAAGAGAGAAACATTTTTCTTTTAACTCAACTAATAAAAAGGAAATAGAATGTCGAAATTCACTTTATCAAATAGTTATATAGACAAGCAAAAGTCTAAATATCCTGCCCAAGTAAAAGAAAGTAACAGAAGAGCCATAGTTGTTGGTGCAGATTCCGAAAGCAATATAGGATTTCATATTAGCAATAAATTTATTAAAGAAGGCATTTTTGTCAATTCTTTTACTAAAAGTGTTTTGAATATGGCTTCAAATAATCTTCCTGTAAAGGAAGAGGATGACATTCTAGTTTTGGCCAATGGATATACTTATCTTGATTGGATTGAAAATCTTAATGATGAGCAAATTTCAACTATGATAGATGACACTTTTTTAGCTTCTGTAAGAGCAACAAATCAGTTTGTGGAAAAGACCATAGATAATCCTTATAAGAAATATATAATTTTTATAGGATCGATGGCATATAAAAATGTACTAAATGGTTCCTCTGTTTATTGTGCATCAAAAGCAGCAATATCTCATTTTTCAAAATGTATAGCTTGGGAGCTTTCTCCGAAAGGATATAATGTAATAACAATTAATCCTAGCAATACAGAAGGAACTCCTATGACTGAAGAAACTATAAAAGGTCTTATGAGATATAGAGATTTGTCTAGAGAAGATGCTGAGAAATATTGGGGAGCTGTATTACCAAAGCATAAATGGTTACAACCAGAAGAAATTGCAGATATTTGTAGTTTTTTCGTAAGTGGAAAATCAGATTATATGTCAGGAACTCAAATAGATTTATCAGGAGGACAAAGATGAAGAAAAACAAAAGGGCAGATTATTTATTAAATCAGGCATTACAAACTTTTATAGAAAGAAGAAAAGTTTATGGAGACAGTTACATACTGCATGCAAAAGTTATGGCTGCAATGTTTCCTGATGGAATTACTTTAAAAACAGAGGTTGATATGGCTCGTTGGTCTGTGTTGAATTTAATAATGATAAAACTTATTAGATATATTAAAGATTTCAAAAAACCACATAAAGATAGCATCCATGATTGTGGTGTTTATTCTTTTGTTTTGGAAGAACTTGACCAAGCAGAAGATGGAAAAATAAATTTAACAGAACTTGTAAAGAATATGGAGAAATCTGATGATAGTGATGGATCTTGAGACCACAGGACTGCTGATGCCAGAAGCATCTCACATTGATGAGCAACCACACATAATAGAATTCGGTGCAATCAAATTGGATAAAAACTTAAAAAAAGTTAAAGAATTAGAATTCATGGTAAATCCTGGAATTCCATTAACACCTTTAATAACAAAAATAACAAAGATAACCGATGATGATTTAAAAGACAAGCCACCATTTATAAGTTATTTTGATAAACTTGCTGAATTCTTTTTAGGAGAAAGCACTATGGTTGCTCACAATTTGCCATTTGATAAAGGAATATTGAAGTACAATTTAGATAGAATTGATAAGACAACGAATTTCCCATGGCCAAAGAATAATTTATGCACCATAGAAGTTGGTCAACAGATCTGGGGAAAGAAAAGAAAACTATCAGACCTATATAAAGAAATTACAGGAAAAGAGCATAAAGGTGCCCACCGAGCTCTTGTAGATGTTGAGGCAACAGTTGAAGTTCTTAGATGGTACAAAGAGAATGGACACTTAGATGATTAATCTAAAAGTGAGAACAGAATATTCTTTCCGTCGTGCTTATGGACCATTGCAAAAAGTTATTGATGCATGTGATGCAGAAAGAATTGCTATAACTGATGATGGTACATGGGGACATGTACCATTGTCTAAATTATGCAAAAATCCAATATATGGAGTCGAAATAGCTTTTGTAGAAGATGCAACTGAAAGAAGTAAACAGCCAGTTAATTACATTACATTCTTAGCAAAGAATAATTCTGGCTTGAAAGAAATTTATAATCTAACTTCTATGGCAACAGCCAAAGACCATTTCTATTATTTCCCTCGTTTAGATTACACCCATCTTTTTGATATTAGTGATAATGTTTTTATTCTGTCTGGTTCAAATCCAAATTGGGGATTGCTACCAAAAAATAAAAATGTGTTTGCAGAAATAAATCCAATGAGTGTGAAAAAAGTTTTAGACTATAAATTCCCTCTGGTGGCAACCAGTGATAATTATTATCCAAATATTGTTGATAGAAAAGTTTATGAAGTTCTTGTTGGCAGGAATAGACAGGGAAGCACCAAACCAATGCATATACTTAATGAGTGGGAATATAAAAGTGCTATTCCTTGGGCACCAAAGGAAGCTATTGATAATACAGAATTTATTGCCAAGCAGTGTAATGCTTCTTTGGAAGAAGCAACGATGGTGAAATTTAATAAGACCAAATCTCTTCTGCAATTATGCAAAGAAGGTGCAAAAAAATTAAATATTAATTTAGATAATAAAAAATACAAAGAGAGGCTACAATATGAATTAGGATTAATTGATGAAAAGAAATTTGAAGATTATTTCTTTGTTATTGCAGATTTGGTTAATTATGCAAAACAACATATGCTCGTTGGTCCAGCCAGAGGAAGCAGTGCAGGATCTTTAGTTTGTTATCTGTTGGGAATAACAGATGTTGATCCATTAGTCCATAATTTATTATTTGAAAGGTTTATAGATGTTAACAGAGCTGACTTACCAGATATTGATATTGATTTCCAAGATGATCGTAGAGAATTGGTATTTGCTTATTTAAAAGAGAAATATGGTGCAGATAAAGTTGCAAGACTTGGAACAATAAGTCGTTATAAAGCAAAAAGCACAATTGGTGAAGTTGCCAAAGAACTTAATATTCCTCAATGGGAGGTTAATGATTTAAAAGGAGCAATAGTAGAAAGAAGTGGTGGTGATGCTCGTGCAGCATTTTGCATCTTAGATACTTTTAATGATTTGGATATTGGGAAAAAGATTTTAAAAAAATATCCTCAGATGAAACTTGCAGCAGAAATGGAATTTCATGCAAGACATCATGGTGTGCATGCAGCAGCAGTTGTTATTACTGAAAAACCAATAAGAGATTATTGCTCTTTTAATCAACAGACAGAAGCTCTTCAAGTTGATAAATATGATGCTGAAAGATTAAATCTTTTAAAAATAGATGCATTGGGTTTGAGAACTTTATCTGTATTGCAAGATGTTCTTGACCAAGTTGAATGGAGTCGGCAGAAATTAGTTGAATTCCCATTAGATGATGAAGGAGCATTTAAGGTTTTGAATGATGAAAAATATTCTGGTATTTTCCAATTTGAAGGTTATGCATTACAATCTTTAACAAGACAGATGAAAGTCCATAACTTTGAAGAGATTGCTGCATTAACAGCACTTGGTCGTCCTGGACCATTAGTATCAGGAGGAACAACCCAATATATAAGAAGACACACAGGAGCATCTCCAATAGAATATTTGCATCCTATGGTTGAAGATATTACAAAAGTCACTTATGGCATTGTTGTGTACCAAGAACAAGTTATGGAAATTGGAAGACAAGTTGGTAAATTATCCTGGGAAGATATTTCTCAGTTGCGTAGAGCAATGAGCAAATCATTAGGACAAGAATTCTTTGATACATATTGGGATCGATTCAAAATCGGAGCTAAAGAAAATGGGATTGAAGAAGATGTTGCAAAGAACATGTGGGATAAAATCAACACAATGGGGTCTTGGGCATTTAATAGGTCTCATGCTATTAGTTATGGTCTTCTTTCTTATTGGTGTTGTGTTCTTAAGTCTCGTTTCCCTCTGGAGTTTGCTGCTGCTTGTTTGCGCAATGTTAGAGATGAAGAGCAGGGAATAAGATTATTAAGAGAACTTGTTAAAGAAAATTATGAATATAAACCTTTTGATAAATTTCATTCTACAGAGAATTGGATAGTCAAGGATGATAAACTTATTGGAGGGATAACTAATATAAAAGGTGTTGGTGGTAAAGTTGCTGAAGATATTATTAAAAGAAGAGAGCAAGGAATAGGATTTACACCAAGACAAGAAAAACTTTTAAATGAAGGTGTGACTCCTTATGATGATATTTTTGAATGTGAAAGAAGATTTGGTCATATTAAAAAAGAGCCACACAAGCATGGCATTTCTTCTTCAATAACTGATATTGGTGAGTTGGATGCAGATCGTCCTGGAACTTTTGTCTTTTTTGGAAAGTTAACTGAAAAGAATTTAAGAGACATGAATGAAACAGTCAATTTAGCTAAGAGAGGTGGTCGCAGAGTAGAGACTCATAATCTATGGCTTAATCTTACTTTTGAAGATGACAGTGGTCCAATAATAAGTACAATTGATAGATTTAAATATCCTAAACTCGGCAAACCAATTATTGAAGAAGGAAGAATTGGTGATTGGTATCTTATCAAAGGATATGTTAAAAAAGGATTCCGAAAAGTGTATGTTGAAAGATGGCGAAAATTAACATAAGTAAGTATTTGATAAAAAAAGGTAAAAAAAGACTTTACTTAACTGCTCAAATAAGATATAATACTTATATTGATTGAGAAAGGAAAGTAAAATGACAAAAAATAATAAAAGACCAGATGGGTTGACTCTTCCTAGAGGAAGCCAGACTGGACCAAATTGTGGAGTGACAGCGATGGCTATTGCTTCTGGAATTTCTTTTGATGCTTCATGGGATCTTTTGAAAAAGGTTTGCAGTGGTGTAAGATTCTCTGATTGTGGTAGAGCTTGGAATTCAACTAAATTCACAGGTGGAACTTTTGATCGTGAAAGAGCAATAGCATATAAAAAGATTGGTCTTAAAACCACAGAGATAAAACTTGACAAAATCAAAAAAAGATTGAAAGTGAAAAATCTTACTATCACCCAATTCGTAAAATGGGGATCCAAAAAAGGTGCCACATATATTATAACTGCAGGCAACCATGTTCAAGTTTTGAAAGATGGATGGTTAATTGACCAATCTGGTCCAACAACTGTCGATAAATTCTGGAACAGAAATTCTTATATCAAATTAGCTCGTGAAATTGTAAAAATGAGAAAAGCATCCAGCACATCCAAATATGCTGGCAAGAGATTATATAAGGTGCATGAAGGATATCACAATCACAGAAAGACTGGTACATTTGGATATCATTCTATGCAAATTATTATTGATTATCCTGGAATAAGTTATGAAGATTATATTACCAAAGGTGGAAGACCAAATGACTTAGCTTGGGATATTGAAAGACATCATGTTGTTGCAAGGGGAAATTAAAATGAAAAATTTAAACATAGAATTTACTTGGGATTTTCCAATAGACAAAGAAATGTTTATCTCTTTGAAGGCAATTGTAAACAAAGGTGGTTACTTCTCTCCCAAGCAGGCACTTTATTATAAAAAGAACATGAGTCAATTCCAGAAAGGAAATAAAGAGAAATCAAAATATTATATGTCTGGTTCAGAAAAAGAATTGCACAAAGATGAATATTATAAACACTTATCAGGAACCATGAATGCAGCAGCATGGAGAAGTAATTCCAGACGCTTTGGTTGGACTTTTGTTCTTGATAAATATGGTATTGTTGCTATGCACAAATTAGGTTTTGAATATGGCAAAGGAGACATGCGTGGTTGGTCAGGAATAGATCCACAGAAAGTGACTGAAGTTTTTAAAAGAAAACAATCTAAGAAAAAAATATCTGATATTGATAATGGTTATTGCGAAAGAGAACAATGGCTCGCCACTCTTGAGAAAAGAAAAGCTAAGAGAGAATATGTTGGTGAGATTGGACAAAAAGGTTATCAAGTAAAAGGTGTTATTAATTTTGTTACACAATTCTCAACCAGATATGGAGTAAGTTATATCACAGTCATCCGTGATGAAAATGATAATGCTATAAAACAAATGGGATCTTATATTGGAGAAAAAGGTAAAAATGTTTTTTTAATAGCTAACATCAAAGCCCATGAAATTTATAGAGATGAAAAACAAACCATAATAACAAGACCGAGAAAAATAGAATGCAAATAGTAGCAAAAGGAAAACAATGTATTGCTAGAGTTAAATTAGATTCTAGCAATACACAATTGTTAAGTGGACTTCCAGGATTCCACAGATGGATAAATAGAGACATGTTGTTCTCTCCAACAGGTGCAAATATTAATTACATAGCAAAATACTGGCCAGATGCAAATTGGAATGATGAAGCTAAAATTTTTCTTGATGATTATATTGAAACTTTACAACAAGCAAAAATAAATAGAACTTTTGAAACTCCATCTAATGATGATTTCATGTTTGAAACCAAACCTTTTAAACACCAACGAAAAGCATTCTATATGAGCCGAGACAAAGACAATTTTGCATTACTCATGGAGCAGGGAACAGGAAAAACTAAAATCATCATTGACAATGCTGCATATCTCTATGGGAAAGGAAAGATTAATTGTCTTGTTGTTATAGCACCTAATGGTGTCCACAGAAATTGGCTTGATAATGAATTGCCAGCTCATATGCCACAATGGTGCCCAACAAGTTCTATTTATTATTATTCTGGTATGAGTAAAAAACACATAAAGAAATTTAACAATTTGATAATGGAGAAAGATGTTTTAAAGATTTTTTCTTTTAATGTTGAAGCATTCGTGTCTAAAGTTGCTATGAAATATTTAGAAAATATCTTACTATCGCATGAATGCTTATTAGTAGTTGATGAAAGTTCTAGGATCAAAACTCCTGGAGCTCACCGAACAAAAGTGATAACCAAACTTGGGAAGCTTGCACCATACAGAAGAATATTAACAGGCACACCAGTGACAAAAGGTGCAGAGGATGTTTTTTCACAGTTTAAATTTTTAGATCCTTATATTCTTGGCTATGATAGTTTTTACACTTTCCGAGCAAGATATTGTATTATGCGTGAATATGATAATCGCAAATGGATTGTTGGTTATCAAAATGTTGATGAATTAACAAACAGCATCAAAGGACATTCTTTCAGAGTCCTAAAGAAAGATTGTCTGGACTTGCCAGAAAAAATTTATCAAAGATCCTATGTAGAATTATCAAAGGAGCAGAGACAAATTTATAATTCAATTAAAAATGAATATGTAGCAAGTTTGGGTGATGATGAAATAACTGTTCCTGAAACTATTACCAGAATTTTAAGATTACAGCAAATTGCTTGTGGGTGGTTTCCGTTTGAAAATGAAGTGAAACCAATCAATAAAACAAATCATCGTTTAAAAGCACTTTTAAGCATTTTAGATGGAATAGACGCAAAAATCATCATTTGGGCACGATTCCGAGCGGATATAATGGCCATAGGAGCAGCATTAGGAGACTCTGGTGTGGCTTACTATGGCGATATATCAGGTGATGACAGAGTAATTGCTGTTGATCGTTTCCAGAGAGATCCTAAAATAAGATACTTTATAGGACAGCCACAAAGTGGAGGGATGGGATTAACTCTGACTGCAGCTCAATATACTATATATTATTCAAACAGTTTTGACCTTGAAACAAGATTGCAGTCTGAAGATCGGTGTCATCGTATTGGCACTAAAACAAATATAACATACATAGACATGGAAGCGACACAGACTGTAGATGGTCAAATAATAAAAGCACTGCGAAATAAGAAGTCAGTTGCTGATGTCGTTAATGAAGATCCGAAATCTATGTTTTTGGAGATGAGTAATGAGTGAAAAAGCACTATGGTCTTTTATAAGAGAGAATTTAGGATTGAAGATGTTCCGAGTAGAAAATAGAGTAAGTGTTGGAATGCCAGATGTTCATTATATTCGTAATGGTGTCTGTGGCTGGTTTGAAATGAAATATACTGATGACTGGTCATTGAATAGACGAGTTTCTGTTGGTCTTAAAAAACACCAGCACTTGTGGTTGAAAGAATACACCAAACATGGTGGTTCCTGCTGGATAATTTTAAGAGTTGGTAGAAATTGGTTAATGTTGTTTAAAGGAGATGAAGATCTAGTTAAAATGATAAAACCTCAAGAATTAATTGATAAGGCTATTTGGCATCACAAAGGAGCAATGAAAAGAGAAAACTGGAAATTATTACAGGAGGTGATTGAAGATGGATAATAATTATGAGGAATATTTAAAGACACAAAGAAAGTATCCCACCATTGTTGTAGACAATTTCTTTAAAAATCCAGATATAATTAGAAAGTTTGCTTTATCGTTGTCTTATGAGAGAAACAAAAAAGGGAGATGGCCAGACAGACGCTCTCCTCTTTTGCATGAGGTTAACGAGCCTTTTGTTAAATCAATGGCTAGAAAAATATTGAGTGTGTATTTTGACTTAAGATCAAATGAAGTTTTTTGGGATAGTATTCAAATGGGATTTCAAAGAACTAAAGAGTTCTCAAGTATAAAAGACAGTTTACAGAATAAAGGATGGATACACATAGATGGTAGGAGAACATTTGCTGGTCTTGTTTATTTAACACCCAATATCAGTATAGGTGCTGGAACAACTATTTATAGATTAAAAGAAGAATATAAAGATTTTAATGTAGAAGATAGACAAATAGAAAGAGAGCATCTGTATGGGGATGGTGTGTATAATAAAGATACATACGACAAAGAGATTGATGAGCTACATAGAAAGTTTGAAGTCGTTACAGAGGTAAAGAACATCTACAACAGGTGTATTATGTATGACGGACATGAGTATCATACAGCCAGCACTTACCATTCAGAAGGTCAAGAAAGATTAATTCTTATTTATTTCTTTAAAAATGTTAGATGCAATATTACACCTTTTGATAGAATAATGAACTTTGATAAAGAAATAGAAAAGACTATATTTACAGGGGAGACTGAAAATGTTAAAACTAAAAAATAATATTGTTCTGATTAAGGAGAAAGAAACTCCAACTGGAACAATTAAAAGACTCGAAAGAGAAATAAAAGAAAAAGATGAAGTTATTCGAATGCGTGAGCACTGGCTTCGTAAATTAACTAATGAAAATGCACTTATTGTAAAGCAAAATATAGAATATGAAAGAAACCAAGATGCAATGGCTAATGCCACTGCGTATTTTGCTAATAGGAAAATAACATTACGAGATTATATTCGTGGATATTTTAAAAAGATTTTTTGAGATGCCCCCAAGGCATAGATTCTCTTCATGGAGTATAAGTTTTGTCATTTTGATAAACTTTTGTTCTCAATCACTGTGTGAAGAGAATCTTTATAGTAAAAAAATATTGCGATGTAATGAAGACTGTGAATTAACAGAATTAACATGGGAGAATAATTATGGTAATACAAATGTTATCAAAGGTCTATTTAAAGATGAAACAATGCATTACTGCCTCACCAAGGATTCGTGGGATCCTATTATTCGTTGGTGGAATATTGGTGGTCAGTATCATATGTTTGCTAATCAACTGATTAAAGGAGAATGTTTTCAAGTATCAGAGATGCAAGATTACATTGCTGTGGAATTAGTTAAAGACAAAGGCAAATTAAAAGTTTATAGAGCTGAATGGATTTACAACCAACCACAAGAATTTTATGTGTTACAGATTATTGAATAGTTTGTAATTTTTCTTTTGCTGGTTTTGAAAGACTTTCTAGCAACTTTTTAAATGGTGAAGTTTCCCATGGTGCATCACCAATCACTTCTCCTGTTTCAGGATCTAGTATATCACCCAAGCCAACTGGCTCTACAAGAGTTCTTGCAGTTGAAGTAAATAATGGTGCTGGGATAGCACTCGTAAAATTTTTCATAATTTGTTTATAAGTCAAAGGATTGATTGCTCGTTGTGCTGCTGATCCACCTGAAATAGCTTCTGCACCAGCTTCTACAAATTCTCCGACACCCACAGGAATTTTCCTAATTACTGGCCATAATTTTTTTTGTGCCATTGCATTCACAAATGAATAAGCACTTTTTGAAGTGTTATTCCAGACTTCTGCTGGCATAGTTGTTTCTACTTCATCCACGAATCGTTGTAATTTATTTATTTCAGCTTTTGTGAATAATTTTTCAACTATTTCCCTGTTCTTAATAAAATTCTCTCTAAAATTGTTAACAATGACTGAACGAGTAATGTCTCCTGTTCTTGGATTTGAAAAAGTTCTAATCAATGCAGCTTCTTTTAATAATTTCATTAATTCAGGATCACCTTGTTTTTTTATTCTGTTAATAATATCCAGACCAAGACCTTTGTCTTTTATTTTATTTGCTGTGAAAATATAAGAAAGAACATCATTAGCTGAAACATTTTCATCTTTTAATATTTTTGGCATAATATTAAATGCAGGATCACCTTTTTGCCCTAAAGAAAATTGTTTGTAATTTCTCCAAAGATTTGTTGCTTTCTGAAGAGATTGTATTGCTTCCACATCACCTTCTATTAATCCTTTTGTTATTAAACGATTTATTCCCCCATCAAATTCTCTTTTTATAGTTTCAAGAGCTAGTCTCTCTGGAGATCCTTTAGCTGCAGAATTTATATCTATATTTAATCTTTTTCTCCAATCGTCTAAATTTTTATAATTTACATTTCTTGCCAGAGGATCTGCAAACATTTCTCTAGCTTTCTTAAGATATGTTAAATTTTCTTTTAAAATTGGCATTCTTTCAAGTTGTCTTGCTCCTCCTTTCAATTCATCAACTGATCTGATGAGAGTGTCTGAGAGTTCTGCGATTGAAGGTGCAAGAACGAATGCATCTCCTGTTTCTTTTGCTGCAGCATATGCATCGGTGCCCAATTTCTTTAAGTTGGATGCAACTTCTTTTATTTTCGCTCCAATCAATTCTGCCAATTCGTG
>TARA_R100000656_G_scaffold27809_1_pt1 | contig 24036 bp, 25 predicted proteins | sample TARA_R100000656 | Tara Oceans TARA_R100000656 (sample SAMEA2622517) | marine metagenome | biome: marine biome (ENVO:00000447); feature: mesopelagic zone (ENVO:00000213); material: "saline water (ENVO:00002010), including plankton (ENVO:xxxxxxxx)" | depth 350 m
GATTCCGGGTGCCACCGCCGCACTGGCCGGTCAATACTCCGGTAAAACCAGCCTGGACCTGCCCGCCGTGCTGCAGCTCTCTTACGCCGGTGATCTGACCGACCGCACCCAGCTGCTGCTGGGCGTGGAGCGTACCGACTGGAGCAGCCTGGATCGCCTCGTGATTGAGCATGACGGTACCCAGACCGCGCTGGGCGGTGCCGCCAGCCTGCCCAACCCGGCCATCGAAGAGTTCAACTGGGAAGACACCACCCGCTACTCCGCGGGCGTGCGTCACACCCTGCAGAACGACACCGTGCTGCGTTTCGGCCTGGCCAAGGAAGAGTCCACCCAGAGCAGTGATAATCGCTCCGCCATCTCGCCGGATTCCGACCGCGTCTGGGCGACCATCGGTGCCGGCTTCAAGCCCGCCGACAACCTCAGCATCGATGTCGCCTACGCGCACATCTTCGTGGACGATGCCGATATCTATAAAGACAGCCGTGGCGCCGTTCTCGACGGCACCTACGAGCTGGACGCCAACATCATCGGCGCGCAGTTGAACTACCAGTTCTAAGCGACACTGTTGAGAAGAGCCCGGCAGCGTTCTCGTTGCCGGATACGAAAAAGGCGAACCCGAGGGTTCGCCTTTTTTGTTTGTGCCGGTACCGCCTACACCGCAGTGCGAATGTCCCTGGGCTCCCCTTGCTGGCGGGCTCTCCAAAGATCGTGCTGCATCTGCTCATGTAGCCACGTTTCTGCCCGAGCGCCTCGCTCCGGGCCGCCGAGCCAGATCTCAAGGCGCCGGGCCAGATCAATGGATATGGCTGCTTTGCCGTTGAGGACGCGAGACAAGGCCACCCGGGACACGCCAAGCTGACGCGCCGCCTCGGTAACGCTGAGGCCCAGGGCTGGAAGAACATCCTCACGCAGGGTTTCCCCGGGGTGGGGAGGATTGAACATGTCCATGGCGACCTCCTAATGGTAGTCCTGATAGTCAACGAGGATGGCGTCGCCGTCCTCGAATTTAAAGGTTAGCCGCCAGTTACCACTGACCCAGACGGAGTAATGACCGGTCAGGGCGCCTTTCAAAGGGTGAAACCCCCATCCTGGAGAATCCATCTCCTGCGGTGACGCGCAGACGCTAAGTCGGGCCATCTGACGGCGAAGCTTCGGGGCATGGTTTGCCTGAATGCCGGCAGTGCTGCCGGTGGTAAAAAACTTCTTCAGTCCCTTGTGGCGAAAACTCTTAATCATTGACTTCCCCTATCAATGTGGTACAACTGTATCGTGTAACGCGTCGAGATACAAGCAAGAGTGAGTGGGGCAATGGATGTTCAACAGGTGACGAAGTCACAATTCAAGGCACGGGCCCTGGAGTTGTTTCGCAAGATCGAGGAATTCGGCTCAACCGTGGTGGTGACCGACAAAGGCAGGCCCATTGTCGAGGTTCGCAGGTACCGCATGAATCACCGCTCCCCTCTAGAGGTGCTCAGAAATAGCGTGGCGGATTTCAAGCGACCGACCGAGCCAGTCTAATGGGCTCGCAACCCGTCTGTGGTTGCAAGAGGGCATTAGCTACACTGAGATATGAGTTAGATGCTCTTTAACAATGTGGTCAAAATTCGTACAGAATGTTTGGTGGAAAATCTGGCTCCCGATTTTTCCTTATAAAACAATCATGTACATTTAGACTGTTCCCCGCACCTGCGGGGATAAACCGAAACCCCGGCGCTGGCAGGCGGACCGGGGCAAACTGTTCCCCGCACCTGCGGGGATAAACCGTCCAGGGCCGACCGAATCGCCCGCACAGAGGTCTGTTCCCCGCACCTGCGGGGATAAACCGCGGCCCGGCCCCATGCGGCTGTCGGATGCACTCTGTTCCCCGCACCTGCGGGGATAAACCGTAGTTCCCAGAGTACAGGTGCATCTTGATGTCCTGTTCCCCGCACCTGCGGGGATAAACCGCCATGCTATCGAGACGGGCGACTGGCCTGCCGCTGTTCCCCGCACCTGCGGGGATAAACCGATGGGCAAACACCTGTCCTCTGTCCGGGGCTGCTGTTCCCCGCACCTGCGGGGATAAACCGTGAGCCTGTGCCGTGGGCAACCCGAAGGCTTTCTGTTCCCCGCACCTGCGGGGATAAACCGCATCACTGACTCCGCTCGTTGCTTTTCTTGATCTGTTCCCCGCACCTGCGGGGATAAACCGATGAATGGCTGCTGGAAATCGTGGACTACGTGCTGTTCCCCGCACCTGCGGGGATAAACCGGACCGTACCCACGTCATCGACAAGGAAGACGGCTGTTCCCCGCACCTGCGGGGATAAACCGCCACTGCGCTAGTGGAGCGTCACTTCCGCCCCCTGTTCCCCGCACCTGCGGGGATAAACCGTGGGCGGGCAGCGTGGAGGACGGCATTCAGCACTGTTCCCCGCACCTGCGGGGATAAACCGGGTCGGCTTCGGGTGTCTTTACCTCCATGATCCTGTTCCCCGCACCTGCGGGGATAAACCGGGTGCCGGGCCGGTGCCTGAATGCCTCCAGGTCTGTTCCCCGCACCTGCGGGGATAAACCGAATTTCCGGTGTACGGATGTGTTGTTCTGCGCCTGTTCCCCGCACCTGCGGGGATAAACCGCAGATGTGGGGCGGCCTGACCGACCGGTACGACTGTTCCCCGCACCTGCGGGGATAAACCGGGCCATACCACGGCCTGGACTACGGTTTCGCCCTGTTCCCCGCACCTGCGGGGATAAACCGTTCGTCACCGAGGTGCTGATTACGGTCGAGGGCTGTTCCCCGCACCTGCGGGGATAAACCGCGCAGAAGCGGGCCTATGTGATCGCTGATAACCTGTTCCCCGCACCTGCGGGGATAAACCGTCCAAGGCACGCATCCTGATTGCCTGGATCGACTGTTCCCCGCACCTGCGGGGATAAACCGTTGATTTCACCCATGCTCCCCTCCCTCTGCCACTGTTCCCCGCACCTGCGGGGATAAACCGTTCCGGCGCACCGTCCTAACCGACCTGCTGGGCTGTTCCCCGCACCTGCGGGGATAAACCGGCGATCAGTGTGCTGCGCATCGACGAACGAAGCTGTTCCCCGCACCTGCGGGGATAAACCGCAACGAGTTGCGCGAAGCCAAAACCTCCGATCCTGTTCCCCGCACCTGCGGGGATAAACCGGACATGCAAGACCGGGTTGGCGACTTCATCAACTGTTCCCCGCACCTGCGGGGATAAACCGTTGGGGAGTCTCGGCACCGAGTTGTCCGAAGCCTGTTCCCCGCACCTGCGGGGATAAACCGATAACCGCGTCGCGCAGCACGTGCCCCGCGATCTGTTCCCCGCACCTGCGGGGATAAACCGTCCGGAGCCTCAGTCAAACACCTGTGCCGCGTCTGTTCCCCGCACCTGCGGGGATAAACCGCAGTTTGGTATCCAGTCCTCCGGCTACGACGCCTGTTCCCCGCACCTGCGGGGATAAACCGGTAGCAGCGGCGATGGGGGTATCTGTATCCTCCTGTTCCCCGCACCTGCGGGGATAAACCGGACGAGGGCACGCTGCGCAAGGCCATCAAGACCTGTTCCCCGCACCTGCGGGGATAAACCTCATCGAGGCGTATGTAAAGCTCCGAGACCGCACTGTTCCCCGCACCTGCGGGGATAAACCGCGGAAAAGGCCGCAACGCTCCTGGACGCCCAGCTGTTCCCCGCACCTGCGGGGATAAACCGTGACTACTTCGATTTCGTGGCCCTGTGGACGCCTGTTCCCCGCACCTGCGGGGATAAACCGGTGTGACCCTGGACGCCTGGGTGAGCGCAGCGCTGTTCCCCGCACCTGCGGGGATAAACCGCCGACCGCGAGGCCAAGGAAAAGCGGAAACGGCTGTTCCCCGCACCTGCGGGGATAAACCGGCGCCGCCAACCAGGGCGGCCACCAGGGTTTTCTGTTCCCCGCACCTGCGGGGATAAACCGCCAGATCGACACCGTGGCCCAGCTATACACCCCTGTTCCCCGCACCTGCGGGGATAAACCGCGCGCATCCGTGCGCTACCTCCGTCCCTGCGTCTGTTCCCCGCACCTGCGGGGATAAACCGTGATGCACCTTGTGATCCCGGTCCGGATCGAACCTGTTCCCCGCACCTGCGGGGATAAACCGCTGCGCAGTTCACCACCGGCAGCGGACCGGCGCTGTTCCCCGCACCTGCGGGGATAAACCGCAACTGCATGTCCTGGGGGCTCAGGGACGTGCCTGTTCCCCGCACCTGCGGGGATAAACCGCCCTACCAGCCAGGGCAGTGGTGACGGTGATCCTGTTCCCCGCACCTGCGGGGATAAACCGCGAGGGGGGTGGGCGCAGTCAGGATATGAACTCTGTTCCCCGCACCTGCGGGGATAAACCGCGCCACATGATGCCCCGGTCAGATTGGGACACCTGTTCCCCGCACCTGCGGGGATAAACCGGCCGTTCTGGAGGTAACCGATGGCGCTGGTGCCTGTTCCCCGCACCTGCGGGGATAAACCGGGCCTTGAGATCGCTGGTATCTTCTTCGTCGACTGTTCCCCGCACCTGCGGGGATAAACCGATCACCGGTTACGCATCGGTGTTCGGGGGCGTCTGTTCCCCGCACCTGCGGGGATAAACCGCGTTACCAGTCGTACCTATCCCGCCCCCCTGACTGTTCCCCGCACCTGCGGGGATAAACCGGACAACGATCTGCGGGCCGCCGCTCTTGGCGCCTGTTCCCCGCACCTGCGGGGATAAACCGTTACAGGAACCCCGCCGACAGTCAGGGAAGCGCTGTTCCCCGCACCTGCGGGGATAAACCGGTGACGTTCACCGCTGGCCCTGACCTGGACTCCTGTTCCCCGCACCTGCGGGGATAAACCGCATGAGGGGAAGGGTAAGAAGCCGGGAAACACCTGTTCCCCGCACCTGCGGGGATAAACCGCAGGAAATGAATGACCTGCTGGCAGAGCCCATCTGTTCCCCGCACCTGCGGGGATAAACCGCTCCATCAGACGACCCGTGTCGGCCAGGGTGTCTGTTCCCCGCACCTGCGGGGATAAACCGGGCCGGTGCCAGGGCGCTTGCAGGGCTGGCTACTGTTCCCCGCACCTGCGGGGATAAACCGCTCGCCGATGTGATGCAATAGCATGAGGTGGGCTGTTCCCCGCACCTGCGGGGATAAACCGACGGCATCCGCCAGCCGATTCATCATGGTCTGCTGTTCCCCGCACCTGCGGGGATAAACCGGATCGGAGCTAGTGTCCCTTAACAAAAATTCATCGAGTATTTTTTTTAGTCGGCTGGTATAATTGCAGAAAGTTTCAGTGGAGCTACTGCCATGGGCCGACCCGTTATTCCGTTGAGCATTACCAATGACGAACGTGAGGAGCTCAATTCCTGGCTTCGTCGCCGGCAGATGCCTGCGGCCGAACAGCAGCGTGCAAAAAATGATTTTACTGAGCGCTGAGGGGTTACCTGGACGGGTGATTGCTGAGCGAGTGGGCGTAACGGCGGAAACCGTCAGCAAATGGCGTAAACGGTTTGAGCAATTCCGAGTGGCCGGGCTGACGGATGCCCCGAGAAGCGGTCGGCCTCGCACTATTGGTGATGACAAGGTGACCGACGTTATCAACAAAACGCTTCAATCCAAGCCCAAGGATGCGACCCACTGGTCGACCACTCTGATGGCCAAGGAAACCGGGCTCTGGTTCTATGTATGGACGAGAAAAGCCAGATACAGGCGTTGAACCGCACTCAGCCAGCGCTTCCGCTGTCGTTTGGTTACTCCGAAACCCGAACGCACGATTATGTTCGTCATGGCACGACCACTCTGTTTGCGGCCTTGGACGTTGCCACTGGCGAGGTTATCGGACGTCTTCATAGGCGACACCGTGCCAAAGAGTTTCTGGCGTTTTTAAAAGAGATTGACCGGGAGGTTCCGGAAGATCTGGATGTTCACCTGGTCATGGACAACTACGGTACCCATAAAACTGAAAAGGTGCGGGCCTGATTTCAGAACGCTGGATTAAGCGAAACTCGCACCGCAGTACTCGCGAGCTGGAGGCTTCCATTAAAGACTACCTGGCACGATACAACGACGATCCCAAACCTTTTGTCTGGCGCAAAACAGCGGATCAAATTATTGAATCAATTGCGCGCTTATCCGACAAGATCAATAACAAGACGAACTTGTGTTAAGGGGCGCTAGGGAGCAGTTGGATTAAAGACTGGGGGCAGGTCAGAATTGGAGCTCATCGAAAGGCCGACTTTACCCTTTACGTGCGAGACATTCGGAACTGGTTGTATCGACTGACTCTATTTGGGACCCGCAGCAGTGGAATGATATTAGGGGGTGCTGGAAGATAAACGAGCAAATGATGCTAAGGAGCGAATAGATCTATATCAGGACGCTCCTTCGGATCAGGACTCCTGCACCTTTACTACCAGGAGCGGCTTGTCATCTTCAGCCGCGTTCGGTCCGGCCAATTGATTCCACATGGAATCGACCATGGGTTGAAGAAAGAGCTGCCCGAGCTGGCGAATCATGACGCCGATTACTTGACTGGAGTCACGTTGTGCCTTCGACGCAACGCCGACATTGCGCAAAGTCGCCACTTGTTTGGCAGTGAGATCGGTGAGCATCTCCAGAATACGGCCGCGGTGCCCCATGGGATCGAGCAAAGCCCGCCTGAGGTAACCGACTACCGCTGGGTTATCAGAGAGCATGTCCGCGACTGCTTCGTCACGAGCAGCTGCAATCTCCGGCGTGGTTCCTTCGAGGGGGGCTTGCTCGATCGCGCCGAAGAACAAATCGACAATATGTTGCTCGATGGCCTCGCGCAGTCCGTCCTTGGTTCTAAAGTGGTGCACCACCAAACCAACCGTGACACCCGCCGCCTCGGCAATGGCACGCATCGAGGTCGCGTCCTCTCCGTAGTTCGCATACAGGGCGAATGCCGCATTGCGGATGCGTGCCTTCGCAGTCAAGTCGCTATTCACTTTAGGGGATACCCCCACCGTTTTCTTCACTATCTAACTCCTGTGCATAGCTGAGTCTGCGTAGTTCCTCGCACATGACCGGACTATCTCGCTGGCGTTGGCTTTGTTCGCTGAGAAGCCACGATCGGTCGTGACGTGCAAGGTTACCAGAAACGCTGACATTGTACCGTCGTATATTATGCTATACATTCGTATAGTGTTGATGCATTCGACAGGTGATAATGATGAAATCGGTTGCTTTAATGAGCGCCTCCTCACCGGAACCACTGACCGGGATTCGGGTCGTCTCGCTCGCCTCCAACCTGCCAGGCCCCATCGCGGCCGCGCAACTGGCTAGCATGGGTGCACAGGTCACCAAAATTGAGCCCCCAGCTGGTGATCCGCTTGCTGCCGTGGCCCGAGCTTGGTACGACGAGCTTGTGGCTGATCAAGAGATCGTTGTCCTGGATCTCAAGCAATCCGAGCAGCGAGGCCGTCTCGATGATTACCTTGCGGATGCTGATGCCCTAATAACGGCCATGCGTCCGTCTGCGTTAAGTCGTCTTGACCTGCACCGACTCTCCGAGACTCACCCTGCTCTGGTTCACGTCGAAATAGTTGGCCACGATGGAGATGCGGCTGAAGTCCCCGGGCACGATCTAACCTATCAGGCTGCTCACGGCACGTTGTGTCCGCCGACCATGCCACTCGTTCCGGTGGCGGACTTGCTGGGGGCTGAGCGTGCGGTCTCCGCTGCGGTCTCGGGACTCCTGAGTCGAGCCCGCGTTGGTAGGGGGGGGCACTACAAGATAGTACTTGACCATGCCGCTCAGATGGCTGGTGCCGCAGTTCGCCACGGTCTGATGGGGCCTGCAACGCCTTTGGGGGGAGCGTTATCCACCTACCGCATATATCCCACTTTGGACGGCTATGTCGCTTTCGGTGCGCTCGAGCCCCACTTCGCCGCCCGGGTTTCAGAGTATATCGGTCGTACGATTGAGGAGCTCGAGTCCACTTTCAAAACACGGACGACAAGCTACTGGGAAGCGATCGGTCGCGAACTCGATATTCCTCTGGCCGAAGTCAAGGTCCCTACCTCCGGAGTAACAAATGATTAATCGTGAAGCAGTCATCGTTGATGCCGTAAGAACCCCGGTCGGCAGACGTGGTGGAGTACTGAGCCAATGGCATCCTGCCGACCTGCTCGGCTGCACTCTAAGATATCTTGTCGGTCGCAGCGGCGTTGATCCATCCACAATCGACGACGTGATCGCTGGCTGCGTGCTGCAGCACGACCAACAGTCCTCCAACATCGCCCGCCACGCCGTACTTTCCGCCGGCTTACCCGAGTCCGTGCCCGCAGTAACTGTGGACCGCCAATGTGGTTCCGGACAGCAGGCAGTCAGCTTTGCCGCCCATGGTGTCATGGCTGGCAACTATGATCTGGTGATCGCAGGGGGGGTTGAATCGATGTCGCAGGTGACTATGCCGTCAGCGTTTCAGCCAGGTGCGCCGCTCGGCCCGCAGTACGGCCCGCTTGAGCTGGAGCGCTACGACGGTCGACTTATGGCACAGGGGCCCAGTTCCGAACTTATGAACGATCGCTTCGGGATTAGCCGCGAGGAACTTGATGCTTACAGCGTTCGAAGTCATGAGCGGGCCCTCGCTGCTACCAGGGCTGGTGCTTTTGTCAAACAGATGGTGCCAATCACCGCCGATCCCCAAGACCCCAACGGTCCATGTATTACCGCTGATGAGGGCATTCGCGAACATCTCGATACGGAGAAGATGGCGGGCCTGAAGACGGTCTTTGCGAAAAATGGCCGCACGACGGCCGCGAACGCATCTCAGGTTAGCGACGGTGCGGCGGCACTACTGGTCGCTGATCGTGGATATGCTGAGCAAAAAGGCCTCAAACCACGCGCCCGCTTTCGTTCTATGTCGGTCGCGGGTGCGGACCCTGTGATCCAGTTCACCGCGATACTTGAGGCTACCCACAAGGCACTAAAAATGGCGGGACTAAGCGCGGCGGACATTGATTTGTACGAGGTTAACGAGGCTTTTGCAGGCGTACCGCTGATGTTTCAGCGCGAATTCGATATTCCGGATGACAAGCTCAATGTCAACGGTGGCTCAGTCGCAATCGGGCACCCGCTGGGCTCAACCGGTGCCCGCATGCTTACCGATTTACTTTGTGAACTTGAACGCTCAGGGAAGAAGCTGGGCTTACAGACTATCTGTGAAGCCCATGGCACTGCCAACACAACAATAATTGAACGCATCTGAGGAGAAAGATATGCAATCGACATATATTACTAAGGGCCATCCTTCCACCCATGGTGACAGCTACCAGCTCAACACAACGACCATGATTCGGCATGCGGCCCGGACTTATCCAGAACAAGAAATCGTCTACCGTACCGCCGATGGCGGCTGGGACCGGTACACCTACGGCGAGTCCTACCTCCGGATCTGTCAAGCGGCCAACGCGTTGCGCAGCCTCGGCGTCGGCCCTGGGGACGTAGTTGGCATCCTGGACTGGAATAGTCGCCGACATTTCGAGCTCTATTGGGCGATCCCCGGCCTCGCTGCCGTCATGCTGCAGATGAACCTTCGTTTGGCGCCCGAGGACTTGGGCTATGTTACCGACCACAGTGAGGCGTCCTGGATTCTAGTTGACGAGACCCTGCTGCCAATTGCAGAGAAGCTCGCTCCGCTGGTGCCTCAAGTCAAAGGCTGGATCGTGATGACCGACCGTCCGCTGTCGCAGATCAGCACGACCCTGACGAACGTGCATCACTTCGAGGATCTGCTCCTGGCGGAAGATACACACATCGATTGGCCGATGGTGGACGAGACGTCGGCCTACAGCGCCTGCTACACGACAGGCACCACCGGTAGGCCCAAGGGAATCTACTACTCCCACCGCGGTATCTATCTGCACACCTTGGCGATGGACAGTGTGATCGGCATGAGTAGTGACGACACCGCCATGCTCATCACGCCGATGTTCCACGGTCAGTGCTGGGGTCTTCCGCAGGCCGCCGTCCAGGCGATGGCTAAAGTCGTGCTGCCAGGCCGCTACGTCGCTGAGGATACGTCGGTTTTGGTCGATGCAATGATAGAAGAAAAGGTTACTGTAGCTAACGGTGCGCCAGCGATCTTTACACCGATGCTGGAGTACATCCGATCACTGGACAACAAGCCCGACTTCAGCCGTGCGAGGCTGCTGAGCGGTGCCACCGAGCCATCGTTGAGTCTGATGCGTGGCTTTTATGATCTAACCGGGGCCGACATTATTCACGCCTATGGCGCCACCGAGACCACTCCGCTGGTCACGGTCAACAAGGGGCTTAAACCGTCGCTGCGCGAAGTGTTGAGCGACGAGCAAACATGGAACCGTAAGCGCTGCCAAGGCTTGATGGTATCCGGCGCCGACTTCCGACTTGTTGACGGTGCCGGTAAGGATGTGCCCTTCGACGGCATTTCCCAGGGCGAGGTGTTATTAAGAGGCCCTTGGATCATCGAGAAGTATCATAAGCTTGACGACGATGGAGATCGCTTCCTCGACGGCTACTGGCGGAGCGGTGACGTCGGCACGATCGACCAGCACGGCTACCTCAAGCTGACCGATCGTCTAAAAGACGTGATCAAGAGCGGCGGCGAGTGGATTTCCTCCATCGACATGGAAAATGCGCTGATCGCACACCCGCGCATCCGCGATGCTGCAGTTGTTGGCATTGAGCATCCCAAGTGGCAGGAGCGCCCTGTCGCCCTGTTGGTTACCGACGACGGCACCGAGTTGCCGCTGGACGAGATCCACGAAGTTCTAACACCCAATTTCGCCAAGTGGCAGCTGCCAGATACTGCCTTGTTTCTCGAAACGTTGCCCCGCACCAGCGTCGGCAAGCTCGACAAGAAGTCGATCCGCGCCACTTATAAAGATATCTACAAGGACATCTGATGGCTATTCTCAATATCCGCCGCAACGAATCCATCGTTATCCTCGAACTCAATCGGCCAGAAGCCCGCAATGCACTTAACGAAGAAGTCTTAAGCGCACTGGGACAGGCGCTGGTGACTTTTCGGTACGACGACAGCGTGCGTGCCGTGGTGCTTCACGGTGCCGCCGGGAACTTCTGCTCGGGGGCCGACATCACCGCCTTTGATCGTATTCGTGAGGATGCGTTGATCGGCCCACGCAAAGCACTTGGTGGCACGTTCTGGGATGACCTGGCACGGTTTCCCAAGCCCGTTATCGCCGCCGTAGAGGGCCTGGCCCTGGGCGGGGGCTGCGAGCTTGCTCTCGCCTGTGACATCGTCATTTCAGCTGACACCGCGAAGTTTGGGGTGCCCGAGGTCAAGCTTGGCGTCATCCCCGGCGGTGGCGCCACGCAGCGTTTGGTAAGCGCGGTAGGCAAAGCCAAGGCAATGACCATGCTGCTGACTGGCAATTTCATCAGTGCGGCTGACGCATGCGCCGACGGCATCGTCGCCCGTACGGTCCCAGACGGTGAAGCTCTTGACCAAGCACTTGCAATGGCTGGACATATCGCCGCCAATTCGCCGCTGGCCGTAGCGCTGGCCAAAGACGCGGCGTTGCAGGCCTTTGAGACATCACTCAGCCAAGGTCTCAAGTATGAAAAGCAGAACTTTCATTTGGCAATCCACTCAGCCGACAGCCACGAGGGTCAGGCCGCCTTTCTGGCGAAGCGAGCACCTCACTACACAGGAAAGTAAACACCATGAGCGAATTGTTTCCCGATTATAAGGCACCTTGGGAGGCCGAGGACCACACGTTGCTGCGCGACCAAGCGGCCAAGTTCTTCGCCCGCGAAGTCACGCCTAACCAGGAGCGATGGGCTGAGCAGCACCAGGTTGACCGTGGGTTATGGAACAAAAGCGGCGCTGCTGGTTTATTGTGTACTGGCCTGCCCGATGAGTACGGTGGTGGTGGTGGCAACTTCGGCCACGAGGCCGTGGTCCAAGAGGAGCTGGCGCTAGCCCGAGACACTGCGTTCGGATTCAGCGTACACTCGACCATCGTCGCCCATTACGTAGCGGCTTATGCAACAGAGGCGCAGAAGCAACGCTGGATTCCGGCAATGGCGAATGGTGAGAAGGTGATTGGCATCGCTATGACCGAGCCCGGCACGGGATCGGATCTGCAGGCAGTGCGTACGACCGCGATCCGCGACGGCGATCACTACGTGATCAATGGGTCAAAGACGTTCATCTCGAACGCCACCCACGCTGACCTGATGGTTGTGGTGGCCAAGACTGACAAGTCAGAAGGCGCCCGTGGTATTTCATTATTCGTGGTCGAGGTGGACAAGGTCGAGGGCTATGAGCGCGGACGGGTGCTGCAGAAGGTTGGGCAACACGGCCAGGACACGCGCGAGCTTACCTTCATCGACATGCGCGTACCCGCGGAGAATTTGCTTGGTGGCGAAGAAGGCCAGGGCTTCTTCCAGTTGATGGAGCAGCTACCCCGTGAGCGCTTGATTATCGGGATTGCCGGTGTCGCGATGGCCGAAGCCGCAGTCTTGGAGGCGATCAAGTATGCCAAGGTACGGACGGCGTTTGGCAAGCCAATCCTGGATTTCCAGAACACGCGCTTCGTGCTTGCCGAGTGCAAGACCGAGGTGTTGGCCGCGAAAACCTTTATGGATCACTGCGTCCAGCGCTACATGGACGGTGATCTCGACCCTGCCACCGCTTCAATGGCTAAGTTGCTCGGTACCGACAAGCAGGTCGCCATCATCGACCGCTGTCTGCAAGTGTTCGGCGGCTATGGCTATCTGATGGAGTATCCCATCGCGCAGATGTACGCCGCTGCGCGGGTGCAAAAAATCTACGGTGGCACCAACGAGATCATGAAGGAGCTGATTGGGCGATCACTATGACGGCCCCTATTAGCATCCTATCGGTGCGATGCCGGCCGGGACATTGATAGCAATGTCCCATAATGCCGATAAATGGAACAGGTGGCCGTCCAGGGCGGTCACCGAATTCGATAAGTAACAATTCAATGGCGGCCCCAATCATGGATTGGCATGGTCCATTTCTTTGACGCCTGCTGGATCGCCAAGAAGGCCACTTTCAGTGCTGAGTCATCGAGGGGCTCTCGGTTCGCTACTTGCGCGTGCCGCGCCTGTTCGAACAACTGCGCATCGCCCACGGCGATGGCAGCTACGCACGGCTGATGAATCAGTTGCTGAAGACCGACCTGCTGATCCTGGATGACTGGGGCATGCAGAAGGTCACGGCGCAACAACGGCAAGACCTACTAATCAGAAATAAAGTAAGCGAACATTACCCGGAGATATAAGCTAAATCTGGATGACCTTCTTTCCAACGTGGTGATATTTGATGTAGCCCCAAACGGATTCGTCGGGGTTCAGTTCTGGCGAATAAGGCGGCAGAAAGAACAGTTTCAGCTTCCCGTTGAGACTTTCCACGTACCCCCGAGCTGTTCCCCGCACCTACGGGGATAAACCGTTCGCCGCCGATCCCTCGTTCCGGCAATTCCACTGTTCCCCGCATTCGCGGGGATAAGCTGTAACCGCTGGGTGTACTCCGATGTGAAGGGTAGGACTGGCACTGTAGCCTTTACCGCTTATGGTCAATAACCACGCGAAAGTGGCTAGGGTATGTCAATGGATGCGGAGCGAGTTACGAAGTCACAATTCAAGGCGCGGGCCTTCGAGTTCTTCCGCAAGATCGAGGATACCGATTCGCCCGTGGTGGTAACCGACCACGGCAAGCCCGTTCTGGAGGTGCGCCGCTATCGCGTGGATAAGTGCTCCCCCGCTGGAGGCGCTCAAGAACAGCGTAGCGGGGGTCAAGCGACCGACTGCGTCGGTGGCCGAGAAAGACTGGGAAGCGTTGCGCTGAGGTCCCACGGGCCGGCTCCCGTGGGTAGCGTGCGCACCTGGTGGCCCTAATGCCGGGGGCGGCACATGCGCCAGCCACCGGTAGTATACGAAATTCGAGTTGCTGATCCAGGGGTGCACCGGTCGGCAGGGGAGTTGTGACCAAAGTCACAAAGAGCTAGAGTCAAAACATCAATAAAAACGCATAAGGATTTGCCGTGACCCGCCTTGAACGCTTTTATCGCATTCATGGCTTGTTGCGTCACGCTCGGCGTCCCGTACCCATGCGGCGTTTTACCGAAGAGTTGGGGGTAACCCGTAATACCGTCACCCAGGATTTTCAGTATCTACGGGACTTCTTCGGTGCGCCCATCGTCTACGACCGTGAACGCAACGGCCACCACTACGACCCGGAAGCCCCGGAATTCGAGCTGCCCGGTTTCTGGATGAACGCCAGCGAGCTATACGCGCTGCTGGCCTGCGAGCAGCTACTCGAATCCGTGCAACCTGGTTTGATGGGCCACCGGCTCACGCCCTTGCGCCAGCGGGTTCGTCGTTTGCTGGGTGATGCGGGCGATCACGCCGAGCGTTTGAGCGACAAAGTGCGGCTGCAAGCCGTACAGCAGCGTGCGGTAGCCAACCACATCTTTATTTCCGCTGCCGATGCCACCCTGGCCGGCAAGCGTCTCATCATTCGTTATATGCCACGCAGCCGTGACCACCACGGTGAGCGGGCCGTGCATCCCCAGAGGTTGCTGCATTACCGGCATAACTGGTATTTGCTTGCCGATTGCGAGCAGGCGTGTGATTTACGGCTGTTTTCCTTGGACCGGATTGTCGCGTTTGAGGTCTCGGATGAGCCTGCCCGTGAGGTTTCCGTGGACCGATTGGATCAGTTCATGGACGACAGTTTCGGGCTGTTTTCCGGTGAGCCTGCTGCCGAGGCACACCTGCGCTTTTCGCCTCGGGCGGCGCGCTGGGTGGCCGATGAATGCTGGCATCCGGATCAGGCAGGCGAGTGGCGGGATGACGGTTACCACCTGCGAATACCGTATTCCGACCCGACCGAGCTGACTATGGAGGTGCTCCGTTACGGTCCGGATGTGGAGGTGTTGGGCCCGAAGGCGTTACGAGAGGGGGTGCGTGATCGCTTAGATCGCGCTTTGAACGTATATAAGTAGGGGCGATGGCTATGAAATGGGGCTACAATGAGGACAGGCCCAGCTCTTGGGCCGCCGCGAGAAGCTTTTTATCAAAAGCGGCGAAGATCATGGGTTTGCGTATCGGTTTAATGCTTCTTACCCGGTCCGCACAGGCCAAGTGAACACTGTCGTACCCACGCAGCCCGTGGCGGGCGGCCAGTTCTCCGGCGCGGCGGACCATGGGTATGTCGATATTGACGGTGCGCACCGTGATCCAGTCCCGCTCAAATTGCTCTTGATACTGGATCAGTTCCGCGTCGGTGATGCGCTGCATCCTGTGGGCTCTGGCCAGAGCCGCCCGCATTTCGACGTAGGTGATCAGATGCGTACAGATTACGCCCGCCTTATCGATCGCCTCCCGAGTCTGGTCGCCGCCATCTTCGTCGAGGTACAGCTTCAAGAACGCGGACGTGTCCAGATACACGATCATTCGCGTACCCAATCAATCAGGTCGTCACTGCTAGGGGTGCCGGGCCGGGCCGGCGCGGGGTGCCGAACACCGCGCGGTTTCTCGCCGGGCGTCGTGGCGGGGTTCACCCAGGTTTGCGACTCAAGCCGCTCAATGAACGCTTGGTCTGACTCGTCGCCGGCTTCTTGGGTATCACCTGACAGGCGCGCGATAACGCGGCCACGGGAGGTAACCCGGATGTCCTCGCCTGCCTGTACTCGGCGCAAGTATTCGGACAGATGGTTTTTAAGGTCGCGTACCGAGACATCCATTGACAGAGCCCTCTTGTGGCCACATTTGCGATATTGTAGCCACAATACTGGCCGGATATCCAGTGATGCCGTTTGGTGGGCAGAGGGAGTGCTACGTTGCTGTCGACCAACGGACATTGAGGCGTGAACTTGGACTGGAAAGATGCACCGTGCTTCTTCCGTTACTGGGGGAAGGCGAAGCCGAGCGGAGACCAGAACGGTGAGAATCCTTGCCACCTGCTGCCATTCCACAGTCTGGATGTGGCGGCGGTGGGTTATCACTTACTGGCGCCGCATACGGCTCGCTGCCAGGAACTGGCCTCAGCGATGTCGCTGGAGCCGGAACAACTACGGTCCCTGTTTGTATTCAGCCTGGCTCTGCATGACTTGGGTAAATTTGCTCGGGCGTTTCAGTCCCTGGCCGACCCGGACTTGCCGGAACTGGTTAAGCCAGATGCCTCCCTGGCTTACGGTACGGCGGAATGGCCCCATCACAGTGAAGCGGGCGCCGTGTTCCTAAAAGCCTTCTTGAAAGACGAGCTCAAGAGGGAGGGGTTGCAAGCCTGGGGATGGAGTGAGTCGGGCAGTGATGCCAAAAGCTTTCTACGTGTCTTGTTGGGCATGGCATTCGGGCACCACGGCAAGCCGGTGGACGCCGGAAACAATAGGACACCGTCGCCGGGGTTTCCCGAAGACCATCAGGCCGCGTGGGAATATACATGCGAAGTCGCGAGCTGGCTTCGTCCGCAGTGGCCCGAGCAGCTTGTGCAGGATAGGAATTGGCTCAAGCAGTTTAGAAAGCTGACCTGGCACTTGGCGGGTTTTGCGGTGCTGGCGGACTGGCTGGGATCTGATCAGTCCGTCTTCCCCTATCAGGCCACGCCGCAGGCGCTGGGTGATTACTGGCAGAGCAGGGCGCTGCCCAGGGCTGAGCTGGCGCTGGAAGCACTGGGCTTTGGCGCGCCGCTTGCCCCGTCTTCCTTTCCGGGAGTACGGCGTTTCTTTGGCTTTGAGCCGACGCCGTTGCAGCAGTGGGCGCAGGATCTGCCCTGGCGGCCCGGCCCGCAATTGTTTGTTCTGGAAGACGTTACCGGCGCCGGGAAGACCGAAGCCGCCATGACATTGGTGCATCGTCTTCTGGAGCACGGCCAGTCCCAGGGTGTGTATTTCGGTTTGCCCACCATGGCGACCTCCAACGCCATGTACGGGCGCGTGGCCGATATCTACCGTCGCTGGTTCGACGAACAACAGGTGCCCAATCTGGTACTCGCCCATGGGGCGCGTCACCTGAACACTGACTTCGCTCACTCGGTGGTGTCCGAGCAGGCGCGGGATCATGCTTATGGCGACGGCGAGCAAACGGCATCCGCTGCCTGTAATCAATGGTTCGCCGATTCGCGCAAGAAGGCTTTGTTGGCGGATGTCGGCGTGGGCACCGTGGATCAGGCCCTGATGGCGGTGTTGCCATTCAAGCACCAGACCCTGCGTTTGATTGGTCTGGCCAACAAGGTGCTGGTGGTGGATGAAGTCCACGCCTGTGACGACTACATGGCCGGGCTACTGGAAGCGGTTCTCCAAGCCCACGCCCAACAGGGTGGCAGTGCCATTTTGCTTACCGCCACCTTGCCCCACTCCATGAAGCGCAACCTGGTTGCGGCTTACCAAAAAGGCCGGGGCCTGGCTGCGGAGGTCGTGGAAGAACAGCCATCTTTCCCGCTGGCCACCCGGGTTACCGATCAGAGCCTGGAACAGACGCCTCTCGCCACCCGTGACAGCGTGATTCGCCGGGTGGCGGTGGAAATGTTCAACAAACCGGAGGTGGTGATCGAGCATCTGCTTGATACGGCAGAGAGCGGCCAGTGCGGTTGCTGGATACGCAACACCGTGGACGATGCCATCTCCGCGTATCAGACCCTCCGTGACCGGGCGCCGGACCCGGACAAAGTCATGCTGTTTCATAGCCGCTTTGTCATGGCGGACCGCCAGGCCATAGAACAAGCGGCACTGGAACGGTTCGGCAAGACGTCCACGGCCGAAACCCGCGCCGGCTGGATTCTGATTAGCACCCAGGTGGTGGAGCAATCCCTGGATCTGGACTTCGATCAGATGATCAGCGACCTGGCGCCCATGGACTTGCTGATTCAGCGCGCCGGGCGTCTGCACCGCCACCGCCGGGATGGCAGCGGCAATCTCGTGGATACCGACGATCAGCGCCCATCGCCGGTGCTGCACTTGTTGACGCCCGCTTATGAAGACCAGCCGGGCCCAGATTGGCTATCCGCCCATCTGCCAGGAACCGGCGCCGTATACCGCGACCACGGCCAGCTCTGGCTAACCCTGCGGACCCTGCGCGATGAAGGCGGCATCGATATGCCCGGCCGTGCCCGCCACCTGATCGAATCCGTGTTCGGTGAAGACGCCGAGTCCTGGATTCCTGAGGGGCTGCAAAAACGCCATCTGGACCAAGAAGGCGAGCGCAGCAGCCGCCGAGCCATGGCGGGCTTCAACCGTTTGAAAATGGACCAGGGCTACAGCACCCAGGCGAGCCACGACTGGATGGACGACCTGAATCTCGACATCGGCACCCGTCTGAACGAGGAACCCAACGTCACCGTCACCCTGGTCCGCCGAGATGAGCGCGGTGCGTTGACGCCCTGGGTGGACGCAGGGCAGTTCGCCTGGGAGCGAAGCCAACTGCAAGCCCGCGAATCCCTGGCAAGACGTCTGCCCGAATGGCCGCAGCCGCTAGCGGCTCAGCGCGATGCGCTGGTGGAACGCTTTCCAGGCCTGAAGTTCAGCCAGTTGTGGTTGGCGGAAGAAGATTCGTCCATGAACTACAGTCAGGAAATCGGGTTGCATCGCGCATGGAATGGGGAGGAAGGATGAAGACCAAAATAGAAGCAATGCGTAAGCAAGGAACAACGCCATGAACTTACTAGTCGATCCATGGCTGCCATTCAGGCGACGCGACGGCAGTCAGGAATATCTGCCTGTTACGGCCATGGTGGATCCGGATATCGTTGATCTGGCTTTGCCGAGAGCTGATTTTCAGGGCGCGGCCTACCAATTTTTGATCGGCCTTCTGCAAACGACGATGGCACCGGAGGACAAGAGCGAGTGGGTGGAGTGGTATCAAACGCCACCCTCCGCGGAGGCCTGCCTTGAAATTCTGGAAAAGTGGGCGCCGGCGTTTGTGCTGGACAGTGATGGCCCGGCGTTCATGCAAGATCGTGATGCATTAGCGGAAGAGAAAGCGACGGATATTGCCGCCTTGCTGATTGATTCCCCGGGTGCATCCACCATCAAGAACAACACTGACCATTTCGTTAAAGCGGGCCGGGTAGAGCATCTATGCCTGGATTGTGCCGCCATAGCATTATTCACATTGCAGATTAATGCCCCATCTGGGGGTAAAGGTCACCGAACCGGTTTGCGAGGCGGCGGCCCCCTCACCACGCTGGTGATGCCCGCCGACTCAACCAGCTCTCTCTGGCACCGCCTTTGGCTCAACGTGCTGGATACGGAGAGCTGGACGTATGAGCGGCCCGGCCCGTCGGATGCCAAGGTCTTTGCCTGGCTGGGGGAGACCAAGGTCAGTGACAAGGGGCAGGGCACTTACCCGGACGACGTTCACACTCTCCACCCCTATTGGGCCATGCCTAGGCGTATGCGGCTGAATATCGAGCCGGCACCCTGCGATTGTGATCTGTGTGGGCGGCATAGCGAACACACCGCCTCTTCGCTGCGCACGAGAAACTATGGGTTTAACTACGATGGCCCCTGGACCCACCCTCTGACGCCCTATCGGTTTGACCCGAAGAAGCCGGAACAATTGCCCTATTCGCGCAAGGCGCAGACGGATGGGCTGGGCTACCGGCACTGGGAAGCTCTGACCATGGAGGACAAGAAGGAGAAAGGCTTTCTGCCTGCGCGGGTGGTGCTCGACTATGTGGTCAAGTGTGACACAGCGGATGACATGGATGTGGCGCTGCCGGTGGTTGCCGGCCTGTGGGCATTCGGCTATGACATGGACAACATGAAAGCTCGATGCTGGTATGGCGAGCATATGCCGCTACTGGCCCTGGACGAGGACGCGCGGGCTTTGGCCCAGCTCTGGTTGCGGCAGATGATTGAGCTGACGGACAGTAGCGCTCGGTTGTTGCAAGCCCAGGTCAAGGAGGCCTGGTTCAGCCGGCCCAAGGATGCCAAGGGGGATGTGAGCTACATCGGTGCCTCCCTATGGCAACTCACCGAGCAAGCGTTTTACCAGCGCCTTATGGAACTGGGGGAGTTGTTGAGGGGTGATACACCCCCGCAACGTTTCCCCGCCGAAATGGCGGCAAATTGGTATCGCACCGTGACTCGTCAAGTGGCCTCTCTGTTCGATGAGTTGGCCCTTGGTGGCCCACCGGAACAGCTGGATATGAAGCGCATCACCAAGGCTCGTAATGGCTTCCGAAAGAAACTCCACACCGGTAAGGAGGCGAAAGATCTCCGTAAGATTGGACGTCTGGATGAAAGCGGCCAGCCGCAAGCATCTAGGGAAAAACAAGGAGAAAGCGCATGAGCAAAAGATTCTATTACCTGAGAGACGACCAGGTTCGAAAGGTGGTCGCTACGTGGTGGTCGCGCCTACATGGGGTGGAGAATAAGAGGGCTGACCGCCAACAGGCTAATCAGCGCGGTGCGCGCGCCGAATTACGTCGCAGCAAAAGTTTGGATGCGGTGCTTCTAACCGAGGGGTTTCGGAACCTGTGGCAGGCGCTGGTCGACACTGGGCAGTACCGGGAGCGGGACATGCTTGCCTGGGCCTGCGTGGCGGCGGCGCTGGCGGAAGTACGTCAACAGCCAGCGAACGAAAGCGCCACCTTTGCTCGATGCCTGGGCGAGCAAAAGGATACAACCGGCAGGCCCTATATGAGTGGACTGCGCTTCGCACAGCTCCAGAAAAGCCATAGCGGCGATGATTTTCTGATGCGTTTGCGTCGTGCCCTGGCGTTGATCAACAAGACCGCCCCGGTGCTGTCGCTGACGGACAATATTCTGCATTGGTTTCACGAGCAAAGGGACAACCAGGGCGCGCGGCCCACGGATCGCCTGGCGGTGCGCTGGGCAACAGACTATTTCACGGCGGTAAGCGCCTACGAAAAATAAATCCATTTCTGACCAAGAGAACAGCACAAAGGACTGACATCATGAGCACTTTTATTCAACTCCACCTTCTCACCTCTTATCCACCGGCCAACCTGAACCGGGATGACTTGGGCAGACCCAAGACCGCCTTCATGGGCGGGGCCGAGCGGCTGCGGGTGTCCTCACAATCGCTCAAGCGCCATTGGCGAACCTCGGATTTGTTTCAGGAAGCGCTGGCGGGCAACCTCGGCACCCGTACTAAGCGCCTGGGTTTGGAAGTCATGCAGCGCCTGCTGGATGGCGGTGTCGCTGAAGGCAAAGCAAAAGATTGGGCGGGGAAAATTGCCGATGTGTTCGGCAAGCTGGAAAAAGACAGCGTGGAGCTGTCACAACTGGCTCATATCAGCCCGGAAGAACGTCAGGCGGTGGATACGCTTACGGATACTCTGATCGAAGAAAAGCGGGCCCCGAAAGATGAAGAGCTGAATTTACTTAGAAAGAACCCCTCTGCGGCGGATATCGGCCTGTTTGGCCGGATGTTGGCGGATGATCCGGCCTTTAACGTGGAGGCTGCCTGTCAGGTGGCCCATGCCATTACCGTGCATCCGGTGGTGATCGAGGACGACTACTTCACCGCCGTAGATGACCTCAATAGCGGCGATGAAGACCGGGGCGCCGCCCACATCGGCGAAACCGGCTTTGCCGCCGGCCTGTTTTACAGCTATGTGTGCATCAACCGCGATCAACTGATCGATAATCTCCGTGGCGATGCGGAACTGGCGGATAAGGCCATCGCTGCTCTGGCGGAAGCGGCTATTAAGGTATCGCCCACCGGTAAACAGAACAGCTTTGGGTCACGTGCTTATGCGTCCTATGTGATGTCGGAGAAGGGTACACAACAGCCGCGCTCACTGTCGGTGGCGTTTCTTAAGCCGGTGCAGGGGCAGGACCAGGCGTCGGAGGCCATTACCGGCCTGGAAGAGCAAGCCCAACGATTCGATCAGGTGTATGGCGACTGTGCCGATAAGCGCTACAGCCTCAACGCCCATGCCGGGGAAGGCAGCTTCCAGGCCCTGATGGACTTTCTCAAAAACGACTAGGAGGCGCCCATGGAAGCGTTGATTTTCCAACTTTATGGCCCTCTGGCCAGTTGGGGGGCGCCGGCGGTGGGTGAGACTCGCCCGAGCTCCGATCATCCGGGCCGTGCCGCTTTGCTGGGCCTGCTGGCGTCGGCCCTGGGTATTCGCCGGGACGACGGCCCGGGTCAGCAGGCGCTGGCCTCGTCAGTGCGGTTTGCTGTGAAGCAACACAGTGCCGGTCGCCTGATGCGTGATTACCACACCGTACAGGTGCCCGGTAGAGACAAGAAGGCCCGCTACTTCACCCGTAAGGACGAATTGGCCGTGCCGAAGGACAAGCTCAACACGGTGCTTTCCAGCCGTGAATACCGCCAGGACGGACTGTGGCAAGTGGCGGTGCTGCTTAATGCGCAAAGCGATTGGAGCCTGGACGAACTGGGAGACGCTTTGCGTTCCCCGGTATTCATGCCTTATCTAGGCCGCAAAGCCTGCCCACTGGCAGCGCCCCTGGCCCCGCAAAAAGTCCAGGCGAATGGCCTTCGTGAAGCCTTTGCGGCGGTGCCGCCACGCATCTGCGACCAGCAGGGCCGCTGGCTTCATCTCCAAAACAGCGTGGATTTTTACTGGGAAGGCGATGCCGGTGACATTGCCGTGCAGGACACTCGGCAACCGACGGATGAAGTGATCAGCCGTGAGCGCTGGCAATTCGGCAGCCGCCAGGAGCATCACGCTCGGATCAGGGAGGAAAGCTGATGTACTTGTCCCGAGTCAGAGTGGCTACCCAGGGGCTGGATCGCCACGCCCTGGTCAAGCTTTTGTCCGGTGATGCCTATGCCAACCACCAATTACTATGGCGCCTGTTTCCGGAAGCCGAGTCACGCCCGTTTTTGTTCCGGCAGGAGATGGAGAACGAGCAGCTCGATGCAGGGGTGCGACCTCGAGGCTTGCCTCTCTTCTACGTCATGTCGTCGCTCAAGCCGGACCCGCTGCCAGGGCTTTTACAGTGCGAGCCCAAACGCTTCGACCCTCGCCTGGCGGTGGGAGATCGGCTCCTGTTTCGGCTGCGTGCCAATCCCACGGTCACTCGTAAGGAGGCTGAGGGATCCAGAGGGCGTCGCCATGATGTACTCATGGACGCCAAGTGGCGATGCCGAAACGAGAGCGGTGTGGGCCCCTGGAGCATTCGCCGTGCGATGGACGAAAGTGCGGAGCAATGGCTTCGGGCCCGCAGCACGGACTGGGGGTTTGAGCTGACCACGTCCCCTCAGCTTGGCGGCTACCGCCAGCACCAGTTACGGCGCAAAAAGCGTGAGATCCGCTTCTCCTCGGTGGATTACGAAGGTGTGATGACGGTGACCGATCCGGACCGGTTGCGGGATGCGCTGTTTCACGGCGTTGGCCGAAGCCGTGCCTTTGGTTGTGGCTTGTTCATGGTAAAGCGCGGCTAGCCAACGATGCCCTTCATACCCTTGAAGCCGATACCAATGAAGGAGCGGGTCTCCATGATGTTTGTGTCTTACGGCCGTATTGACGTGAAAGACGGCGCCTTCGTCGTGGTGGATGACGTCAATGGTGAGCGCATGCATATTCCCGTGGGTTCGGTGGCCTGCATCATGCTGGAACCGGGAACACGGGTGTCTCATGCGGCAGTAAAGCTGGCTGCCGTCACTGGGACGCTGCTGATCTGGGTTGGCGAGGCTGGCGTGCGCTTGTACGCCAGCGGTCAGCCGGGCGGGGCTCGCTCCGATAAACTGCTCTACCAGGCTAACCTGGCACTGGACCCGGATTTACGGCTGAAGGTCGTCCGTAAAATGTTCGAGCTACGCTTCGGCGAGCCGGCCCCGGAGCGGCGTAGTGTGGATCAGCTACGGGGTATCGAAGGCGCACGGGTTCGCAAGACTTATCAGATAATGGCAAAGCAATATGGCGTACCCTGGCAAGGCCGACGTTACGACCCTAAGGAATGGGATAAAGCAGACGTGGCGAATCAATGCCTGAGCGCCGCCACGGCCTGCCTGTATGGTGTTACCGAGGCGGCGGTTTTAGCCGCGGGCTATGCACCGGCGGTTGGATTC
>TARA_R100000656_G_scaffold35268_1_pt1 | contig 23849 bp, 20 predicted proteins | sample TARA_R100000656 | Tara Oceans TARA_R100000656 (sample SAMEA2622517) | marine metagenome | biome: marine biome (ENVO:00000447); feature: mesopelagic zone (ENVO:00000213); material: "saline water (ENVO:00002010), including plankton (ENVO:xxxxxxxx)" | depth 350 m
TGGCGGAATACATGATGAAGAACGAAGACATCTTCTATGAATCCCTGGACGAGAAGCAGCGCGCCCTGTGGATGTGGCACATGCTGGAAGAGTCTGAGCACAAGGATGTTGCCTACGACGTGTTCCAGGAATTGTCCGGTGACTACTCCCTGCGCATGCGTGGTTTTGCCCTGGCGGCCTTCACTATCACTTTCCTGATTCCGGTTGCGGCCTCGTTGATTCCAGTGATGCGCAAACCGCGTAACTTGCTGAGCCCCAGTTACTGGAAAGATGTGAAGCGTAGTCTGACGGTACTGGCCGGACCTGAAGAGGGTGTCTTCGGCAGCACCATCAAACATATTCTGGATTACACCCGCCGGGACTTTCATCCCAGCGATCACGATACCAGCGCCTATCTGGAGTACTACAAGGAAAAGCTGCTGCACCCGAAAACCGGGTTGTTGACGCCGTATCTGACCAAGGAATTCGTGCCGGGCAAGCGTGCCTGAGCGGACACTGAATACTCAACCTGAAAAGGTAGAAGGTAATGCTGAATATTCTCAAGTTTCGTTCCAGCAAGCCGAGCTATAACGGCTACGCTGTGGTCACCGGTGCCGGCAGTGGCATTGGTCGCAGTTTTGCCCTGGAGCTGGCCAGACGAAACAGTGCGGTCGTCTGCGCAGATCTGAAGCTGGAAAGTGCCGAGGAAACCGTGGCGCTGATCGAGAAGGCCGGTGGTAAGGCTTTTGCGGTGGCCTGCGATGTGGGCAAAGCGGCTCAGGTGAAGAAACTGTCCGAGCAGTCTGAAAAGCTCCTGGGCCACCCGGTCACCATGGTCATCAACAATGCCGGTGTGGGTATTGGTGGCAAGTTCGAAGAACTGAGCCTGGAAGACTGGAAGTGGGCCATGGATGTGAACCTGTGGGGAGTGGTGCATGGTTGCCACTACTTTGTGCCCGGGTTCAAGAAGCAGGGCCGTGGCGCCATTATTAACGTGGCCTCTGCCGCGTCCTACACTGCCGCCCCGGAAATGAGTGCCTACAACGTGACCAAGGCCGGCGTGCGGGCGTTGTCCGAAACCCTGTACGCGGAACTCAAGCGCGACAATATCAACGTCAACGTGCTGTGTCCGACTTTGGTGCCCACCAACATCATCAAGGATGGCCGTATTCCTGCGCGTTATTCCAAGCTGGCCGATCATGCGTTGATGAACTACGCCATGACTACCAGTGATTCCGTGGCCAAGCTGACCCTGAATCGTCTTGATAAGGGCGAGCTGTACACCACTCCCCAGGTGGACGCCAAGCTGTTCTGGATGATGAAGCGAGCCACTCCCAATTTGTACGCGAACCTGCTCGGTTTTTCCTACCGGTTCGTCAAGAATTAACAGAGGTTTTTCCCATGGCAGCAGCAACAAAAAGCAACGCCTCTGCGGCTAAGATTTACGATACCTTTATCGTTGGCGCCGGCATTTCCGGTCTGTGTGCCGCGATCAAGATGAAGAAAGAGGGCTATCACGATTTCAAGATCATCGAGAAAGCCACCCGTGTTGGCGGTACCTGGCGGGAAAACACCTACCCGGGGTGTGGCTGTGATGTGCCTTCTTCCCTGTACTCCTTTTCCTTTGCCCTGAGCAGCAAGTGGAGCCATCTGTTTGCTCGCCAGCCGGAAATTCTCAGCTACCTGGAAGAGGTCAGTGAAGATTTCGGCATCAAGGAACTGATCGAGTTTGGCACCGAGCTGGAACATGCCGAGTGGGACGAAAGTCGCCACCTGTGGGTGCTGGATACCAAAACCGGTGAGGAAAAAGGCCAGACCCTGGCACGCACGGTTGTCTTCGCCACTGGCCCGATCACCGAAGCCCAGATTCCGTCCCTGCCGGGCCTGGATAGCTTCAAGGGCGAAATGTTCCACTCCGCCCAGTGGAACCATGACTATGATCTGACCGGAAAACGGGTGGCGGTGATCGGCACCGGCGCCTCGGCGATCCAGTTTGTGCCGCAGATCCAGCCCAAGGTCAAAGAGCTGCACGTATTCCAGCGTACCGCGCCCTGGGTACTGCCCAAGCCGGATATGGATCTGGGTGACACCAGCAAGCAGCTGATCGAAAAGCTGCCTATTATTCAGAAAAGCTGGCGCAAGGCGGTGGCTACCTCCCTGAACGTGATCAACTTCGGGCTTCGTAACCCGGCGGCTCTGCAGCCGGTGAGCACGGCTGCCAAGCAATTGTTGCGCGTCCAGGTGAAAGACAAGACCCTGCGCAAGGCGGTGACCCCGGACTTTACCCTGGGCTGCAAGCGTATCCTGTTTGCCAACAACTATTACCCGGCCCTGCAGGCAGACAATGCCAACCTGATTCCCCATGGTCTGGTGGAAGTGGAAGGCAATACCGTGATTGCTGCCAACGGTGAGCGTCACGAGGTGGATGTGATCATTTGGGGTACCGGCTTCGAGGTATCCCATCCCCCCATTGGTCGCAAGGTTATCGACGCCAACGGCGATCGCCTCTCCGACCTGTGGAAAGACACCTCACCAGAGGCCTATCTGGGCGCTACCATGAAGGATGTGCCGAATGCCTTCCTGGTGCTGGGCCCTAATGTGCTGGTGTACGATTCCTTTATCGGCCTGGCGGAAGCCCAGCTGGACTACATCATCGATGGCCTGAAGAAGGTGAAAGAGAAGGGGATTACCCGTTTTGCCATCAAGCCCCAGGTGCTGAGGGCCCACAATGACAAGGTTCAGAAACACCTGAAAACTACGGTGTTCAACAGCGGTGGCTGCAAGAGCTACTACCTGGACCAGAACGGCCGCAACTTTGCCGCCTGGCCCTGGTCGCTGAAGGAACTCAAGAAGCGTTTGAGCCGTTTCAAGGTAGGAGACTACGAAGTGGTCTACCAGAGCGCGGAGAAAAAGAAGGCCGCCTGATGCACATCAGGAACAGGCTTGTTGAATGAGGGGAAGCGCAATGCTTCTCCTCATGCTTTCCGGGCTGCGGCAGCCCTTTTGCCGGATGGATTTACCCTGCGGCTTCCACCTTCTTCTCCACGTAGCTGGCGAGAATGTCCCCGAACACTGTTGCCAGCTCCTCAAAGCTTTGTATCGGATTGTCCTCGGAGAGATGCCTGACCACAGTGAAAATGCCGCCATTAATATAGAAATAAGCCACGGTGGGAATATTCGGCAGTTTAAGCAGCTGCGGATGATGCATCAGGTACTGGGTGAAAAGCTCCATGAGGGCGCTATTGATCGGTGACTGGTAAATCACCATGTCCATGCTGAAGGCGTGGCGGGCGCAGCGCAGGTAGAGCTGATTGTTCTCTTCCAGAAAGTCGCGAAAGCTGAACAGCAATTTCTCGATAGCCTCGCGAATGTCCAGACGCACCAGTTCCGGGATCAGCGGCTTGATCAGGTCAACGGTATCGCTGACAAAGCGCTTGCTGGCCGCATCGATGATGGCGTCCTTGTCTTCGAAATATTCATAGAGTGACCCCACGCCGATTCCGGCCTTCTCTGCGATTTGCCGGGCGGTGATGCCGCTCGGCCCGTGATTGGCAATGGAGATCAGGGCGGCCTGGACAATGGCGTCCACGGTGGCTTTGGAGCGTTGTTGTTTGGGTTTTCGAGCCATCAGGTTATCCGAGTTGAATCCGAACGAGCATTCGCTTTATTGTTACATCAACCAATGTGACAGTAAATAATTTTGTCACCAGTAACGGTGCGCCGGGCAGACCGGGCCCCTCGTTCAACTCGCAGAATAATCCGTAAGGAGTGCATCATGGCTTCCATCGATCTGGACAAAATGCTGACCAAAATCAAAAGCACCCAGTGGGCCCTGTCGGATATCGACTGGGACGCCCCGGGTGCCGAACTGATTACCGAAGAGCAGTGGCCCAAGCTGAAAGATTTCATGGCCGACCTGATGTGGATTGAGCACGTGGGTGCCCGGGCATTTGCCGCCATGGCCAAGAAAGCCCCTACCGATACCTTACGCCAGATCTACACCTACTTTCATGCGGAAGAACAGCGCCATGCCAATGCCGAGATGGCACTGATGAAGCGCTGGGGCATGCTTGAGGGTGATGAAATTCCCGAGCCCAACATCAATCTGCGTCTGGTGATTGAATGGCTGGATCGTTACAGCGATGACATGCCGGTGTATGTGCTGGGCACGGTGGTGCCGATGTTGGAAATTGCCCTGGACGGTGCCTTGTGTACCTTCCTGCTGGAGACGGTGAAAGATCCGGTTTGCCACCAGGCGTTCGAAAAGATCAACGACGATGAGTCCCGTCATCTGGGCGTGGGCTTCAGTGTGATGGAAATGCAGGGCCGCGGGAAAACCTTTATTGGTGCCACCAAAATGCTGGCACCGTTACTGGATCCGCGTCTGATGCTGGGCATCGCCTCCTATGTGCCGCTGCTCAATAAAATGCGCGACAACATTATTACCATGGGGCTGCCGGAAGAGCGGCTGTATGCGGCCATGGCCAAGTTCGAAAAAATTGGTGGTCGTACGGAAGATGGCCGTCGTAACCCCTGGTTCCAGGTCATTCGCCAGCACGCCAAGCTTGTGGTGAATCGGCGTAACCGTGCCTATCACGTGCCTGTGGATGGCATGGTCAAACTGACCGGTCTGATTCCGCGCCGGGCGCTGCCTGCTGTGCCTTCCTGGGTGAAAGAGCTGACCTACCAGCCCACTGCCTGATATCGCCATGACGGCACGCCATGTGCACCCGGCACATGGCGCGGCCACCTGATTGCTGAAGAGATTCTGTTATGACTACGTCCTCTGCCTCCCCGAAAAAGGCCCCACGCAAGGCGGCGACCCGCAAACGCTCCGCCACGGGAAAACGCCCGGCGGCAAAGAAAGCACCCGCGGTAAAGCCGGCCGCCGTATTGATTGTGGGGGCGGGCTTTGCCGGCCTGGGAATGGCTATCCGACTCAAGCAGGCCGGCATTGAGGATATCGTGATTCTGGAGCGTGCCAACGCGGTAGGCGGCACCTGGCGGGACAATCAGTACCCCGGGGCCGCCTGCGATATTCCCTCCAATCTGTATTCCTATTCGTTTGCGCCCAACCCGAACTGGTCACGGAGCTTCTCGGGCAGCGAGGAAATTCTCGGCTATATCCACCATCTGGTGGCCGAGTTTGGGCTGGAATCGCACATCCGTTTCGAGAAAAATGTGGAAGACCTGTCCTTTGATGAAAAGAAAGGCATCTGGACCGCCACCACCGACAAAGGTGAGCAGTTTGCCGGGCGGGCCGCGGTGATGGCTCAGGGCCCCTTGTCCAACTGCAGCTTCCCGGCCATTACCGGCATCGAGGATTTCACGGGCCACAAGATTCACAGCGCCCGCTGGGATCACGAGTACGATTTTACCGGCAAGAAAGTGGCTGTCATCGGTACCGGCGCCAGCGGCATCCAGATTATTCCCGAACTGGTGAAACAGGCGGGCCACGTGAAAGTGTTTCAGCGCACTCCGGGCTGGGTGATGCCGCGCCCGGATTTTGCCACGCCCGCCTGGAACAAGAAGCTGTTTGAAAAACTGCCAGCCAGTCAGCAGGCCATGCGCAATCTTCTCTACTGGACCCATGAGAGCATGGCGCTGGCGGTTATCTGGAAGTCACCGCTGACGCGTATTGCCGAACGGGTGGCGCGCCTGCATCTGCGTCGCCAGGTGAAAGATCGCTGGCTACGTCGCCAGCTGACTCCAGATTTCACCATCGGCTGCAAGCGGGTGCTGGTCTCCAACGACTACTACCCGGCCCTGCAGAAAGATAATGCCAAACTGATCACCTGGCCCATTGCCCGCCTCAGCGAAAAGGGTATCCGGACGGTGGAAGGCATCGAGCATCAGGTGGACTGTATTGTCTTTGCTACTGGTTTCGACGTCAGTCATTCCGGCACGCCGTTCCCGGTGAAAGGCCGTGCCGGCCGGGTGCTGGGGGAAGAGTGGCAGGGCGGAGCCCAGGCCTACAAGAGCATCAATGTGTCCGGTTACCCGAACCTGTTCATGACTTTCGGACCCAACTCGGGACCCGGCCATAACTCGGCGCTGGTGTACATGGAATCCCAGCTCGACTATGCGGTGAAAGGCATCCGGAAAATTATCGAAAACGATCTGAAAATGCTGGACGTGAAAGAAGACGTTCAGCGCCGACACAACAGGGCAATACAAAAGCGCCTGGCCCGAACCAACTGGAACTCCGGCTGCAAAAGCTGGTATCTGACCGAGGATGGCTTCAATGCCACCATGTATCCGGGTTTTGCTACCCAGTACGCGGCCCAGATGTCGGAATTTGAAGAGCGCGATTACGAAGCCGTCTGACCTCCTGGTCTGGTTTCTTCCGGTGAACGCGGCCTCTGGTCGCGTTTTTTTTGCGGCCAAGGTCATGTTCTGGCGCAGCTTCCTGCTTCTGCCATAAAATCATCACGCTACTGTCGCATCGATTTCATCCCGCCCGGCTATAACCCCAGGTTCACTGATCAACAAATAACACGAACCATTGGGGAATTCACAATGACATCCTGGTATAGCCTGGGCGCCGGCGTACTGCTGGCGACTGCCTTGACTGCCTGTGGCGGTGACAGCAGCGATAACAATCCTGCTGCGGGTGGCGAGCAAGTGAAGACGCCGGATAGCCTGCGCTTGTCCTTTCTGAGCCGCTACGAGTCCGGCAGTTTCGATACCTCTGCTGCTGAAATTCCAGCCTATGACAGTGCCAGCCAGCGCCTGTTCGTGGTCAACGCCAGGCTGGGTGTGCTCGATGTGCTGGATATGAGCAACCCGGCCAAGCCTGCCTTGATCGCGTCGCTGGGCGTTGAAGAGGTTGCTGCCGGTGCGGTGGTCAACAGCGTGGCGGTGAAAAATGGGTTGGTGGCGATCGCCATTGAGGCCGACCCGAAAACCGATAACGGCTTTGCCGCCTTGTATCGTGCCGATGACCTCAGCCTGCTCGGTAGTGTAGAAGTGGGTGCTCAGCCGGACATGATTATCTTCACCCCGGATGGCAGCAAGGTGCTTACCGCTAATGAAGGGGAGCCCAGCGATGATTATCAGATCGATCCGGATGGCTCCATCAGCATTATCGATATCAGCAACCCGCAAGACCCTCAGGTTAGCACGGCGGATTTCAGTGCATTTGATGCGGACACACTGCGCAGCAGTGGCGTGCGTATCTATGGTCCCGGCGCGGATGTGGCCAAGGATCTGGAACCGGAATACATCGCCGTGTCCGCCGATGGCACAACCGCCTGGGTGACCCTGCAGGAAAATAATGCCCTGGCCAAGGTCAATATCGAGACGGCTACCGTTACCGGTATCCTCCCGCTGGGAGAAATCGATCGCAGCGTGGAAGGCTTCGGCATTGATGCCAGCGATGACGATCAAGAGATCAATATCCAAACCTGGGAAGGGGTAGTGGGCCTGTACCTGCCTGATGCCATTCATGCTTACCGCGCTGATGGCAGTACCTATCTGGTCACTGCCAACGAAGGCGACGCTCGTGCCTGGGGCGAAGATAACGATGCTTACTGGGGTGAAGAGGGCGAAGGTTGCGCCGGTGATGCTAGTCAGGGATTCGTGGAAGAATTTCGCGTCAAACATCTGGTGCATAAGAGTGGTTTCGACCGTCGTTGTGGTGACGATTTACCTCCCCAGCTGCGTGAACTGGGTGCCGGTGCCCTGCTGGATCCGGCGGTGTTCGATTACTGCGGCGCCACCGCCGGTGATCCCGGGGATTGCCGTGAAGACGATGTGCTGGGCCGTCTCAATATTACCTGGACTCAGGGCTACAAGGTCGACGAAGCCGGTAATCCTGTGATGTATAACGATGCGGGAGAGGCAGATGAAGCCGGAACCCGCATCATGTATGACACCCTGTACAGCTATGGGGGTCGCTCCTTCTCCATCCGGGATGAAAACGGCAACCTGGTATTCGACAGCGGTGATGCCATCGAACAGTTCCTGGCCAGCGATGAATGTCGGCTGGGCACCAACCGCAGCATTGCCTGCCAGGATTACTTCAACAGTGGCCATGATGAAATCAATGCCATGGACAGCCGCAGTGATGCCAAGGGCCCTGAGCCGGAAGGTTTGACCATCGGCGCCATCGGCGACAAGACCTTCCTGTTCCTGGCCCTGGAGCGCATGGGCGGGATCCTGGTCTATGACATTACCGATCCGCAGCAGCCCCAGCGGCTGGATTACCTGAACAGCCGCAACTTCTGGGGCGGCGGCGGTGATGGCGAGGATATCGAAGACCTGATCGATGATGGACTGCTGGCAGAAAGCGATGTGGGCGCCGTGGTGGGGGATCTGGGACCGGAAGGGCTGGTGTTCATCGCCGCCGCCGATTCCCCCAATGGCATGCCGTTGCTGGTGGTGGGTAACGAAGTCAGTGGTACCACCGCTGTCTACCAGGTGGAAATGCTATTCGACGAGGAGTAATGCTCGTTAGCTATATCGAGGCGGCCTGTGGGCTGCCTTTCAAGCTACAAGCTATAACGCGTGGAAGGCTTTGCAATACAGCCTTTCACGCACTTTGGGCGCTTGTTTATTGCATTGCCGCGCGGAGTCATATCATCCCGTTTGGGGCAAGGCTCTCCACATGCGGCGGCTTGCCGCTTTCCACGATCAATTTTTCTGTGTGGCCTCGAACGCTGCCAGTTGTTCCGGGGTAGCCGGTGTCTGGTATTGCGCTTTCCAATCGGCGAAGGGCATGCCGTATACCCATTCCCTTGCGGCGTCGTAATCCAGTGTCACCTGACGCTCATCCGCAGAGGCAACCAGCCATTTTGACAGGCAGTTACGGCAGAAGTCCGCCAGTATCATCAGATCAATATTTTGCACTTCCTTGTGATCATCCAGATGCTGCAGCAAGCGGCGAAAGGCGGCGGCTTCCAGTTCGGTGCGTGTGGCCGTATCCAGCGTAGTCATGGGCTTCTCCTGCAATGGGGGAGCCATGATACGGTCTGTACACGGCGGGCGTCGACGTTGGCCCCTTACCGTGCATACTATAGGGCATACTTGGGATACCCATATTGAAATCCGCATGGAGGAAGGGTGATGTCATTGAAACGAGGCGCAGCGATTGTCGGTCTGTTTTTGGCAGCAGCGTGGCTGCTCGTCAGTTGCGGCATGAATAGCGAGGAAAAACGGCTGGCAGCAGCCATCGACCAGGCGTTGCAAACCCGGGAGCTGGGTTACTGGCAGGTAGCTGATCTGGATATCGCAGACCAGAAAAACAACCAGACCGGCCCCGAGGAAATTACCACCTACAAGGTGGAGGCCGTGCTGGCTCTGCAGAGCCCGTTGCGCGAAGTTCGCTATGTGGATGACATCGGCCAGCGCGTGGTTACCCGCACGGCCATGGAGTCGGGTGAAGAGCGGGAGCTGACCGCTTCTGTACAGGTCATCAGCGGTAATGGTGAAGAAAACATGGTGACCACGCTGGATGAACAGGTTCTGCCTCGCGGTATGGTGGCAGACGATTTCGAGCGCCGCTTTGAAGGCTGGCAGGTCATTGCCGAAGACAGTGATGAGTTCGCTGAGCTGGAAAAGGAGCTGGAGGCGAAGCTGGATAACAGCCTGTCCGCCCTGGCGGAAGCGGATCACACCCTGCGGCAGATCCAGGTGCAGTTGATGGCGGCACGGGCCGAACTGGCTGTGCTGGAAGAAAACGCCGAAGCTGTCGGTGGACTGGGTGAGCCCATGGAAAAGGCCAGCCAGGAGGTGGAAGCCCTGATTGAGCGGGTGGAAGAGCAGGAAGCAGCCCGAGACAGCCTTGGCGAAGAAGTGGATCGTCGCAAAAAGGCCCTGGCCAGTTTGCGTGGGGAATAAGATGACGACTTGCCGGCCCGGGTGCTGCTAAAGATTCAGGCCGGGGGGCGTCTCGGGTATAATGACGCCCCCGCAGTCCCCATGAGAGCGTCCCCATGTTTGAACTCACCGTCACGCCCCGCTTTTACGAAACCGATGCCTTTGGTCATGTGAACAACACCGTGGTCACCGGCTGGTTTGAAACCGGGCGGGCGCCCCTGTTCCAGTTGTTCGGGGGCGGCAGTGATCCGTCAGCGCTGCCACTGATTCTGGCCCGGGTAGAAGTGGATTTCGTCGGTCAGATTTATTACGGCAGTGATGTGTTGTTGCGCACTGGCATTGAGAAAATCGGCAACAGCTCCTTCGTGGTGGCCCAGCAGGCCTGGCAGAACGGCAAACTGGTGGCCCGGGGCAAGGCGGTGCAGGTCTACTTCGAGCACGACAAACAGGCCTCGGCGCCGATCCCCGACGAGTTTCGCCAGGTACTGAGCGAGCATCAGGGAGAGCTGGCAGAGACCCTGTAATTTCCGGTTCTGATCAGACCGATAGTCATGGCGCGTATGTCACCTTGACGCCGCAGCGCTACACTACCGGTCACACTGATCCCCCAACGTAACGGCAGCGAGGAATGGATGGCTTATCAGGGGCAGAACAATTTTGATCACCGCCAGGCACAGAAACTGGGAGTGCTGGTCACGAATCTGGGTACGCCGGATGCACCGGAGACTGGTGCCCTGCGCCGTTATCTGCGCGAATTCCTGTCCGATCCGCGGGTGGTGGAAGTCCCCCGGCTGATCTGGTTTTTCATACTGCACATGGTGATTCTGGTGATCCGCCCACCGCGTTCCGCCCATGCCTATAAAAGTGTCTGGACGGATGCGGGCTCGCCGCTGATGGTGCACACCGAAGCCCAGTGTGCGGGCATCCGTGAGCGACTGCAGAGCCAGTTCGGAGACGACATCGAGGTCCGCTTTGCCATGCGTTACGGCAACCCCTCCATCGCCAGCCAGTTGCAGGCCATGGAAGAGGCCGGCGTGCGCAAGCTGGTCGTGCTGCCCCTGTATCCGCAGTACTCGGCCTCTACCAATGCGTCCACCTTCGACGCTATTGCCAAGGACTTCATGCAGCGGCGCTGGCTGCCGGACTTGCGCTTTATCAGCCATTACCCGGATTACCCGCCCTACATCAATGCCATGGCCAAACACATTGAGGCCTTTCGCGCCGAACACGGCACGGCAGACAAGCTGATTTTTAGCTACCACGGGGTACCGAAAAAATACCTGCTCAATGGCGACCCCTACTTCTGTGAATGCCACAAGACCTCACGGCTGCTGGCGGAGCGCCTGGGGCTGGGCGACGACGACTGGCTCACCACCTTCCAGTCCCGCTTCGGCCGTGAGGAATGGCTGAAGCCCTACACCGATCACACCCTCATGGCGTTGCCGGAGGAGGGAGTGAAATCCGTGCAGGTGTTCTGCCCGGGCTTTTCTTCTGACTGCCTGGAAACCCTGGAGGAAATCGACGTGGAGAACCGTGGCTATTTCGAGGAAGCCGGCGGAAAAGCGTTTGCCTATATCCCGGCATTGAATGCTCAGCCTGGCCACCTGGATGCGCTCACCCAGTTGATTGAAGAGAATCTGCAGGGCTGGGAATTGCCGGAAAATGATGCCGTGGGCCTGAGCGAGCGACAGCATCGAGCCCGCCAACAGGGCGCGGACCGCTAGCCCATATCGCCCTCTCTTGCCTCAAACGCCCGCTTATGCGGGCGTTTTGCTATCGGTCCCCCATTTGGGGGATGCGCGGATAGCGCTGCCAAATTACTCTGAATTCCAAGAGATAGGGAGGGGCCTGGGGTGTCGCGTGACAAGGATCTGGCAGAGATTATGGACGCGATTTACTTCGCGGCGCATCAAAGGGATGGATGGCAGGATTGCCTGGACCGGATCAGTGTATTGAGCGGCGGGCAATCCGCTCAACTGTTGATGCTGGACAAGGAGAACCACCAGCGAATGGGCTGTTATCAGAGTCCCCGCTCCCTCGCAGAGTCCCGTAATCATGGCGGGCAAGCGCTCACCCTGTGCGATGTTCGCCATGATGCGGGCGATGCACTACTGGTGCTGACTGTGCAGCGTCCAGCAGAGCAGGGTGGGTTTGGGGGCGCTGAAAAGGAATTGATTGAAGGGCTGATGCCGCACATTGCCAGAGCACTGCGTCAGGAGGAGGCCGCCAGACTGATAGACGATCGTCAGATGGCGGTCTACCGGCAAAAACAGGGAGCCATGCTGCTTCTGGACGGTCAGCGAGATGTGGTTTTCGTGTCCACGGAAGCAGAGAAACAATTAATGGAAACAGCCTCGGTGAGGCTCGAAGCAAGTCGCCTGAGAGTGTTCCGTCGACAGTCTCAGGCTGAGCTGGATACTCTCATACAGGAATGCCTAACGCGAAAATACACCGGGATGGTGAACATTGGCGACGCCGGTAAGGAGTCCATGCGATTATTGGTCAGCACGGTACAGCATCGGGATGAAGCCTTGTTTCTGTCACATGGGTTACTGGCGATCTTTATCGTTGCGGACCCGGGCGAGGGAAACAGTGAAGAAGAGTTGATTGGACAGTGGCTGGGGTTGACCGAGTCGGAGTCGCGGATTGCCAATGGAATTGCGCGCGGTCAAAAGCCAAGGCAAATTGCTGATCAGCTGAGCCTTTCTGTGCACACCGTCCGCCATCACATCAAAAATATTTATCGTAAGACCGGGGCGCATTCCCAGTCACAGCTGACGGCGCTGGTGCTTAACTTGCCGGTATAAAGCATCAAATAGAGGCGATAATCTTGTAATGTTGCCATTGAACAGAGGGTGAAAGAGGCGATTTATGTTTGTTGGCAAAGGGCTGAATGCGTTGCTGGATGCCCTCTATTACGCACCCTATGAAGCATCCGGCTGGCAGGAGTTTCTAAACCGGATGGTGAGCTTGTCTGGCAGTCGTTCGGCGCGAATCCTGGTGATGAACAAGGATGCCGACCAAGTGTTCAACGGCGTGCAGGTCAATACCGATGCCAGTGCTCACAAGGCCTTTGTAGAACATTATGTGAATCTTTGCCCCTGGCGACCCGGATTGGCTTCGCTGCCGCCGGGTAAATTCTATTCCTCGTTTCTGGATGGTATCTGCGACCAGAAAACCTTCTACCGGTCCGAATTTTTCAATGACTGGGCCCGTGGGCTGGATATTCACCATGGCGCCAGTGGAACCGTCTGGCAGCACGAAGGCCAGACCATACAGATGTTTATGCAGCGTACCGGTGGCCAGGGTCATTTTACCCGTGACGAGACCAATGCCTTCAATGCCCTGACGCCACATATCCGCCGTGCTCTTCGGCTTGAGGCGATGATTCACCAGCGTAAACAGCAACAGGATTATCTGGAGCAACAGGGCCGGTTCAGTTCCATGTTGTTGCTCAATGCTCGCAAAGATGTGGTGTACGCCTCCGAGTCCGCTTGGGAAATGCTACGTGCGGAACCCTCTCTTCGCATGCACGCCAGAAAACTTCGCCTACAGGACAAGGCCGCACAAGATCTGCTGGACAGGCTGCTCGTCGCTTCTTTCGATGACAGTCATGTGCATACCCCGGTCACCGGCGGCGTCGTCCCGGTTTGGCGTTACGGGCGCACGCCCTTGCTCATGCAGGTCATGCCCCTGCACCCGGATGCAGACATCGGCCTGATGCCGGTTCCTGCCCACGTGGCTATCTATCTGGTGGATGGTGAACAGCAGTCGCAGATGGATCTTGGCAAACTCGCCTCCTTGCTGGATCTTACCCCGGCGGAAGCGCGTGTTGCGGCCCGGGTTGCGCAGGGCGAAAAGCCGGCGGATATTGCCGCTAGTGGCAATGTTTCACTGTACACGATACGTAGTCAGATAAAGAGCATCTTTATCAAGACCGATATCACCAGTCAGGCCCAGCTTACCAAGCTAGTCAGGGCTCTCCCTGTGCAACGACAGGTCCACCAGCCCCGCGTTCCTTTTCTGCTATCAAGTGTAGGCTGATTCTCTTTTTTTATTCCCTTTCAATAATGCAAAAAACGGTTGTACGGTGAGTGAATGCTTATCCCCAATTTGGGGGATGTGCGGCGCGAGAGGCTTGACTAGCCTGGTGCTACTGTTAAAAAAACCGGAGGGATAATGAAAACATTCCAGTATGGAGCCTTGGCGCTGGCCGTGACCTTGACGGCCTGTGGTGGTGGCGGATCATCGTCTGGCGGTAATGGCAGCACTGAGCCAGAGGCGCCTTCTAAAACGGGTGTATTCACGGATAGTGCGGTAGCGGGCATCCAGTACCAGACCCAGCCAGGCAACAAGAGTGGCAAGACCAATGCGTTTGGGGAATACGACTATGTCGAAGGGGACACCGTCACCTTCAGGATCGGTGATACTCAGTTGCCCGCCGTAACGGCGACCGGGCGCGTCACGCCAGCGGATATGGCTGATGGCAACGATGCGGATGTTGTCACCAATGTGCTGCGCTTGCTTCAGACCCTGGATGATGACGGCAATCCTGACAACGGCATTTCCATTAGCCAGCAAACCCTTGATGACTTTATTGGCAAGGAGGTGGAAGTTAATCAGCCTGCTGCCGCCTTTGAGACCGAGGCGCAAACGGCTATCGGCGAGACCCTGGTAACCGAAGAAGAGGCCGAGGCGCATTTCGCCGCCTCTCAGCAGGCGGATTTGCGCGGAAGCTGGCTGTTTAAAGACGATTTTGGCAGCAATGTATTGAGTTTCCTGGACGGTGGTCGCTATATCATTGCTCATTCGAATGCTGATGATGGTGATCAAGAGGCAGCGACTGCTGAATGGGGAACATACACTTGGGATCCCGTATCGGGCGACTTCTCCCTTACGGTGTCCGGCGAATCAGATGGTACTGGTGGGTTGTCTGATCTGTCAGGTGAGACTGTAACATTACAGTTAGTTGATAATCAGTTCATTCTTACTGTGTCTGAAGAGCTGGCTGATGATCAGTTTGTGGAAAACACGGTGACGTTTTCAGCGGTTGAAAGCTCGACGGACTCCCTTGTCGGGGCCTGGTACCTGGCAGAAGAGGGCGGCGCTTTCAATGTGCTAACCATTCTGGACAGTTCCCGCTACACCATCGCTCACAATGCCAATGAGGAATCCTATGAGGGAGACTCCCCGATAGCCGTTTCTTCCGAGTGGGGGACCTATTCGGTTAGCGGTGACGCTTTCAATATTACCAATGTTGAGGTTGAAACGGATGGTCCGGGTGGTCTGTATGATGCAGATTCCCCTAATGCACTTGAGTCCTATGAGACCCCTCCGTGGGGTGACCTGACTTTTACTCATGCAGTGGACGGAGCCTTTAGTTTCAGTCGTGTTGGTCGTTTCGCTGTGGAGCTGGAGGACCTTGACGGTAACGCCAGTACTGTTATTGTCGAGCGTGAGGAAGATGGCTTCTTGGAAGGGATGGAGATTGACTTCAGCATTGATCTGGTTGGCGAAGATGACAATGCCAATATTTCTCTCAACGCGGATGGCACGGGCACGATGACCTTCTCTCCCGGTACCGAGGACGAAGAATCAAGCACCATTGATGCGCCCTGGGAAGCCACAGAAAGCGGCACCTTGGTATTTATTGAAACCATGCCTGACCAATCCACCGGTAGCTGGAGAATTGCTCCCATCAAGAGCGGCGATTCTGATTCAGCGCTTGTTGATTTTCGTCATGTGGATGGTGGTACGGAGAGTTTTCTCGGGTTTTTCATGAGTGATGTGTCAAGCCCGATTAAAGAAAATGCGCCTGCCCAATAATGCCTAGCAAAAACTAAAGTAAAAAAGGGGGCGAGCAGTCCCCTTTTTTATATTTATTGGCAGGCCTTTTGTAAAAAGTCGTCATCGATAGACCGATCTCGAACTCTTTGGTAAGAGGTTAAGCATTGTCTATGGCACGACCATAACTAAAGGCTCTGAAGTCTTCTCGCCAGCTCATCGGTAAATTCGCTGGTGCTGGCACGGCCGCCCAGATCCGGGGTGACGATTTCGCCTTCGCCTACCACCTGACGCACGGTGCGACGTAATTGTTTGGCCTTGTCATGCAGCTCGATGTAGTCGAGCATCAGGGCCCCGGCCAGCATGATGGCAGTTGGGTTGGCGATGCCCTGGCCGGCAATGTCCGGGGCGCTGCCGTGCACGGCTTCGAACAGGCCGCCATGCTCGCCGATGTTTGCGCCGGGAGCCACGCCGAGGCCGCCGATCAGGCCGGCACACAGATCGGAAAGGATATCGCCGAACAGGTTGGTGGTAACGATCACATCGAAGCGATGGGGGTTCATGGCCAGCTGCATGGCGCAGGCGTCCACGATCATTTCTTCATGCTCCAGCTGCGGATAGTCTTCGCGCACCTTGCGGGCCACGTCGAGGAACAGGCCGGAGGTGGACTTCATGATATTGGCCTTGTGCACCACAGTGACCTTCTTGCGGCCCTGTTTTACCGCCGTCTCGTAGGCAAAGCGCAGCAGACGCTCGGATTCCGTGCGGGTGATGCGGCTGCGTAGTTCGGCGGTTTCGCCATCGTCGCTGACCGTCTGGCCCAGGCCGGAATAAATACCCTCGATATTTTCCCGCACGGTCATGATGTCCACGTTGTCGTAACGGGATTTGACCCCGGGAATGGACAGGGCCGGGCGCACGTTGGCGAACAGGTCGAAGGTTTTGCGCAGGGTCACGTTCACGGACGTGAAACCACCGCCCACTGGCGTGGTGATGGGGCCTTTCAGGGCCAGGCGATTGCGGCGGAGTACGGCGAGGGTTTCTTCCGGTACCAGATCCAGTCCTTTGTCCAGCGCGGCCTGACCGGCAATGGCATATTCGAACTCGAGTCCGCAATCCAGGGCTTTCAGTACCCGTACCGTGGCATCGACGATGTCCGGTCCGATTCCGTCGCCGGGAATAACGGTTACGGTGTTCTTGTTCATGCTGCCTCCTGATTGCGGAAAGGGTGTTGCAGGAATCACATTGTGCCCGCTGCAGATGGCAAAATGAATGCCGACCAAGGTCGGAAGGGTTGCCGGCCGGGGCTCTGAAAGGGCGAAAAGTCCCTAGAAATGCGGCCCCGGGCCTTTCTCGGACAAGGTGTCAAAGGGATTGCGTAGTCGGCAGGCCTTGATGGACAGGCAGCCGCAGCCGATACACTCATTGAGCTGGTCGCGCAGCACGGTCAGATCATTGATGCGCTCGTCCAGATGCCCGCGCCATTTGGCCGACATGCGCTTCCAGTCACGGGCAGTGGGGCTGCGGCCATCGGGCAGTTCGTCCAGAGCCTCGGCAATTTCCACCAGCGGGATGCCGATGCGCTGGGCTACCTTGATGACGGCGACCCGGCGTAATACATCACGGTGATAGCGGCGCTGATTGCCGGCGCTACGTGAGCTCTGGATCAGGCCTTTCTTCTCATAGAAATGCAGGGCTGAAACAGCCACGCCGCTGCGTTCGGCGACCTCGCCCACGGTCAGGGCCTTGAAGATATCGTCTGTACAGGTCAGCGTCATGGGGATCCCTTGGACATGTTGGATGACCTTAATCTAACTTGAGGTTTTATGCTGCCAAATTCTGATCGTTGATGCCAGCGAGAGGGTGCCATTTCGGGCATAATGAGGCTCCTCGACGGGCCCAGTGAAGGAGAAAGTGGTGAGTGCTGTCATTTCCGTGAAAGACCTGAACAAGATCTATCAGGGAGGCTTTCAGGCCCTGAAGAACATCAATCTGGATATTCACGCCGGGGAGATTTTTGCCCTGCTGGGCCCCAATGGTGCCGGCAAGACCACCCTGATCAGCATCATCTGTGGCATCGTCAATCCTTCCAGTGGCACCGTGCTGGCGGACGGTTACGACATTGTTCGTGACTATCGGGAAGCGCGCACCGCCATCGGCCTGGTGCCCCAGGAGCTCTCCACGGATGCCTTCGAGACGGTCTGGGATACGGTGAGCTTCAGCCGTGGCCTGTTCGGCAAACCCCGCAATGATGCCCATATCGAAAAAGTGCTGAAGGTTCTGTCCCTGTGGGACAAGCGAGACAACAAGATCATGATGCTGTCCGGCGGTATGAAACGGCGAGTGATGATCGCCAAGGCCCTGTCCCACGAACCCAAGATCCTGTTTCTGGATGAGCCCACCGCCGGGGTGGACGTGGAACTGCGCCGGGAGATGTGGGAGATGGTGCGCCAGCTCCGCGAGCAGGGGGTTACCATCATTCTTACCACCCACTACATCGAGGAAGCCGAAGAAATGGCTGACCGGGTGGGTATTATCCGTGAAGGTAAAATCATTCTGGTGGATGACAAGGCCCGCCTGATGCAGAAGCTGGGCCGCAAGCAGCTCACCGTCCACCTGGCCGAGCCACTGCAAAGCCTGCCGGCCACCCTGGATGACGACGCCCTGGCGCTGTCGGAAGATGGCTACGGGCTGGTTTATACCTACGACGCCAACCAGGAAACCACCGGCATTGCCGAGTTGCTGCGGGCTCTGAATGCGGCCGGCATCGAGTTCAAGGATCTGCATTCCCGGCAAAGCTCACTGGAAGATATTTTTGTGGATCTGGTCCACAACGGCCAGCCTGCACCTGCAAACGCCAGCTCAGCTGGAGAGGTCTGATGAAATTGAACATGTACTCCATTCGCGCCATCTACAAATTTGAAATGGCGCGGACCTGGCGCACCCTGATGCAGAGCGTGGCGTCGCCGGTGATCTCCACCTCCCTGTATTTTGTGGTGTTCGGTTCTGCCATCGGTTCGCGCATGGTGGAAATCGACGGGGTCAGTTATGGGGCTTTCATTATTCCTGGCCTGATCATGCTGTCGCTGATGACGCAGAGCATCTCCAATGCCTCGTTCGGTATCTACATGCCCACGTTCTCCGGCACCATTTATGAAGTGTTGTCGGCACCGGTTTCCTATGTGGAAATCGTCGTCGGTTATGTTGGGGCAGCGGCCACCAAGTCCACCATTCTGGGAATACTGATCCTGATTACCGCCAGGCTGTTTGTGGACTACGAGGTGCAGCACCCGCTGATGATGATCAGCTTCCTGCTGCTCACCGCGATCACCTTCAGTCTCTTCGGTTTTATCATCGGTATCTGGGCAGATACCTTTGAGAAATTGCAGATTATCCCTCTGATGATCATCACCCCGCTGACCTTCCTGGGCGGCAGCTTCTACTCCATCGACATGCTGCCACCGTTCTGGCAAACCGTGACTCTCTTCAATCCCGTGGTTTACCTGATCAGTGGTTTCCGCTACAGCTTCTTCGGCAGCGCTGACGTACATATCGGTATCAGCATCGGCATGACCCTGTTCTTCCTGGCGATCTGTATCGCGCTGGTGTGGTGGATCTTTCGGACGGGATATCGGCTTAAGAGTTAACAGTAAATAGTTAAAAGCTTGAGGAATACTGTTCCTGGCTCCTGAAACGAAAGAGGCCGCGCCCATAAATTGGGCGCGGCCTCTTTGCTTACCTCTTTATTATTAATATCGCCAGGCTTCGGCAGTTGCGGTGGAACCCAGTGGTTCCGAAGCCGCTATCGGGTAGGTGTCAGTCGATCACGTTGAAGGTCATGCCGGCTTTTTCCTGCAGGCGCTTGAGCAGGGAGTCGCCGAGCAGGGACGCGGTGGTCCAGAAACCGCCGGGGGCATCCGCAGGCAGATCCTGCGCCAGACAGGCTGCCGCCTGGCCCAGCAGCTTGGCGGTGGAGCCGTAGCCCGGGTCCGCATCGCCGGTGACTTTCACGCGGATGCTGTCGTTGTTGTCGGTAACGCCGAAAAAGCGGATGTCATAGAAGCCGGCTTTCTGGGCTTCCGGGCTGGGGCCTTCGCCGGGTTGTGGCACCACGAACTTGTTCAACAGCCAGCGGGTCGGTTTGATGGCAGCGGCGGCGAAGAACAGGCCGGTGCCGGTGCCGATACCCAGGGCCTTCATGCGCCCGCCCATGCCCGGTCCGGCCAGCATGGCTTCGTTGTAGGTGAAGTTGTCGCCGTAGGCCTTGCCGTTGAGTGCATTGGAGCGATGCACGATACGACTGTTGATGGCGTCCATCACGAAAGGCGCGGCCCAGGCATCGAAGTCTTCATCCTTACGCGGCATGCTGATGCTGTCCTGACGGGCATTGAAACCATGATTCGGCGGACACAGCAGATAGGGGTTGGCCAGTTTCTTGCGCAGGGCCGGGTCTCCTGCGGCTTCTTCGGCAATATTCATCATGCTCGCCACTGTGCCGCCGGAGACGCCGCCTTTAGCGACCTTTACGCGCATTTTTACGCGGGTGGCGGGCGCCTTGAAGCGGGCCTGGGCCTGCTGCTGCAGGAAGTAGGTGCCCATGTCCGAGGGAATGGAATCGAAGCCGCAGCAGTGCACGATGCGGGCGCCACTCTGTTTGGCCTGGTCTTCATATTCTTCCAGCATGGCGGCAATCCACTGCACTTCACCGGTCAGGTCGCAGTAATCGGTGCCACTGGTTACACAGGCACGAATCATGGGTTCACCATAGAGCGCGTAAGGGCCCACGGTGGACACCACTACCCGGGTTTGGGCGCAGAGGCTGTCCAGGCTGGCGTCGTCGTTGGCATCGGCGGTGAGCAGTGGCAGCGCGCTGCCGGCCTGGCCCAGCTGGGCCTTTACCTGTTCCAGCTTGTCTTTGGATCGGCCTGCCGCCGCCCATTTCAGATCGCCATCCACCCCATAAGTGTCAGTGAGGTACTGGCAGAGAATCTGGCCGACAAAACTGGTGGCGCCAAACACCACCAAGTCAAACTGTGCATCACTCATGGGAACTCCTTGGAAATGAACGCAAAGCGAAATCGGAACGACTGTCCAATGATGTTCCTATCCTAAGGGATTGATAGGGGTAAACGTAACCGGGAAAAGACTCAGTACCCCTACCCTTTGCCAAACAGCGGGTGTTCGCGACAAAAAAAGCCCCACCAAGGAGGGTGGGGCAAATGCCATACCCGGTGCAGACTACGTGGTCTGTTTGATCTGGTATTTACGAATCAGTGCATCGCGCCGTGCCGGATCAAAGTTGATGTTGGCGGCGTCATAACCGGCGTGTTCCAGCATGCGTCGGTCCATGACCTTGAACCACAGCGGCGGTATATAGCTGATCAGGAACATACCGAAGTAGCCGTTGGGGAGCGTCGGCAGGCCCTCGAAATGACGCAGGCTCTGGTAACGGCGTGCGGGGTGCGCGTGATGATCGGAATGACGCTGCAGGTGGAAGGACGCCCAGTTGGAGAACATATGGTTGTTGTTCCAGCTGTGGTGCGGCTGGGTGCGTTCATAGCGACCATTGGCATCCTTGTGGCGAAGAAGACCGTAGTGTTCCACGTAATTGGCGGAGGTCAGCTGCAGGTAGGACCACAAGGTAGCGGCGGCAATAATGGGCAGCATTTTCCAGCCAAACAGGGCGATGATGCTGCTCCAGATGATCAGGCTTAGCACACCCGGTTGCAGAATCTCATTGTCCAGGGACCACACGGATTTGCCTTCCTTGTGCAGCCGCGCTTTTTCCAGGTGCCAGGCCCGCTTCATGGTGCCGGGAATTTCCCGCAGGGCAAACTTCCAGATGGATTCTCCCAGACGAGAGGATGCCGGGTCTTCCGGGGTGGCCACATCACGATGGTGGCCCTTGTTGTGCTCAATGGGGAAGTGGCCGTAGCCCACCGGCGCCAGTACCAGCTTGGCTAGCCAGCGCTCGGTGCGCGTTTTCTTGTGGCCCAGCTCATGGCCCAGGTTGATACCGGCGGCACCGCAGATGGTGCCGGTGAGCAGTACCATGGCAATGATGCCATGTAGTGGAAGTGAGTGGGTGCCAACAAACCACATGCCGAACAGGTACGCGCTCAGCAGGATCGGCACCAGGGCATAGGTCATTCGCCGATAGAACAGGTCGGCTTCCAGCTGTGGCACCACCTCTTCCGGCGGGTTGCTGCGGTCCTGGCCAATCAGCACATCAAGCAGCGGGATGGCCAGATAATAGAATGCCAGTGGTAACCACAGCAGCCAGGGCTCTCCGGTTGCCATCACCAATAGCGGACCGAGGAAAACGGTGCCCGGAACAAAGAGAGAAACAATCCACAGGTGCCGCTTGCGATCGCGGTACTCGACGCCGGAAGGGCCGACAAATACGCCAGCTTGACTCATGGTATGACCTCATTGGTTATTGGTGGTATCTGAGTTTCTTCATAGTGTTCCGGAAAGACCGGGGCGAGCACCCCTAGAGGTGGCAAAAAATCGTCATAAAGTGACAGATTAAACAGGGCGTTTAGGGGTAGGCTAGGGACTCACTCACTGACAGGAGAGGATCCGATGGCGCTTGGGGAAATGGACCGGTTGAAGCCGGCCATTCATCCGACCTACAGCCGTGTGCTCTGCGCGCACCTGAAGCAGGAAGGCTTCAGCGATGGGGATATCTTTTCCGGTACCCGGCTGGCCTGGCAGGAATTGTTGAGTGAGCATCGCTATCTCAGCCTGGAACAGCTGTCGCGGTTGATCCGTCGGGCCTTGCGGTTGACTCAGGAACCCTGGATCGGGGTGAAGATTGGCGGCAATACGCCGGTGTCATCGCACGGCGCGCTGGGCTATGCGGTGGTCTCGGCGCCGGATATACGCACATTGTTGTCTGTGGTGGCCCGCTATGTGGGGGTGCGCCTGCAGCTTATCCAGCTAACCTTTGAAGAGCAGGATGGCTGGGGTCGGCTGCAGCTGAAGGAACAAACGGACCTGGGCGACTGCCGGGAATTTTTGCTCGGCGCCCTGCTGGGCAGTTATTTCCAGATGACGGATGCGGTGTCCACCGGCCGCTCCCGTGGCGCCCGGGTCCACCTGCCTTTCGAGCGCCCGGCCTGGGCGGAGCACTATGAACGTTTGCTTGGCTGTCCGGTGGCGTTTGATGCGGAGTGCTTTCTGATTGAGGTGCCAGCAGAGCAACTGGCGTCCCCTTGCCTGACCGCAGACCCGGCCATGCACCGCAATGCCATTCGTGATTGTGAACACCAGCTCAAACAACTGGAAAAAGGCGGGCCGTTCAGTCAGCAGGTCAGCCTGGTGCTACTGGATTGTCAGGGTGAGTTCCCTTCCCTGGAAATCATGGCGGAAAAATTTGCCATGTCGCCCCGCACCCTGATCCGCAAGTTGAAAGCGGAAGACACCCGTTATCAGCAATTGCTGGATGATGTGCGCAGTGAGTTGGCAGCCTGGTGGCTGACAGAAACCCAGTTGCCCATAGAGCGCATCGCCGAAAAGCTTGGCTACCAGGATACATCCAACTTCAGCCGAACCTTTCGACGCTGGTTTGGAATGCCCCCTCTCGCCATGCGCAAGGAGGGGGCGCTGTAAAAGACCCCGGCGTACACGGGGGGGGATAGTGGTTCGCCGGGGTTGTCCTCTCAGTGTTTCCTGAGGACAAAATCCACTTTTTCGCGCACCGCACAATCCGGGCACGGCCAGTCATTGGGGATTTGCAGCCAGCGGGTGCCCGGCGGAAAACCTTCCTTCTCTTCGCCGCGACTCTCGTCATACACATAGCCACAATTGGGGCACTGGAACTGGTGCGGGGTGTCGATTTCCTGCTCCGCCTGATGGGCTTCCGCCACCGCGCCTTCCGCCACATCCGGTTCCGAGTCGGCGCTGTGATAGGTCACCGCCGGCTGTTGCCATTTCTTCAGCAGCTTCTCCCGTTTGCCCGGCTGCAGGTTGGCCTGGGTCAGGTCACCCTTGTAGTGCTGGTATACCAGCGGGTCCATCTTCTGGTACCAGACAAAGGGAATGTAGGCCGGCATCAACATGGAGGCATAACCCGAGGGCAGTTGTGGGCTGTCATCAAAGTGGCGCAGCGCCTGGAAACGCCGGGTCGGATTGGCGTGGTGATCAGAATGGCGCTGCAGTTGATAGAGGAACAGGTTGGTCACGATGTGGTTGCTGTTCCAGGAGTGTCTTGGTTCGCAACGCTCATAGCGGCCGTCGGCTTTCTTCTGGCGCAGCAGCCCGTA
>TARA_R100000656_G_scaffold60656_2_pt1 | contig 23739 bp, 13 predicted proteins | sample TARA_R100000656 | Tara Oceans TARA_R100000656 (sample SAMEA2622517) | marine metagenome | biome: marine biome (ENVO:00000447); feature: mesopelagic zone (ENVO:00000213); material: "saline water (ENVO:00002010), including plankton (ENVO:xxxxxxxx)" | depth 350 m
GGACTGGGATAGTGATGGAGAAATTAAAGATAATTCATTTGATGATTTAGTTCATGTGGAGATTCTTGATTAATGCCTAAAGTTGCAAAAACTATTAATCAATTTCATGGAGGATTTAACAGTCATTCCAGCAGAAGAGATGTTGCTGATACAGAATTAACTAAAGCAACTGATGTAATGGTTGATGAATTGGGAAAGATTCGTTTACTTGGAGGATCAGTAGCTCCAACTCATCCAGCACGAACTGTTGGTGTTGTTGATTTTACAAAAGGTCATGGTTTATTCAATTTCAGTCATGATTATCCTGGTTTTCAAGAAGATTTACTTGGTGATGAAATAATTAATGATTACAAAAATAGGATTATGACTACAATTCCAGAATCTGCTAATATTACTGGTTTAGATTGGGCGGTCTATGATCCTTCGTCTGTTGGTACAGCTATTTCTGGTAAAGCTGGGCTTACGGGTACTCCACCATATACAATAGCAATTACTGTTAAAGACTTAGTTGGTCTTCAGGGAATATCTCTTGATTCATCTAAGATGGACACAGCTAATGGAAAAACATATAGAATAATGGCTAAAATGTCTGCTGGAACTGCGTCTAGTTACCCAGGCGAAGTTGTTCCTAATGTTAAATTTGCTTTTGCAAATAATAATACTTCAATTAAAAAAATGAGAGATGAAACTCAAACAGGTCATGTAAATTGGGAGAATGGACCAAATGATGCAAGTAATTTAACAGTTACAAACGGAGAGGGCGATTGGTATTATGCTGATGTTGTTTGTGCAAGTACAAGTGACAATTTTTATATTTATACAAGTGATGCTTCAGAAACTGTCGGTGATATTGTTTGGTATGTTAGAAAAGTGTCTATAAGGGAAATGGGGGTAGCAACAGCAACAGTACTTGGGTTACATGGTTCTGCTAAACTTGGAATTGATGTAAAAGAAACATCTTATACAATTTTAACTGATGCGACTGGTCAAAATTGGCATACTTATACACACGATACTGGAAATGAAGAGTGGTCTGCTGAGAGAAGTATTGGTAGTGCAAATAGTTTTGAACCTATAATTTATAGTGTAGATGGGATTACAAGGGTAAAGGATGGGAATTTAGGTAACGCAGAAAAATCATCTTGGAATGGCTATTTAGATAGATTTTGGTTTTCATCTGATGATAGTACTGCAGGTTCCTTTTGGGCAGATGATGGGGCTACATATAATGGTTGGCATTCATCTTTACAACCATTACCTAAATTATATGCTACTGCAGTCAATGCTGAGCAAACAGACACAGCTGGGAAAGTCACTTTTTCGGATTCAGATGAGTTTTCATATGGAGGGCAACGTGAACCTGGAAATATAGGATTTTTCTTAAGCACAGCTGCTGCGGGTACTTGGGATTTTGCAAATGATAATTATATATTTTTTGCTGCATACATTTTTGAAGGAGGCTATAATAGTCGTCTTGTAAGGTGTGGAACAAACGATGAGTGTGCTTTATCTGGAGAAAATAAGCAATTAAGGATACATTGTCGTTTGGTTGCTAAGGATTGGTTTACATATCATAGTCCAAGAGCCATAGGAATAAGAATTTTCTATCAAGAAAGTGACACAGCTGGCTTAACAGGAACTGAAAATGAATATTATGGATTATCTGAATTATATTTTGATAAAATTGATTCTGGAGGTCTTCAAAAAATTCTATCGTCAAGTAATTCACCGTGGTTTCATTCTTTATTAGGGGTTGGTAAATTTGTAGAAAGCATATTATTTATTAAAAGCCCTCCAAAAATTGTAACATATGAAGATATTAATGGTTATGGAATTAATGATGTTACAGATGCTGAATTTAAAACTGTTGTTATTGCTAATAGAATGGCTTATGTTGGAAACATTAAACAAAACGATGGCAATGCAGATGTTATTAACGGTGATATGATGATAAAATCTCCAGTAAATGGTTTTGATATCTTTCCAAAGAGTAGAGGTATAGAAGCTAGTATAAGAGATGGTGATGCGATAATTAAATTAGAAGAATATGCAGATAGGATTTTACAATTTAAGAAGAAGAAAATGCATTTAATTAATATTTCTCAAGAAGTTGAATTTTTAGAAGATACTTTTAATTTTAAAGGAGTTAAAAATCCATATGCTACCTGTAAAACAGATTTTGGTATAGCATGGGTTAATACAACTGGTTGTTATTTATATGACGGAAAACAAGTTACAAACTTATTGGAAAAACAGGGTAGAAAATTAATTGCTGATTCTGAATGGCAAACATTTACTCAATATAACCCTTCTATTGCATATTTGCCTAAAAAGAGACAGTTGCTTGTCTGTGATGATGTTGGTACATCTGGTAGTAAGCATCTATTTATGTATGATATGGTTACTGGTTCTTGGGTGAGAGGAGAAGATACATTAACAATTGATGGGACGAATCGCATAATAAGTAATTTTTCTATAAACGCTGATAATGATTTATCATGGGCATATATAGATGGTGCTAGTAATAGCTATGGAAAATTTTTAACATGGAGTGATACTTCTTTAGCACAAGATAGAGTTGATATAAGAACAAAAGCTCTTGCTTTTGGTAACCCAACACAAAGAAAGAAAATATATAATATATATGTAACTCATAAAAATGCTGGTGACAGTAAGGTAGGTTTGTATGGTGAATTCCATACTCAGGCAGCAACTGGTAATCAGCCATCTGGAGAACTGACAAATGATTTTTTTATTGGATATCTTGCTCCAGATGCAAATCAAAGTAATTATATTACTCAGAAGTTTTCAATGCCAACACAGGATTTAAGTAGTAATGCTCTTTCATTTAATAATGTCTATACATTAAGACTTTATTTCTTAACTTATAAAGTTTGGGCTGAAACCACTATCCAAGATACAGAAGCCCCTGCTGGCTTTGCAATAAATGATATAACAATTGTTTACAGATTGAAGTCTGTGAAGTAAATTTGAAGGTATGAATCCATTAAGATATGCTAGAATTTCTACTGCTAAGAAGCAGGAAAGAATCCATTTAAAAAAAGGAGTTCCAACTATTAATGACTTGCAGAATGGGGTGCCAACAATTAGATTAACTGAAGAAGGTGTTGTTCAGTACATTAGGTCAAATGAGTCATTATATAAAAATGTATTTGAGAAGGTACATTAAAGGAAATTAATTATGGGACAAGAAAGAAATGCACAGGGGGTATATGAACAAAGGGGTGACCCTACGCCAGATAGAACAATGGAATCTGCTCAGAAAGGTTGGGGGGAAGCAGAGAGAGATTATGCTGAATATGAACAAAAGCAAAAACAAATTGATGATGCTTTAAATGATTTGGCATCTGCGTCTGCTACAGTAGGTCAATGGTTGGGTGATTACAAAGAAAAGCAAGGTGAAATTCAAGCTGGTAAAAATTTGTTATCTTCAGAGGAAGGGTATAAAGAGGTTAATAGAGAAACTATTTTTGGTGGAGAGTATGATAAAGATGCATTGTTCAAATATAGAGGCTCAAAGGAAACTCAAAGTAAATTAATGCCGTGGAATTGGTTTAACCGTGATAGTGGTGTTCTATTAGGTGATAAATTTTACAATGAAGATCAAGTTCGTACTTTAGGAAAATTTGGTTCAGAAACTGGTTTATCTCTTGACCCAAAATCTCAACAAAATATAATAAAGAATTGGCAGAAAGTAGAAGGTGGTGGTGATTCTGAAAGAGGCTTAAAGATACAAGAGAAATTATTAAAAAAACAAGGTAAAGTAGAAAGTTCTCCTGTCATTGAAAATATTAAAACAGAGACAAGTGGTGGTTATGTAAGTGTTGGCAAAATTAATATGAGTGGTGAAGCCAATGACAAGGGACTATATACTGGAGAGATTTTTGAAAAAGATGGAAAACAATATTTAAAGCAAAAAACTGGTGGATATACAGAAGTATATGACCAACAAACTAGAGATTATATTACTAAACAATTAGGTGGAAAGAAGAAAAAGGGGTGGGCAAGAATCTTTGATATATTTAAGGGAAATGAAATTGATGTCAAAGTAGGAACAGGTGGTTATATTGATTACACTAAAAGTAGATAAGATATGAATAAAGAACAAGCAAAAAAACAATTTGATGATATAACTGAAGAATTAGGTATAGAGCATACTTTTTCTTTTGATGAAGCTTGGGATTTTATGGAATATAAGAGAGCATTAAAAAAAGTTGTACTACCAGATTTTAAGAAAGTTCCAAATTATACACCAGATGAATTTAGAGAACAAATTGGTTCTGTTGAAGCTGGATTCAGAAATAGCCCATTTGTTAGAAATCCTGAAGAGATTAGTGAATATAACCCATTAAGACACTTTTTTGCAGATGGCTGTTACATAAGAGAAATTTTTAATCCAGCTGGAGAATTAATTGTTACTAAAATACATAAGGTTGCTCATCCATACTTTTTAATGAAAGGGACAATGTCAATATTAACAGAAGAGGGCGAACAAAGAATTTCTGCTCCATTTTATAGCATAACAAAACCAGGAACAAAAAGAATTATATATGCACATACTGATTGTATATTCATTACTGTTCATGCTACTGATAAGACAGATATTAAAGAGATAGAGAAGGATATTGCAACAGAAGACTATGGGGATATAGGTATGGAATCATGAGTGTAATAGGCGTTGCTGCTGGCGTAGCAACTTTAGTAGGAGTAGGTCTTACTGTTGGTTCAAAACTGTACAAAGGCGGTAAGGCTGGTGGACAAGAAAATGCAAATAAATTAAAGGCTATGCGTTCTGGTGCTAAGGACGTTTGGGAAGAATCAAAAGAATTAATAGGGAGAGGGTATGATGCTGCTGTAGATACTGCTGATTTAGGATTGAAGAAGGCTGGGAATCTAAGAGATTTTAGTGTTCAAAAGCTTGGTTTTGGTGCTAGGCAATCTGTTACTGATTTAGGTCAAAATGTTAAGAGTGCAACTAGTAAAGCTGGTTTTGCTAATAGTAATGCTATGAGTAGTAGTTTTGATAGGGGAATGGGTACTATTTATGATTCTTATGAAATGGGGCAAGATCAAGCAATTAAGGGCTTTGATATTGCTGAGGCTGCTCATGCGACATCTCTTGATGTAGCTGGTATTAAAAAAGACGAAGGAATGGGTGATGCTATGGCAGAATATCAAAATAAACTTGCAGGTATAGAAGAAAAACCAGATGATTTCTGGGAAGGTTTTTGGAGTTAAATATGGCTACACCAGTTACAGATATACTTTCAGTAATGAGAGAAGGGCGAAAGCAGAGAGATGAAAATAAAGATTCTAAGGTGGACGCAATACTTGCCTTGACTAAATTAGATAATGAAGAGAGGATACGGGTTCTTTCAACGAATATTGGTATTATGGAAGATGAACGTAAAACTGTTTCAGAAAATATTCGAACCCAACGAGCAACTCTTGATGAAGTGAACTCGGAAATTGAATATATGCTTGGGGAAACTGATAAAATTTCAGTTAAGGAGTTTAGTACATCTGCTAAGAATGTTATAGGAGATGATATAGGTAAAGTTGTTGAGAATATGAAACTAAGAAATGATAATTTGTATAAAACTGAGGAGGCATTAAGTAAGGGAGTATTTGAGGCTAGGTCAAAACATTCTAATTTAGTAGAATTGCAAAGTTATTTTAATGAGGGTATAGGAGTTACTGATGTAACTGGAGATAATGAAATTAATGCTGATGATGTAAGTTTAAAAAATTATATCACTAATAAGAAATTTGATACTAAAGATGATGCTGAAACTATAGAATATTTGACAAGATTTGCTAAGGATTTAACTCCAAATGAACAGAATCTTCTTAAATTAAATCAAGAGTTTTTAGCTAATAAAGTAAGTATAAAAGAATCTAAAGATGTATTCCAAGAAGATGTAAAGGAATTTTACGATACAGCTATTCAATCTGGTAATATAACATATTGGAAAGATTTAGAAAATGCTACTCTTGATTTGCAAATAGCAGAGGGGAATTTTGAAACTAGTGCTGATGTAGAAGGGATGAGGGCTGCTCGATTAGAAATTGATAGAGTAAAATTAGATATTTTTTCTGATATTATGTATCCAGGGGGTTTAGGAACTGATGGTGAACTTGTTCTTGACAAAATTAAAAAAGACATGGAGACTGAGGATATGTCATCTGTGTTGGAACAGTATAGGTATATCATTAAAAATGCTAAAGATTATACTGACGTAGAAGTAAAGGCGGCAAGACTTCAAGAAGGTGTATTAGATAAACTTATAGAAACTGGTTCTAAACAAGTTGAAATGAGAGAAAAGGTAAAGATTGGAATTTATGATGAGTTTAATATTAATATATTAGAATTAGAAGATGAATATATTCAAGCATTAAATGATGGAAATGAAGATGGTGCTGAAGCAATACGTGAACGTACTAGTACTATGTGGGGAGTTGACCTTAATCAAAAGAATGTTATGGATCAAATTAGAGCTTCTGCAAGTGCATTAGAAGCGGGAAAAATTGATAGAGTATTAAGTGGTTTAACAGAGGAATCAACAGATATTGAAGAGACTGACGATGAAAAATTTATGAAAGCTAGTGTTTCTGACCTTGAGAGTAGTTCTATTGTTAATATTTCTGATACTGGACCTGAAGGTCATCCGTTTTATGGTCTTACTGATGAAAGACATAAGATTGTCGATTATAAAGAATCTTTAGTAAATGCATATACAGGGACTGATATTGGGCAACCTCAAAGTGATGTTGATTTTGAAATAAATCCTACCCTGACTACTTCAACAGTGGATACTGGTAGACCTGGGGGAGGAACTAATGTTAGCGATTTTATTAAAACTGATATTGGTCGTTATGATGTTGACCTAGATAGAGATGAGCAAGAGGAATTAGATAAAAAGAAAAAAGATGATGTATTAGAACATAATCTTCAAGAAATCGAAAGGCAAAATGCTCTTTATGATGAAATGGATGAACGTACCCAAAGTATAAACATAACTGGGCAAGACACTCAACAGACTATTTTTAAATCTTTAGATTTATTTGATAGCCCAGGAGACACTACTTCAAACTGGCTTGAGGAGGGGGTATCAGATGAATCTGATCCAGCTAGTCATATAAGACAAACTTTTATAGATATGGATGATGAGACTAAGGAGGCTATATTAGACTCTAATTTTACTGTTGGAGGGAATACTGACAATAATGATTTGCTTAAATATATGATACAAAATAATACTGTATTTAAAGAAGCATTTACAGCTTATATGGCAGATAGGAGAAACCCAGAGAATACTATGGATGATCCATATAGCGAATTTGAATTATTAAAACAACAACTAATTAGAGTATATACTGAATATTCTAATCAACAAGGATAAAGGAGTCAATTATGGCTGACGCAGAACAAGACACTATACAACTCGATAAAGATATGTTAGATTATTTTGGAGGTGGAGATTCAACAACTACTGTTCCAGGTCAAAGCCTAGTCCAGCCTGAATCAACACCACAAGATGCTACTAGAACTGATTTTGGAGCAGCAATGCAGGACGTTGGTGATTATGCCATGTCTGGTGATTGGCTTGCCCCAGCAATAGGAGTTGGGGCTGGTTATACTGCTATGAAAACTGTTCCAACTGTCGCAGGCGCAGTTGCTCCATTTGTTCCTGCTGCTGGTAGGGTGAAATTAAAATATGAACTTGCTGCTCAAGCATATGAATATGGAAGGCAAACTGCTGATTTGGTAGGATTTGATGAACCTAGGTCTAGAGGTATTGGAGGTGCTGCTGCTTTTGGTGGTTATAAGGCTGGAACGTTTGCTATACAGAAAAGTTCTGAATTGATTGCAACAGCTGCAGCTAGACATATTGAAGCAAATGTTGGCTTAGGTATGCACAGTGAAATTATTGACCAATTTAATAAAAACATTTCAAAAGGAGTGCAAGATAAATTAAAGGGAGTGAAGAAGAAAAAAGCGAGAGATGCAATTATGAGAAAAGGTGAAAAAGCGATGTCAAAATTCTCTGATAAAACTACAAGAAAGCTTCAGAAGAATATGACTAAAGCTGGTAAAAAAAGTTGGAAACAAATTGCAAAGAAAGTTGGTAGCGATCCAAAGGTAGCAGCACAACTTGGTAGATTTTTACAAAAAAAGTTTCCATGGGTTGCTGCTAAATTACTGGCATCTGCTACTGCTGTTGCTGTTCCAGAGGCTATATCTTCTGTGATTGGTGTAGGCGGGCTTTTATGGGCGGCATATGATGTATGGGATATAATGAATACATACCCAGAACTTGGTCAACAAATTTCTAGAATTGTATTTGGAGAGAACACGAAAGAATCTAAGTTAATGAAAGGAATGACTTCAGACTAGTTAACAATTAACGAAAACAGGTTATAATATATGGGTTTATACGACCTCCCTGGGACAACTAGGAAAGAAGATAGAGATGAACTAGACAAGCTTTTTGAAGAAAGTAAAAGTTGGTTTGACCCTGCTAATACACTTGAAAAGAAAGATGTTGGTTTAAAAGGCAATCTTCAAGAATTTGTTGGGCAAACTATTTGGGGGGTAGCTGAGTCCTTAAGTCTTGGAACTCTTGAGCTTTCTGATATAGCAGAAGAAGCAGTTGCTAGACCAAAATATGAAGCTGGTAAAATCTCTAAAGAAGAGATGGAATCCAAAACAGATAGGATGGAAAAAGCCTTTACTTCTTTAGGAGGAGTGTTACCAGAGTCTTATGAGGGTGATTTTGGTGAATTAGGTACTTGGGGACAAGTTGGATATACGCTTGGTTCTATTCTTGGTGTTATTCCAACATTTTTAGTAGGTGGAGCAATAACATCTAAAGCTATAACTGGGACTGCTAAAATTGGTAATGTTGGCACAAGGTTAATGCAAAAAAGAGCTGGGAAGCAAATTGAGGAACATTTTGTTAAGAAGGTTGTTGCTGGGGAAGCAGAAACCATTGGCATAAAGGCATTGGGGAAGGCAGAATATGAAAAAATAGCTACAACTGGTTTTGATGCGATAAGTAAGAAATCATTTGCTAATCAAATGAAGATTTTTGGGAATGAAACATTTGAAGCTGTGGCTAAAGGAGATTTATCAAAGAGCATAGCGAATATTACAGGTATACAAGAAGGGAAAATGCTTGGTGGTTTAACCGATGAAGTATTTGATATTATAACACATAATAAACCTACTCATGCTCAGGATTTATTATTTGGATTAGGTGGTGCTATTTTACCTAATAGTCCCAAAGTGGGTTTGGTAGCTGGGGCTATGGGCTATGATTATCTTCTTGGTTTAACAATTGGTACTATGAGAGGTTCTGCATCATCTGCTGTTCATAAACATTACGGGTATGATGAACCAAAGAGTTATACTGATAAAATATTATCTGATGCTCTTCACGAGGGTGCTATTCTTTCATTACTTGGACCTGTGAAATTTATTAAAGGTGGTAGTAAGAGTTCTTTAATTAAATCAACAAAAGAAACAATGTTTGGAATATTAAAGAATTTAAGACCAGCTAAGAAAATGAAATCATCTGAGTTAAGAACTCATATTGCATTTTTAGATAAATTAACAAAAAGTGAAGTATCTAAAAAGCTTTCAGCAGCTCATGGAAGAGACCATTGGAATAAAGCTAATTGGTGGGCTGCTAGTAATCAAGGTGCAACTAAAACCGATATGCAAGAGTTTGTAAATTTTGCAAGAAAAGATTTTGCTATAAATGCTCCATTATTGTGGGCTAATGAATTTGGTGCAGAAATGTTGTATAGCTTACCTAGAATGGCTATGGGTACTGTTGCTATGCATTCTCAGGGGATATATGAAGTTGTAAAAGATTATGGTATAGAAAATGTAGAATTAGCATTTGGAGCAACTCCTGAAGAAAGGATTTCTAATGTATTTACTGCTATGTTTTTTACAAGAAAACCTCACTCATTTCACACAGCTGATAGAATGATGGCTTTTGAGACTGATAAGATAAGAAAGTATGCTACTCAAAAGGGCGAAATGCTTGCTTATTCTATTGGTGGTTTAAAATCTACTGGTGTTAGTGATGTAAATATGCTTAATAAATTCCTAATTAATTATGGAGGTAAGAGCAGTGATAATATTATAGGAGTTAATGATGGCAGTATTACTAATTCATTAATTGAAAATAGTCCAGAAATAAGAGAAATAAAGAAAATTGTTAGAACTCAAGAAAAATTAGCTACTGAAAGTGTTGGTCTTGAAACTGGTACTTTTACAGAAGCTGCAAATAGATATATGCTAGATACTTTTGGTTATAAACCTAGTGAAAATGTAGAACAAAAAGATGCATATAGAGAAAATATTATAAAAGCTAAAGCAATATTAAAGTTTTATCGTGATACTTCTTTAGATAATAAAGACTTATCTACAAGCACCTTTACCCCAGACCAGGCAAATGTAATAGTTGAAAAGTTATCTAAGATGAAATTTGGAGGCGTTGAGTTAAGTAGTATAAACCCACAGAAAAGTTTGGCATCATGGTATCGTGATAATCTTACAAAAGCAACAGTTGAGCCAATAAATACAATTCAATCTTTTGTTAAAGGTGTCTATTCTGCATTTGGTGTAAATTTTCAAGAGAGAGATGGTGTCATAGAAGTCCCTAAAGTTAATTTTAATATGATAGCTGGTATTTCAGATAAGAGTAAAGCATCAGACGTTCAACATTCTTTTCAATCTGCGGTAGAGCAACTTCGATTGTCTAAAAAATTAAGATTAACAGATGAAGTTAAAAGTGAATATGAGGGTACAACACAGGAAGGTAGAGATAAGGCGGTTGAACTTTACGAATCTACTGTTGATAATTTGCATACATGGTTATATGGTAAAGATTGGTCTAGGAATGAAACAGACTATAATATTATTAGTGATGATTCTTGGTACAAGGCTTATGCAACACTTTTAAGAGAAAGTCAATCAAAAAATGCAATTGCTGTTCTTACTGGAAATGGTAATCATAATTTAACAACATCTGAAGTTAGTAAATTAAGAAACGAGATGAATGATGTCTTATCTGGTAAGATAAAAGTAAAATTTGATGAATCTGAAAGTGGTGTTGATCCAACAAGTGATGAATATGCTGATGTATATAAATTTACTAAGAAATTACATTCATTGGTTCGTCATTCAAATCCAATTGCTCCAACGAATAAGGGTTTTATTAATTATGAAAGTGCAAAAAGATTAAAAGTTAATTTTGAAGATATTCTTGGTGATATAGTTGCCAATAAGGGTGCTCATGCTTTTTTAAAGTCCGAATTAACAAATTATTCTATGGATCAACTTAATTTAAATGATTTAGATGGTAGTTTTAATATTAAAGCTGGTCTTCATAGTATGATTATTGGCTCAGTTTTCAAAACCAAAGGTCAGGTAACTCATATTCCTACTGTCAAGAGGATGAACGCTTATTTAGAATCAAAAAAGCTTGGCAAAGAACAATATAATGAATATAAAAAGTTTTATGGTGAATTAGTTGACGCAGTAAAGAAATCTAAATTTCCTTTTATTCAAATGAAGGAAGGCATTAATGAAACTAAAAAAGGAGACTGGTTTGAGGGTTTAAAGGCTTCTCGGAATGAGGCTGTTACACATTATTTAGCAAAAATTAGACCAAGAGCGGAAGAATTTGTACAGAAAGGCGAAGAAGCTATTGATAAACTTGATATTTTAACTCAAGAAATACAATTACAACACAGAAAATTAGATGAGATAAAGGGGGCTAAGGGGAAAGCTTTAGATGAAGTTGTTGCTGATTTGAGTCAAGATGGATATAATGTAAGAGAAGTTATAAATCAAATTAAGGCAGCGCATCAGGGTACTAATAGAGTGTTATTACATCAAATAATGAGCAGGGATAAGTCTTATTCTGACTTACTTGATTCAATAAGAAATTCAGAGACAACAGATAGGGCTTTTAAATATGCTAGAGAATTAGTTTTATTACACGCAAAAGTTAATGGATTAGCAAAGAAGGAAGGTTATAGAGAAAGTACTCTTGATGACAAAATCAGACAGGAAGTAGAAGGTACTCATATAGGGGATAGGGATGTGATTAGTGAGACTATCCGCACATCTGCAGCTCAATTTTCTTTAAGATACGGAATACACGTAGATGATATAGTTGATGTAATTTTTAAGCATCGTAGTGAAATTGCTCAGGCACAAGATTTTCAAAATTTATACAAGAGGCTTGATTCGGAAGTCCCATATGCCCCAGATAAAGCTAAGAAAAATCTAAGAAAAATTATTGCAGATATAGGTGAGGGAGATTTATCTGAAAAGGATTTTAAAAAAGCTATAGTAAAGCCTTTATATACTATTGCTAAAATGAAAGTTGATTATCAAAAGAAAATAGGCATTGGGGCTGGTGTACATCTATCAAAAAATGACATATTAGCAGATGTTCATTCCATTATATCTTCTGGGACTTCATCAATCCCAATCCCTGAATATAGATATGTTGCTGGGAGATTTGTTGCTGACCAAAAACTAATGGGATATACTAGAGATAGGGGTATTACTGGGCTAATAGACAGATTGGGTGATGGAACTGAGTCTATTGTATTAATGTCAAATACAAATGACATGAGTAATGGGAAAGCTATGAGAAATTTCCCAGCTTGGGTAAAAGAAGAGATATCTCAATCTCTAGATAGCCCTATAAAAGTTGAAAATAGATTAGGTTTAAGAGATGTTGTCTATAAAGATATTATTGATGTAAATAAAGAAACAACCATAGATAGACATGGAATAGAAAATAAATTTAAATTATTAGAACTTGATGAAAATACTATGGCATTAGTTAGGGTAGATTCTAAATCTCCAATAAGAGATAGTTTAAATAAAAATTATACTAAGAATGGTGAAATGCTTCAAAAAATAGAAGCTCTTGGCTTAAGAAAGAATAGAATAATAAAGAACTTTCTAAAATTAATAGATAATAGAACTTTAGATGATGAAGGCATTTTAAATGGAGTGAGGTTAACTAGAATTTTATTAGATGCCCCTCATGTCTTTGAAAAAGCATCTGCTGGTTTTACAGCTGGACCTCTTGATATTACAGATCAAGCTCAATTAACTAAGTTTTGGAAGTATTTAAAGTTAACAGAACCTAAAAATGGTTTTATAGGAAGTTCTGGAAATCTCGAAAGAGCAAATAATATGTTGAATTTCATGGCATCAGAATCAGTTAATAAACAAGGCGTAGCTTTGTCTGGTAAAAAAGGTCATTATAAACATTTATATGAATATGTTAAAGATTGGGTTACACCAGACGCAGATGGTAAATATCCTAAATTAAAGGTTTTATCAATTGCTGATGAAATTGAAAGTTTTTCAGGTGGGGAAGATGTTTTATCAAATATTTTTAATTCAAAGGCAAGAGCATCCGCTTGGTTAGAACAAAGAAATCCAGGTTTAACCCCAGAAGAGATTAAATATAATACAGATTTAATTGGAGAACTTAGTAAATCTATTGTAGATGGTGAATTTATAATGGCTGAAAAACCATATGTTGCGTCACTTGCTATGATGGCTTCCGCTAATGATAAAATGGTTAAATTTGATAATGATGGCAACGTAAAGTGGATAGCAGCTGGAGGTATAAAACCAAGTGTAACACATTCGTCTGTTGAAACTGACACTAAAAGTAATCATTATGGAAGATCGAGAGTTTTTTATGCAAAAACTGCTTTTAAACATAGACCAGAATTTCAATCATTACTTAATGATCTTGAAGTAGATGCTATAACATTTAAAAGTGCAAATAAAGTTAATGAATTTAAAAATAATCGTTCAAATGATTGGCATAATTCAGATATAGATGAACATGACCCATCAAACCAAGGAAGGAATACTTATGCTTCTATTAGAGCCCTTTCAGAAAAGAGTGGTGCATTATTAGATAATATAGTTGATTGGATGGCAGTTGACGGTAATCTTATATTTGATAGAGGAGATAAGAATAATCATATTTCACATATTCCTTTTTCATCTATTAATTTATTTGCAGTTGGCAAAGGTCATAAGCCTATGGTTAGTGCCAATTTAGGTATTCATATGAGAGATGATAATGGTATAAGGGAATGGATAGGATTAGATAATAAATTAAAAAATACAAATGAAGCATTTAGACATTCTATGGATAATATATATTATAGAACTGCTCTTGCTAGAAAATTATTAGGACATAGTGCTGAACAGGGTGATATGTCATTTGTAAATACTGGATTAGACTATGTAATGAAACATGATGGGTTTATTACAGATAAATGGATGATAGATGCTATTGATGAGAAAGTTATTCCTTACTTTATGAACAACGGAGGAATTGCTGGCGGTAGAGTAGAACATGGCACATATGATGTTATGTCTGGTGATTTTAGTGGTTATTGGGGTACTGGAAATGATTTTCTTAATTTTTCAATAAGAAAAAAAGTATCTTATGCAGAAGATATTATGGGCGGTGTATTTGGAGATGAAAGAAAAGTATTAACATTCTTTGGAGATTTTTTACCTTCTCATGAATTTGCTGATATGCAATATAAACCATTTGGTACAGGAAAAGATGGTGGTAAGGATATTGGTGGGATTGTTATTTCGAGACATAAATATTCCATGCAAGGGGAAGAAAGAACTGCTGATGGGTATATGGTTAAAGATGATAGTGGCAATAAAATATATATAACTGAGGGTGTGGGAATAGATGAAAGAGGTCATTTTAGGGATTTAAGTTATATTAATAAAAAGGATACAATAAAACAAAATGAAAAAGATATAGATACAAATAAGGCAGTATGGGAGATGGCAAATGAATTAGAAAATGAAATAATTGGTAAAGATGGTATATGGGATCAAGGTAAAAAGGGTGGTATGAAATATGGAGATATGCTATTTGAGGTACATCAGTGGAGACAAGATGCTGCAATTAAACCATATAATGTTGCACTAGGCACAATAAATAGTAGACAGCCTAGAAATCAAATGGGTGATTTAATAATTAATAGGTTAAAAACTTTTGAAAAGGACATAGATGGTGAAACTTATATCTTTACTTCTAATGATCAGAAAAGTGGGAATTTAAGTACAATGAATTTTATTGATGTTATTCATGCCCAGGATGCGGATTTTGATATGGATAAATCAATGGTATTTGGAGCTTCTCACAGAAAGTTTTGGGCTGAGACTGGTAGGTTGGCTGGATATGAATCAACAGCGTCTGCAAATTTAATAAGTGAAAAATTTACTTCTATTGCTAGTGGTCCAGATTATGCTGATTTGTTTAGGGGAAGCAATCATAAAGAAACAATTAATAATATGGATGCTGCTAGAGGTAGATTTGTTAAAATGCATCAAACCATGACTTATATTGCTAATATTTTCAAAAAAGCAGAAATGGCAGATGCTTCATCTCAAAAGCACGTTGGTATTCCTAGAAGTAGTGTTGTTTTAAGATTTAACGACCCAAACCAAACAGTAAAGGCTAGAAGTACAAAAGTTGTGGTTGTGAATGATAATAATGCTAATTATGTTAAAACTGCTGAAAGTGTAACTACTGCTGTTAAACAGTTTTTAGATATGCATGTTGACCCTTCAAATCGCCTTCTTGAAAATATTGATAATCTTCAATGGCAAATTTATTTTGGGAAAAATGGATTATTTGAAATTATGAATGTTTCAGAGGATGGTGAATTTTCTAGAAGTAAACACATATTAAATGATTTACCTGTTGTTAGAGATGCTGTGGTTGAGCATTTTCTGAGACCTATTAATAGATATTTAAAAATGAATAGAGGTACGTCCCCAGATGAAACTGGTAAGGAAGTGAAAGCAACATTAGATGATTTTTACAATACATATAGGTCTTTTATGTTTTCAATGAATGACAAATTTGTAAAATGGGTGCCTAGAACTGACGAAGAAATGCCATATAATATCTCTATTGAAAATGGTTTAAAGCAGACTTATGCTCATTTGGGTACTGAAACTTCACAGAATTCATACGATTATGCTATGAGGTCAATTTATAATATAAAAAGAAATAGAACTGCGCAAATGGATGAAAGTCAATCTTATGTTCAAAATATGGTTACATATATTCAATATGGCTTTAGAGAAACTGGGATTGATACAAAGGATAAGGAAACTTATATTAATAGTCTTTTACAAACTGCTTTTACTGACATTGTAAAAGATGATGCTAAGGTTATTCAATTTGAAGATTTAGCATCTAGATTAGGTACTTTAGAGTGGAAGATTGCTGATATGGTTAAGTTTGATAAATCTGGGACAATAAAAGAAAATGCTAATTATAAAGCCCTTGTTGCTCAGAAAGATAGAGTTTTAGAATTAAAATCGCAGATTGAAGAGGTATTATCTTATAAGAGAAATTTAGAAGATGATATTAAAAGATTAAAAAATCCAGTTGGAGAAACCGAAGATATGAAGAGGATTGGTAAATTTACTAATCTTAGAGATAAGCCTATTGTTGTTCGCAGAAAAAGTGGTGATATATCTGAAGTAATAATGCCCGAAAAAAGAAATGTAAAAAATATTTATAAGAATGATGTTCTTTTAGAAAATGGGAAGAGATATGAAATTTTAAGAGGTGATGAAAACAATGGATTAGAAGCTACTTATAATATGTTTGGTGGTGATTGGGTTCATACTGATGAGGGTGGTAAAACACGTAAATTAAGCAGTGGCGAAATGAATATGCTTCGTGTAAAATTATCAGAAGTTGTAGACCAAGTTAGGCAAGAGTGGAATAACAGAGCAGATAAATCAAAATATTCACTTGAGCAATATTCATTAAAAAGATTATCAAAATACATTGAATTATTTGAGGATTCTGCTATTCAGGGAAATGAAGCTTATCAAGAAGGTATTGTTGCTCTAATGTTAAGACCCACTATAGATACTAGTGTAATAGGTGTTTCTCCGTATAGGGGAGCAGTAGGTGGTGGTGCAAAGTTTGGTCCAAAATTTACTGAAAATCCTGGCTCTAAAATTATATATCATATTTTATCTCAAATTGCAAATGGAAGAATAAAAAAACCACCTATAACAGCGGAAAGGGCAGAGGCTATATTGGAAAATGTTACTGCTTTAAAGAAAATTGGATTTCATAATATGCTTACTGGTGGTGTCAATGATTATAAAATGAATGTCAATAGAAGCTTTAGTCACGCTTCTGATTTTAAATTTGGTCATATATCTAAAGATAGCGATGTAGGAATGGAAGTTTTTCAAGCATTATCTCATCAAAGAGCAGACGCAAGAAAAGCAGCTAAATGGATTATTGAATATGCATCTGGAGATAGAATGTTGAGTAGTGCTGATCTATACAGAGCAAGTCGCATTTTAACTGAAGTTGCTAAAATTCCAAGAGATCAAATATGGGTGAATACTGTATATGAACCAGATACTGGGCGTTCTCATGTTAAAGAAAGAGTGACCACAAGTAGTTTAAATAAGGGTGAAGTGCGAAATTATGGGAATACTGGTTCAATGGAACAATCGGTTCCTTCTGTTATTAGAAATATGTTAAAATGTTATAAGTGATATGAGTAATTATTTATTATGTTCAGCTAAAGTTTTACAAAAGAAGATGTCCAAAGGGGACAAGCAATCAGAGGAACAAAGAAAGGCTGTTGAAAATAGATTGCAAAGTAATGCAGATAAATTCCATAATGGTTATTGGAAAAATATAAAAGACACTGGCTATGACAATATGGATACATTCGAGTATTTATGGGTTAAGTCTACTGGAATCCCTCTTGACCCAACTACATTTGTGCCAACGATAGTTGATATAAGAAAATTTGAAATTGGTTTAAATAGATTTAACAAAGCTTTAGTAAAAAAAGAAGGGTGGATATCTGGATTCTTTAAATTACCTAGAACTATATTAAAGAAACTTCCAGAACTTGATAGATTCCAACAAGAAATGATTGCAGAGACGAGTTTCTTTAGACGGCAAACTACCAGTGGTAGCAAAAGAGCTAATACTATGTTAACGTCTTTTAAGAAAATAGCTGCTGAACTTGGTTCAAATACAAAAGAACTTACATCTCTAGAAAACGCTATAGATGCAGCTAGGGTTAAGGGAGACAAGGTAATTGAAAATAAGTTATTAAGGAAAAGAGCAGATTTTTATGTAAGTGGTTCTGGTCGTGCATATATGGGACTGATGAAAGCTTTTCAAGGTGCTGATATAGAATCAATAGCAGAGTTGCCTACGAGAAAATCTAAAGCCCTTATGACTGATATGATGGGTCAATGGCATGAGATGAGACAAGAAACATCTGTTTCTCTTGTCAGAGGAATGGAGAAGGTTGTAAAATTAGCAAAAGGCAACCCTGCTCATGAAAAACTTGTAGAAAAAATGGTGGCTCGTATAAAGGAAATCAATTTTCAAAGAGTAATAGATTCTAAAGGAAGAAATATAGAAGGTAAACATTTTAAAGCTGATGCTGATATATTAAAATATGGATTTACTGTAGAGAGCAAAGATTCTTTTATGGATAAAAATGGAAATGTTATGTTTAGACAATATATGCCACACTATGTCTTAGGTATCCCTAAAATGCTCTATACGGCTGAAAAACTCTTTAGGGGAGGTGAAGGTGAGTCTATTAAAGATTTGAACAAGGCTGTTGAGATGGATTTAAAAAAGATGGATGGATTTATCAATAGAATCAGAAGTAGAAATGATACTATAGATACAGATTACCATCTTGATCCATTTTATTTTCTAAAGAAATACGTTAGTGATGTGTCTATTTTTAATTATAGAACTCATATTAAAGATACATTTCATAAAGCATACGGTGAATTAGCAAGTAATCATTTATTAAAAGCAAAAGAAAGCAAAAATGTTAATTCTGTTGAAATGCTTGAGAATATGATGAAGATGACATCTGATGTTTATAAAACTTTAAGCAATGTAGACCCCTACAAGGATACAACTGGTAATAATTTAATGAGATTTATGACATCTCTTACATATTTCAGATTACTTGGGGGGAATATAAGAAGTGGGGCAAGAAATGGGACACAAAGAATACATGAAGTCCACAATTTTGGAATTGCTGGTGTTGCTCAGGCAAATAGATACTACAATGAAAGAGGTGGAGCAGAAGATAATACAGCTCTTGCAAATTCAATGGCAAAAGAATATGGATTATTGTGGTTTTCTGGTAAAAATGTCAGACATAAATTATTAGATACACTAACTGAGGGTGGTTCTGGTGTTTCTGAGGCTTCCAGGGGGGCTTTGGGTGAAAGTTTTATAGCCGATTATGGATTAAAAGTTAATGAACATGGTGAAATTGTTAGACATACGGCTAGTGCAAGTAGAAAAATAGCTGGTGTTACTTCAAAAGTAGCTGAAAAATCTGCTTTTATGCATAGAATTATTGAAGATTGGAATAGAACAAATACTTTTAGAGTGGCTTTTGCTCTTGCTCATGAAAATCTAGGAATGATGAGTATGGATTGGAAGATGAGAAAAAGTAAAATGTCAAAATTAGAAGATATTAAAAAATGGGAAGCTAGGGAAGCAGGTAAAATTGCATATAATCAAGTATTGGATATACATTATGAATATGCCAAGTGGGCAAAAGCTAAAAGTTTGCAAGGAGGGGCTGGGCAATTTCTTGGTCAATTTATGCATTATAGATTTTCTTTATTTGATATGATGTACAAATGGGCTGATCAAGCAGGGGTTGCTGTCAGGGCAGGAGATTTTACTGGACAAGAAACATGGAGACTAATGAGGTTAGGCACAACAACAGCAATGATTACTGGTGTATTTGCTCCATTATTAAATACAAAATTTTCTGGTTTATTTCAAAATGATGTTAAAGAGACTGCTGAAGTTGCATATGATTATTTTACGGCAGATAGGAATAATCCAGAAGAAATGGAAAATCTTGATAAAAAAACTTTTGGTCAAGGTGGATACTATTTCCTTGGTCCAAATGTTAATTTTTTAATGTCAATGTCTGAATTAAAAGATTTCTATTTTATGGATGAAGTAAAATACGATGATTACCTTAAAAATATAGATTTTGTTAATACTGAGCAAACAAATAAAAGATTTAAATTAATGTCTCTTGTAAATGCTCAACTTGCTCGTAGTTGGAATTACACAGCCCCATTGTTTTATAAAAGAGGAATTATTGATGCTGCTAGAATGGAATTAGGTCTTTTTCCAGATAAAGACATGAGAGCTATACGAAAAACAGCTCAACAATGGTTAGGCAAGAATGTTCATAAGTCCCTCGCTCCTAGTAGTGGAAGAAGAGATTATGGTAGAAAAAATCCAAATACTCCAGAAGAAAGAGAAAAAGCAATAAATGTATTAAATTATCTTTAAAAAAGGCTAGAAGTTTCCCTCTAGCCCTTTTCGTTGGAGTATTACCTATTATATTTCATCAAGGCAATTAAGTTTCTAATTTGAATTTCTAAATCTTTTACCTTTTTTATTAAATAATTTATTTTAGAATTTTCGTCTTGAGGAACTAAAGTTATCATCTTACACCCATTGTCTTCCAGCTTTTATCATTTCATGTCCATATAAAGCAATACATATAGCATCTGCTGTTTTTAAAGTAGCTTTTACATTACTTCTTTCGGTTGCTATCTCTTTCAACTTCCTTTTCCTTTCTTGTTTGTTTTTAGGCAATTCACCAAGGGTTTTTTGCCAAGCTTGTGGTGTTATAAGTTCTGTCTTTATACCAAAGGCACAAAGAATCCCCCTCCATATTCCGTAATTCATACCGAATTTGAAAGCAGAACTTCTTCCGTCTGTTGGGAAAGCATGGACTTTCTCCAAAAAGCAAGTAATATATGGTGATTCTGATTTTAGCATACTTATAAAGCCAACCATTTCTTCTATCGTTTCAGGACAATTGTGAGCGGTGAATATTTTAGCACCAAAATCATATATATTTGATTTGATAACTGCCATACCACCTCCTTTCCCAGGGTCAATCCCCACTACGAGGTTTGCCAAAGAGCCAGTTCTTTTCTTTATCCCTTTTCCACTTTTTTCCATGACTATAATTTCTCCCGTAATATTCTTTTATTCCACATTGATAACATATGTATAATGTTGTATCACTGTAAGATGAGTGATATTTATAATATTTATCATCTTTAAAATTCGCTTTGCACATTTGACAATGCTCTACTTCTGCTGATCTTTGTTTTGTTTCTATTGTTATCATTGTCTTCTTGAGCTTCGCTTGAATTCATATAGAATTTACATTTGCTCCCATTGAATCCCATAACATAAGTTCCTACTCTGCCATACCTAGCTTTATCACATATAATTTCTATTTCATAACTACTATATTTATCTCCATTAAAATTGTATCCATAGAATACTAATAATGCTGTTTCTGCTGTTTGTTCTATCGTTCCACTTTCTGCAAAGTCTGCCAATCTAGGTCTAGGTTCTATTCTTTTCTCAATTTCCCTGTTTAATTGAGATACCAATATAGCTGCACAATTTTCTTTCTTACATACCCATTTATATTCTGTTAGTATTTCTTCTATTTCAAATCTTCTATCTTTACTTACTTTGTTTTCTACCTTAATTAATTGAATATAGTCATCAACTACCACATCTGGTTTTTCTCTTTGTATTTCACGCATAGCATCACCTAGAGTGCGTATATCATCATACATTATAAGATTATTTAATTTATCTTTTAATCCATCAGCCATCATTTCTATTAATTGCATCCTACCTTCTTCAATATCCCCTACTCTTAAATCTTCATATTTTAAATCACTACTTTCCATTATCATAAATTTCTTAATCATCTCTACATTTGACATTTCCCTATTAAATACCATTACCCTGTAGCCTTGTTTTAATAAGCTGGCTACAATATTGATAGTTAGTGTCGTCTTTCCATGTCCAGGTCTCCCTCCTATTACTGTAACTTCCTTTCTTGTCATTCCACCAGCTATATTATCTAATTGAGGATATCCAAACTTTATAATATTTTTACCAGTTTTAAGTGTATCTATAGTTTCATTAATAACAGCTGCTATTTCTTTCTTTTTACTTGGTGCTATTTCTAATAGTTCATTTACTAATAAAGAATGGTTGTGCAACATGGTTTCTACATTACTTTCTGTATCTTGAAATCCTGTATTATATAAGTTATATGCTGATTTTATAGATTGTCTTTTAATGTATTTTTCCCATACAATTCTAGCGTATTGTTCTGCGTTTGCTGTTGTTGGTACTTTCTCTGGTAATCCTGTTAAATAATATAAAGATAAGCCTTCATCAGAATACTTATCAGATTCTTTAATTCTATCTCCTACTGTAACTATGTCTATTGTCTCTCCTTCTCTGTGCATATCGCTCATTATTCCCCATAGATTCTTATTGTTAGTATGATAAAATGCATCTCTATCTCTTATCCATCCATTACATCTTTCAAATACACTAGCCCCATCAGTTAAGACGGAACCTAAAACTGCTTCTTCTGCTTCAGTTGAATGTGGATATACTTTTATTGGGGCTTCCATAATTGCTCCTGTATGTTTTTGGGTTCATAATTAGTTATTACTAACTCGTTTTTATAATCATCTCCTATCATTTGTCCTGCATATTTTATTGGTATTTTCTTAATATAATAATTCTTATACAATTTCTCTACTAATGGGTGGTCATCGTATGAAATCATAAACTTTCCACCTTCCATATCAATTACTTCTGCCATTACTGCTAATTCTATATGGTCTGTTTCATTTAATGAATGACGATAATAGTCACCTCTTTCACCAGCTATTACATATGGTGGGTCAAGATACCAAAAATCATCTTCCCTTATAGGATATTTATCAAGTAAATCTCTGAAATCTAAATTCTCTATCATGGTATCTTCTAATTTTTTCTTACTTGTTCCTAAACAATCCCACATTTCACTATTCCATTCAGATTCCTTTGCTATAGGGTTTTGGAAGTTTGTGTTAAAGGCGTTCTTTATAATATAGAAATATTTAGATGCCCTTTCAGGGTCTGGCATATCGCTATACTTAATGTCTTCCTTTAACTCTTCTTTAAATGCATCATATAATGTTCGACTTTTGAGTATTGCTTCACAAGATGATATGAATTCTTTGTACATTGTCATTACAGATAGATACATATTTACTAAGTCATTGTGTTTATCATTTAATATATTTATTTCTGCTTTACCTTTTCTGAAAAACATACTGCCACCACCAAGAAACACTTCAATATATCTCTTATGAGGAGGTATCATTGGTATAAGCTTTCTGCCTAACTCAAATTTACCTCCCATATAAGGAATGATTACTGGACATTCAAACCATCTAGGGTCAGGCATTGTTATAGCTCTCCATCCAATCTATTAAGAATTTCCTAGCCATATTTTTACTAATTTCAAATGTTTCTACAATATAATCAGTTGCTCCAAACATATTAGTTTCTCCAGATTCTCTTAATTCTTCTAAATAATCAAATACATCTTCTCTCATTTCATCATATTGCCAATCTCTTTGATACTCTTCTATTTTATCTATATCCATTGTTTCTCCTTTTTAAATTTTATTCCCCATTGCCACAACCGCCAAGTTACGTCATGGTTTTA
>TARA_R100000656_G_scaffold101726_2_pt1 | contig 21131 bp, 18 predicted proteins | sample TARA_R100000656 | Tara Oceans TARA_R100000656 (sample SAMEA2622517) | marine metagenome | biome: marine biome (ENVO:00000447); feature: mesopelagic zone (ENVO:00000213); material: "saline water (ENVO:00002010), including plankton (ENVO:xxxxxxxx)" | depth 350 m
AGGTGTGTGTTGTTCTTCTGGGGCCTTGGTTTTCATGGTGTTAATGGGCTGAAAATCCTTTGTTTTACAGTGTTATACAATGTTTTACAGTATTTTTTGTTAATTTATGATAAGGGGTATAAACCTGAGTTAACGAAATTAGTGTAGGTTGTTGTGTAGGTTTTGTATGATGCTGAACAGGGTAATTTAAAAACCTACACTAAAAAGCCTCAGCATCGCTACAACGACTGCCATGGCTAACCAGACGTATGCGGTATTAAGGAGTATCGAATGGCTCGGTCTGATTCTACTAAACCATTGACTTCACTTGCACTGAATAATCTCAAGCCAGGCGATACCATTGCCGATGCTGGTGAATATCGTGGTCTACGCGCTGTGTGCGGCAACTCGGGCGTGAAAACTTTCATTTATCGATACCGCTCACCGGTGGATCAGAAGGTTAAGCAAGTCAAGATAGGCCGGTATCGTGAAAGCAAGCTTAAAACTGCCTCCGGCGATTCAGGGCTGCTTAGTCTCTCTGAGGCAAGGGTGCTGTTTCAAGGGTTGAAGGCATTGCGTGATAACGGTGTTTGCCCTGGCGAGAGGAGTCGGCAACAGCAGAAAGAGTCTGATGAGCGCAAGGCAAAGGCTGAGTTGGAGAAAAAACTCAGCCTGTTCACCGTGAAAAAGCTTTGTGACAACTATCTTTCTGACTGCATTGACGGTGTGCGAACACGGAAGTCAGCTTCAGAGTGTAGGCGTGCTTTGTATGGCGACCCTGTAAAGGAGCTGGGCGATATGCCAGCGGCAGATGTCACCGCGAAAGAGGTATTCGACATGTGCATGGGCGTAGTAGAGAGAGGTGCTAACGTTCAAGCAGGCTTTATCTTACGGGAGCTGACCGCAGCGTTTGATCACGCTATTGATAGTGAGCTGCCAGGTGAGCATGTGAATCCTTGTTATCAGGCTAAAGGACGATTGAAGCGTAAAAGAGTGAGGCTCAGTAGCAAGAGGGGCACAAGGGTGCTCAATGACGGAGAGCTGGCGGCACTGCTCCACTGGTTACCTGGGTCCAGGTTCACTCCAGGGCAAAAGGGCGTTTTGTATTTCACACTCCTCACCGGGTGCCGTACAGGTGAAGTCTGTTCAATGCGCTGGGCTGACGTAGACCTTGATTCTTCTGTTTGGCACCTGAAAGAAACCAAAACCGGTGTGCCAAGGAATGTGCAACTTTCAACGCAAGCCGTCGCGTTCCTTGAGCAGCAAAAACGTATGAGTGACGAGTATGTTTTTCCTCAGATCACGGGTAAAGCGGTACAGCAGAAAACGCTTACAGAGCGTATGTGGTTTATGCGTAAGAACGATTTGCTACTTGATGTTGAGCCGTGGACACCACACGACCTGCGTCGCAGTGTAAGGACGGGGCTTGCACGTCTTGGTTGTCCGTCTGAAGTTGCGGAAGCAGTGCTTGGTCATACAAAAGGTGGCATCGAGGCTGTATACAACTTACACCGTTATGAGCAAGAGAGTAGGGAGTGGTTGCAACAGTGGTGTGACCATCTTGAAATGTTGGGATATTCTGAGAAGGTGGTTTCTTTGGGGGTGCGGCATGCCGGATGAGACGACTCAATGGTTTGATGAGTATTGGACTGAAATATGCGAATTTTCCCGTCGTGACTCATCGGGTGCCAGAACTCTTTATAAGGCGTTGATTCATGGATTGCGAACAGGTACCCCCGGTGCTTTATCCCACCCTGATGTTCGTGAATTTCTAGCCAATAATTTAGAGGCAGCATTGGAAGCTTCTCCTGATAAGGTCAGTTCTTCACTGGGTATAACCCGGAAGACTAAAAATAAAGGTGAAAGTCATTTAGGTGATGCAAGGCATCAATTTGCATTGTGGTTCTGTCGAGAGATAGAAAAAAATGGCAAAGAACCAAAAAGAAAAGAGTGGCCTGAAATCAATGGCTATGAAAATGGCATCTCTGATAGTAGTTTGGATAAGTGGGTGAAATATGCTCGTGAACTATTACCCATTTATCGTATGTTCTCCGACGTAAACTGATAATTTTTCTAATTACGGTACCTTAAAAGTATTGCCCTTTACCGTGGTCGTTATCGAACGGAGACAAGGGTAATAAACCATGCACGCTAATCAACAAGATTACACTGTAGATTCGTTAGCTATTTTGCTATCCGTATCTCGCCCTACCATCTACAAAATGATCAACGCGCAAAAACTGCGCATTTATAAAGTGGGTAGGTGTACAAGAATTACAGCTGAGTCTGTAGAAAAGTTGCGGGCGGGAGGGCCGTCACTATGATCCAGGGACAGCGTATTGATGTGCCTGATGGCGGCTCAAAAATGGTTGGCTGTCGCAGTATTTCAGATGACTATCATATATTTCCTCTGGCTTTTGGAACGAAGGCTCCCACAAAAGGCAGCACTGGTTTCCGGGGCGCATTGCCTACCAAGGAAGCGGTAAAGAAATGGCCCGATATTTTCGCGGGTAATGTGGGGCTATATCCGGGAGCCAGTGGTCTGTTGGTGATTGATGTAGATATCAAGAATGGAGCTGTCGGGGATAAAACATTAGATGAGCTACAAGCTAAGCATGGAAGCCTACCGGAAACATTCACTGTTGGAACGCCGTCAGGTGGCTGGCACCTCTATTATAAAAAACCCGGCACAGAGCATATTGGTAACAACAGTATTGGTAAGGGGATCGATATTCGTTGTGATGCAGGTTATGTAGTTGCCGCTGGCAGTAGGATTGGCGATAAGCCATATGTTGTTAGTAAAGACATCCCCGTTGCTGAGCTGCCAGAGAAATGGGTGAGGTTGCTGACCCCGTTGCCCAAGCCGTCGTTCTTTGCCACTGCAGACAGGGCAAAAATTGAACTGGCCTTGAAGAGTATTCCTCCAGACGTGCCTTATGATGATTGGGTGCGTGTGCTTGCTGCGCTTCACTCCGAAGGGTTGGAAGAGCTTGCACACTCATGGTCATCCAGTGATCCACGATATACCCCGCAAGAAGTGTCTAGCAAATGGGCCAGTTTCGACCATAACAAGCCGGGTAATATCACTGTTGCGACGCTTTTTCATCTGGCAAAAGACTATTCCAATACAGACTCATGGTCTAAGCCAACCCCACTCCCTTCGGGATTAACACCTGTAGAAAAATACAGCAATGACCTGCTGCCAGTAGTGCTACGTGATTTTGTTGATGATATTGCTGAGAGAATGCAGTGTCCTCCCGATTTTCCCGCAGTATCGCTAATGGTTTCACTGGCAACGTTGATAGGAAGACGATGCGGTATTTATCCCAAACGGGAAGATGATTGGTTGGTCGTGCCTAACCTATGGGGTGTAGTTGTTGGAAGGCCTTCATTAATGAAGTCGCCAGCGATACAGCAGGCGATGAGACCACTCGAAGCACTGACGAAAGAGATGGGGAAAAAGTACTCTGTCGAAAAAGAATTTTTTGAGTTGGCGGCTGAAATATACGCAGGTGAGAAAGAAGCCTGGAAAAAAGGGGTTCGCACGGCAGCAGCGGAAGGAAAATCAACAGAAACTCTACTGCCCCCAGAGAAGCCACTACCACCCGTAGAGCAAAGACTCCGTACAAGCTCCGGTAGTGTGGAGTGCTTAATAAAGCTACTTGATGATAATCCTAATGGCTTGTTGGTTTTTAGAGATGAGCTGACTGGGTGGTTAAAAAACCTGGACAAACCTGGCAAGGAGGGTGATAGACAATTTTATCTTGAGGCATGGAACGGTAATGGTGCCTCTTTTGACTATGACACGTTTACACATGGACACCTTCACAGCGATGGGCTTTGTCTTTCTATGTTGGGGAGCATTCAGCCCGGGCCATTATCTAGTTTGATAGTCAGCGCTGCCAAAGGCGGAGGCGGTGACGACGGTATGGTGCAACGATTTCAACTTATGGTTTATCCCGACAATAGAGCTAAGTGGCGCAACGTCGATAGGCTGCCTAATTCAGAGGCTAAGGAAAAAGTTGATCAAATTTTTCAGCGGTTGAGTGCTATGAAATTTCCAGGCGTAAGTGGTGAGATTTCAGCATTGCATTTTGATGCCGCAGCCCAAGACTTTTTCGATCGCTGGAGAGAAGAGCATGAAAATAAAGTGCTAAACGAAGCAAGCCCAGCAATTGAATCACATCTCGCGAAATATAGAAGCTTGATCCCTTCCATAGCCTTGTTGATTCATCTCTCGGATGTGGTAGTACGTAATGCCGTATTAACCCCGGTGACGCTAGAAGCGATCACATGTGCGAGAGCTTGGTGTGATTACTTGGAATCGCATGCTCGTCGCATCTATGGGATGCAGGTGGTATTTGAGGTTGAGGGCGCCAAGTCCCTTTTGCAAAAACTAAGTAAGGGTGAGCTGCAGTGTCCATTTACAGTACGGCAAGTGCATCGCAAACATTGGAGTAGCTTAGCTACCCCTCAGGAAGCTGAAGCTGCATGCAGTCTGCTTGTGGATCATGGTTACCTCAGAGAAGTTGAGATTATCGGGAAGGGACGCCCGACTGTTCAATACAAACTTAATCCTTTGGTGGGAGCCTCTGCCCTGGTGTCAAAAGTGCCAAAAGAGAGTTTTGACACTTTTGACACTGCGTTACCGGAGCCAGATGAAAGGGCAGATCCTCAGCCCCTCAGCTTTATCTAAGAAACACGCGATGAACAGTAAAAAGGAGACTCAAATGCAAAGTACTAATATACCCAGAAGGTATGCAGGTTTGCCCATATTCGAAGTGCTGTGTGAGCGCCCGAATCCCACGAGCCCTGGGTTTGTGTTGGTGATTTTTTGGTGCAAGCACTGCAAGCGGCTCCACCAGCATGGAAGCCGCCGCATTCATCATGAAGAATTTATGGCGAGAGGGGCTCACTGTGGAGTTAGCGCATCAGAAAGAGGTTTCAAAAACTACCAACTGCATCGTGTTCCTTGGACGAGAGTACATACAGAGGATGGAGTTACTGCGCCCGTACTTGAGGTGGTCGGGCGGCAGAAGAATGGGAAGGCGCTAGTTATTTGCCCCACATGCTTAAAGAAGCACCGTGTTGATTTGTCGAAGCGGGCCGAGTACACGTTGGCTGAATGCAAATGTTTTCCTCGTTATTTTGCGCACCAGGACGTTGTGTAATGAGTAATAATTTGACTGCCTTGGCTAAGCAGGAGATTTTCTTTGATGAGCTTGACGCCGAATCTTATCGGCGGATTACGGGCGCTAAAATGTCGATGGTGCAGGATCAAACATTATTGAATGTGGCGGGAGTAGCACCCTCAGGAAAAGAACTTGGTGATCCAGCAGATTGGGCTGTTCAGCAGCTAGCAGATTTTGCCCCTCATGATGCGGTTGAAAGCATGTTGGTTCAGCAGATGATAGCGCTTAATAGAATGGCGATGGATTGCTCAAAAAGAGCACTGATTGATGGGCAGATACCTCAATGTCGTGACATGAACATGAAACATGCGGCTAAATTAATGGCGACGTTTTCAAAGCTATCCATGGCTCTGGATAAGCATCGAGGCAAAGGACAGCAGACCATTGTGGTGAAACATCAGCAGGTAAACGTCGGTAATGGTGGACAGGCAGTCATTGGAGAGGTGAAGCATGGGGGGTTAAATGGAAAAGATAAGTAAACCCTATAAGCCATTCTCAAATATTCACTATTGTGGTGCAACGGCTCGAAGTACTGGCCAGTCTTGTCGTGGATCAGCTATGAAGAATGGCCGGTGTAGGCTCCATGGTGGCGCAAGCACAGGTAGGCCAGTTGTGACCGGTTTATGGACTAAAGCGACCATTCAGCACAGAAAAAGTGTAAATAAACTTATTCGAGAAACGAAAGATTTGCTCGAAAAGTGCTGACAAGCGAAACCCGGGGTCAGAACAGCTGGTTAAACTATGGCCCCTACGGTGAGACCAACCGTACCGATAAGGTTGAAGACACTCACTTCGCTGATCAGAAGATCGGACTGCTGCCTGACTGGGCTGTCAATGAGGGTGCGCAGGATGAGGTGTTCTATCAGCTCGGCCCGCGTGGTGACAAGGGCATCTCACCGAGAGAGATGCAGTCAATTACATGGGAGGCTGTCCGGGGATTATTCCCGGCAACCTACAAAGGACAAGAAAAAAACATCAACGCTATTGAAGCCATCTGGCAGAAATACCGTGATGGCAAACTATCATTAGAAAAAGTGAGGAGTCAGATCAATGAACACACCGGTGGAATTACCCCTCCAGACTGGGTCGGATCCGTTAGTGGAATGGATGCAGGAAAAGCAGATTCCAGTTACCTTGAAGAATTACCTCGACCTCGCGTATCCAGATCTGGACAACCCGACGCTGGAGGATCTGGGCGAGGAGGAAGTGGCCAATCTCCCAGAGGAAGTAATGACGCTGGAGGAGATGTCTTCTTTCAAACCAGCAGCAACACCCCGGTAGGATTTTACAGTGGCCTGACGCGAATCGTTCAGGACATGAAGATGCCTCGGTGGAAGAAGGGCGGCGTGGCAAGGATGTGTCTATTGCGGACATTCAGGCTATGCTACGGTATTACGAGAAGCGTCTGTACGGTGACCTGGGCGCAAGACAATCAGCGGATATAAGTTATGAAGAAGCAGCAAAACGCGTCGTGGGTACTGCCGGAGGACGGCTTGCACAAGGTGGACTGGATGAGGTTGTTCCGGTCGGAGAGAAAGTCTTCAACACCGACCAAACCGGAGAAGGTCAACCCGGAGAAGTCTTCTACCAAACAGGATCAAAACCGCTAGGGCTTTACAGTGCGGTCACAAAGGCCGTCCTGACCATGAAGCTCCCGGCATGGAAGCCTGGGGGTTCTGCAACCGGTGCCGACATCTTCCTTTTGGGTTTTGAGGATATAACCTGTTGTTGCTAATAGGGCTCAAGATAAGATGATATTCTTTGTTTGCGTTAGGTTTGTTACTGTAGTGGTTCACTGATCCCGGACACCATTTTAGGAGGTAATATGACCTCCGAAGAGGTGTTGAATGACAAGACAAAGAAGAAGTTTTACTCCGGAGTTTAAACTTGAAGCAGCCAGCTTGGTTGTCGACCAGAATTATAGTATTGCTGAAGCTGGCCGGGCATTAGATGTGGAGGAATCGGACCTGCGTCGCTGGGCGAAACAACTGGAAGTAGATCGAGGTGGAAGAGCGCCTGCCTAATGGGGCAAGCCAACAATGGGCACCCCTGATGTGGTGTTCATGGAGATATCAAATGAAGAAACTGCCAAACAGTCCGAGACCAAGTCAGTACAAAAGCCTGAGCGAGTACGAAGAGGCACTCGGAGCGTGGAACAACCGAGTGGGCAGGATCAAGGGGATGGCCGCGAGAGCGACGGCAGCCTCCAAGGACTCCCCTGACACATCCCAAGATTTAGGCCAACCGCCAACCAGGAAATAGCCGACGTTGCCCGAGGGTGCATCAATGGCTAACGCCTCCCATATTCGGCATCATACCCCCAACGAAAACATAACCACCAAGGACTGCCGGTGAATACTCAGCAACACTCCCAAACCGCTGCCTTTATCTGGTCGGTCGCTGACCTGCTGCGCGGCGACTTCAAGCAATCCCAGTACGGCCGCATGATCTTGCCCTTTACCCTTTTGCGCCGTCTCGAATGCGTGCTGGAGCCGACCAAGGACAAGGTGCTGGCCGCCACAAGGGAACACCAATCCAAACCTGACGCCGTGCGCGAGAAGCTGTTGCTGCGGGCTGCCGATCAGCCGTTCTTCAATGCCTCCCGGCTCACCCTTGGCACCTTATCCGATACCCAGACGGCCGATGACCTGATGAGCTATGTCCAGGCCTTCAGTCAGGATGCCCGCGAGATCTTCGAGCACTTTGAGTTTGAGAATTTCGTCCAGCAGTTGAGCGCCAACAACTTGCTGTTCCAGGTGGTGCAACGTTTCGCCAGTTTTGACTTGAACCCCAAGCTCATCAGCAATTTTGGTATGGGCATCATCTTCGAGGAGCTGATTCGCAAGTTCGCTGAAAGCTCCAACGAGACCGCGGGGGAGCACTTCACCCCTCGCGACATCGTCCACCTCACTACCTCGCTGGTGCTCACCGGGCAGGAGAATAAGCTCAAACCCCACAACATCGTCACCGTATACGACCCCACAGCAGGCACTGGCGGCTTTCTTTCAGAGAGCGACGAGTACATCCAGCAAGTAAGCCAGGACGTTACCGTCTCCCTGTTCGGCCAGGAGCTCAACCCCGAGTCCCACGCCATCTGCAAGGCGGACATGCTCATCAAGGGTAAGGATGTTTCTCAGATCAAGCTCGGCAACACCCTCTCTGACGACCAGCTCGCCGGAGAGCACTTCGACTTCATGCTCGCCAACCCGCCCTTCGGTGTCGAATGGAAAAAGGTGCAGAAGCAGGTCACTGACGAGCACACTCAAAAAGGCCATAACGGCCGCTTCGGGCCGGGCTTACCCAGGGTATCCGACGGCTCGCTCCTGTTCCTGATGCACCTGGTCAGCAAGATGCGAGCGCGTGAAGACAGCGGTGCCAGGATCGGCATCATTCTCAATGGCTCACCCCTGTTCACCGGTGGCGCCGGCAGCGGCGAATCCGAGATCCGCCGTTACCTGCTGCAGAGCGATCTGGTGGAGGCCATCATCGCGCTGCCCACGGACATGTTCTACAACACCGGCATTGCCACTTATGTGTGGATTCTGTCCAACCACAAGCCCGAGGCACGCAAGGGCAAGGTTCAGCTTATTAGCGCCAGCGACCGCGCCAGTAAGATGCGCAAATCCCTCGGCAGTAAACGCCAGTTTATCGACAACACCAATATCGACGAGGTCGTGCGCCTTTACGGTGCTTTTGGTGAAACAGAAGAGAGCAAGATCTTCCCGACAGATGCCTTCGGCTACCGCCGCATCACCGTCGAGCGGCCTCTGCGCCTTAACTTTCAAGCCAGTCCCGAGCGGCTGGCGTTAATGGACGAAGACAAGGCCTTTCAGAAACTGGACAAGGCTGACCAGCAGGCCATTCTGAATGCCTGCGCCACCCTTGATCCAGACAAGACCTGGACCAATCGCGACGCCTTCACCAATGAGCTCAAACGCGCGCTCAAGGGCACCGGCTTAAAGGTTCCCGCCCCGTTGATGAAGGGCCTACTCAACGCCCTCTCAGAGCGGGACCCTGACGCCGACATCTGCACCGACAAAGACGGCAACCCCGAGCCGGACACCAGCCTGCGGGACAACGAGAACGTGCCCTTGGGTGAATCCGTGTTCGACTACTTCGAGCGGGAGGTCAAACCCCATGTCCCCGATGCCTGGATCGACGAGAGCAAGTGTGACCCGCTGGACGGCGACATCGGCATCGTCGGTTTCGAGATTCCGTTCAACCGGCACTTCTACAAGTTTCTACCGCCGCGCCCGCTGGAAACCATCGACGCTGACCTCAAGGCCTGCACTGACCGTATCAAGACCATGATTGAGGAGCTGTCGGCGTGACAAATCTGTCGGGAACAGATTTGGGCAGACGAGCAGCGACTGACCCAAAGAATGAGGGCGGGGAAAGCCCGAGCAGTTTTTCGAAGTATCCCGAGTACAAGGACTCCGGTGTGGAGTGGCTGGGGGAGGTGCCGGAGCACTGGGACATGTTTTCTTTGAAGCGTTCTGTAGAGGGATGTGTCAATGGCCTATGGGGTGATGAGCCGGATGGAGTAAGTGACCTGGCAGTTATTCGCGTTGCGGACTTTGATCGTGATACATCTAGAGTCGGAACGGACAAACTTACCTATCGAAGCGTCACCCAGAAGGAGCGCGCCTCACGACTTCTTCAGCCTGGCGATTTGCTGATCGAGAAATCCGGAGGAGGAGAGAAGACTCTGGTGGGTTGTGTTGTCCTCTTTGAGCATGACTTTCCAGCCATAACCTCAAATTTTGTCGCTCGGATGCGCCCACTGGAAGGTTTTGATCATGGTTTTCTTTGTTACGCTTTTGACAATCTGTACCACGGAAAAGTTAACTACCCTGCCATCAAGCAAACGACGGGCATACAAAACTTAGATTCTGAAGCCTACTTACAGGAGCGATTTTGCTTCCCTCCGCGGGCAGAGCAACGCTCAATCACCCATTTCCTCGACCACGAAACCGCCAAGATCGATGCCCTGGTGCGGGAGCAGCAGCGCCTGATCGAGCTCCTGAAGGAGAAACGCCAGGCGGTAATCTCCCACGCCGTCATCAAGGGCCTCGACCCCGATGTGCCCATGAAAGACTCCGGCGTGGAGTGGCTGGGGGAGGTGCCGGCGCATTGGTGTATGAAACCTTTCTTCAGTAGATTCTCTGAACGCAGAGAACCCAACCGAGGAATGCAAAACGATAATTTACTTTCCCTAAGCTACGGGAGAATTATAAATAAGGACATCAACACGTTGGACGGCTTGCTGCCGGAATCCTATGAGACTTATCAGATGGTGCACCCAGGCGACGTTATATTTCGGCTCACTGACCTTCAGAATGATAAACGAAGCCTGCGCTCAGCAATAGTTTTGGAGAAAGGCATTATCACATCAGCCTACCTTGCTGTGAGCGAAATCGGTATGAACCCCATTTTCGGTGCATATCTGTTCAGGGCATATGACCTGATGAAGGTCTTTTACTCTATGGGTGGCGGACTGCGACAGTCTATGAAATTTGATGACATAAGGCGGTTACCTATTCCATGTCCAGAGCCTGAAGAACAAGCCCAGATCGCTGCCTTCCTCGACCACGAAACCGCCAAGACGGATGAACTGGTGAGCGTGGCACATGAAGGCATCGAGCTTCTCAACGAACGCCGCTCCGCTCTGATCTCCGCCGCCGTAACCGGCAAGATCGACGTTCGCCACTGGCGTCCGCCCGCCGACGAAAGCGCCTACGACCCCAAAGTACGCGGCGCCGGGCTGGAGACGGTGTCATGAGCCAGGGCCCACTGGTGAGAACCAGCATTGAGAGACTTATGGAGGGACCCGATGAAGTTTGAAACCTTCAAGGCGGGGAACTGGATTGAGCAATATCAATACAAGAGCTTTAGTCCGGTGACCGTTAACCGGGAATGGAGCTGGGAAGACCCGCAAATCAATACCCTGCTGGAGCGCGCTTCCCGGGCCCTGGCCGAGCTGGATTCCTTCACCCTGATCGTGCCGGATGTAGATCTGTTTATCCAGATGCACATCACCAAGGAAGCAAACAATTCCTCCCGTATCGAAGGCACCCAGACCGAGATGGATGAGGCAGTACTGGACAGAAGCCAGCTAGCGCCAGAAAAACGGGACGACTGGCAGGAGGTGCATAATTATGTCCAGGCCATCAACGAGGCGGTGGCGGATCTGGAACGCCTGCCCTTGTCGAACCGCATGCTCAAGCACACCCATTTCATCCTGATGCAGGGGGTGCGAGGTGAGCACAAGGCCCCGGGAGAGTTTCGGGTCACCCAGAACTGGATTGGTGGCAGCAGCCTCGCCGATGCGGCCTTTATCCCGCCTCACCCCGACCAGGTGAATGCCCTGATGGGGGATCTTGAGTTGTTTTGGCACAATGACAGGATCAGCGTGCCGGAATTGATCCGGATTGCCATCAGCCATTACCAGTTCGAGACCGTCCACCCGTTCTTGGATGGCAATGGCCGTATTGGCCGGTTGCTGATCGCCCTCTATTTGGTCAGCAAGGGATTGTTGCACAAGCCATCCCTTTACCTGTCGGAGTTTTTCGAGCTCAACCGTGCCAGTTACTACGACGCCTTGACCCGTGTTCGCATGTCGAACGATATGGGGCACTGGGTGAAGTTCTTTCTGTCTGCCATCATCGAGACCGCAGGGAAGGGCAAGGCCACTTTTGAGGGCATTCTTACCTTGCGGCAGGAAATGGATCAGCTGGCATTCGGTTATGGCAAACGGGCCGAGAATGTCCAGAAATTGCTAGTGCATCTCTACAGGAAGCCAGCCGTGACCGCCGGCCAGGTCAGTGAGTTGCTGGAGGTAACCCACCAGACTGCCTCCGCCCTGTTGAACAAGATGGTTGAGGACGGCATGCTCAGCGAGATCACCGGTTATCAGCGTAACCGTATCTTTGTTTTTGATCGGTACTTGAGGCTGTTTCGCTCCTGAGTGGTAGCGAGTAAGGCATGTAAAACAGCGTCGCCCAAGTTTACACATGCGGATCCTTGCGTAAGGTAGTTTGTGTTTTCCTTACATATAGGATTCTTTGTGTAAGGAAAAGTCTCAGTGATACAGCAGTTCCGGAAGCTGCTCGGTGTCGTGAGCACTTGCCGTTGAGGTAAAAGGAGAAAACATGGCGGACAGCCGGGAAGCACCATTCCAGCAGGACATCATCGACGCACTAGCCGCCTCTGGTTGGTTGGTGGGCAAGGCCAGTGGCTACGACCGTGCCAATGCCCTCTACACTGAGGACCTGCTCGGCTATTTTCAGGAAGCCTGGCCGGAGCGCTGGGAGAAGTTCTGCAAGAATAATCCGCAGGCGCCAGAGTCGGTACTGGTGCAGAAGGTGGTGCGTGAGCTGGAGAAGGTGGGCACTCTGGAGGTGTTGCGCCATGGCTTCAATGTACCGGGGGTGAAGATCGGCCTGTGCAGTTTTCAGCCCGACCACGGCATGAACCCGGAATCCGCCGCCCGTTACCGTGCCAACCGGCTGCGAGTGGTGCCAGAGGTCTCCTATTCGCCCCATGCCCGCGAGACCGGCAGCGGGGCTGTCAGCTATAACCCGCGCCTCGATCTGGTGTTGTTCGTCAACGGCATCCCTGTTGCCACGTTGGAGCTCAAAAGCGAGTTCAAGCAGTCGGTGGAAAACGCCAAACGACAGTACCGTTACGACCGTCCGGTGAAGGACCCGGTGACCCGTAAGCCCGAGCCGCTACTGATCTTCAAGCGCGGTGCACTGGTTCATTTTGCGGTGAGTCAGAATGACGTGGCCATGACCACGAAACTGGCCGGTAAGGATACGTTCTTTCTGCCATTCAACCGAGGTGGTGAGGACAGTGGTGCCGGTAACCCCCAGCCAGACTCCGAGAATGACTATGCCACTGCCTACCTTTGGCAGCAGGTATTGCAGCCTGATGCCTGGTTGAAAATCATCGGCCGCTTCCTTCACCTGGAGCAGGAGGTGGTGGAGGACTTTCATGGTAAACGGGAAACCAAAGAGAGTCTGATTTTCCCCCGCTATCACCAGTGGGAGGTGGTCAACCGCCTGATCGGTGCCACTCGCAGCGAAGGCCCTGGTCAGCGTTACCTCATTCAGCACAGCGCCGGCTCCGGAAAATCCAATTCCATCGCTTGGACAGCGCACCAGCTCGCCAACCTCTACGACGGTGAAGGAAACAAGCTGTTTAACTCGGTGATCGTGATTACTGATCGCACGGTACTCGACAACCAGTTACAGGACACCATTTACCAGTTTGAGCACGCGCGCGGTGTCGTGTGCCCCATTACCCGAGATGTGGGCACCAGGAGTAAGTCTGAGCAGCTGGCGGAGGCGCTGGCGGCCAATACCCGTATTATCATCGTCACCATCCAGACCTTTCCGGCATTGTTCGATGCCCTCGACAAGCGACCCCAGCTCGCACAAGGGCACTACGCTGTGATTGCCGATGAGGCCCACTCGTCCCAGACAGGTTCGTCCGCCAGCAAGCTCAAGGCACTGCTGGAAGAGGCTGGTGAGTCCCTGACAGATGAAGACGGCGAGATTAGTGCCGAGGCCCTGCTGGATGCGGCCGTCCGTGCCCGCAAGCCTAGTGAGCGCATCAGCTACTACGCTTTTACCGCCACACCCAAGGCCAAGACCCTGGAACTGTTCGGCCGACCACCTGACCCAGAGTTGCCGCCCAGTGCCGACAACAAACCGGAGCCGTTTCACCTGTACTCTATGCGCCAGGCCATCGAAGAGGGCTTTATTCTCGATGTGTTGCGCAACTATGTGACCTACAACACCGCCTGGAAGCTGGCCCACCCGGATGCTGCCGATGAGCTGGAGGTGGATTCCAAGAAGGCCTCGCGCACTCTGGCTCGATGGGTGCGCCTGCATCCCCACAATATAAACCAGCGGGTCGAGGTGATTGTCGAGCACTACCGCGCCAATGTGCGCCACCTGATCGACGGCCAGGCCAAGGCTATGGTGGTCACCGCCAGCCGGCAGGAAGCGGTGCGCTACACCCTTGCCATGCGTGAATACATCACCGAACAGGGCTACGATGACGTTCACCCGCTGGTAGCGTTTTCCGGTTCGGTATTGCCCGACGGCGTGATTCCTACGGAAGTGACCGAGACCAGCTCGCTGCTCAACCCCGGCCTCAAGGGCCGTGATCTGGCCGATGCCTTCGATACCGACGACTTCAACGTCATGATCGCCGCCAACAAATACCAGACTGGTTTCGACCAGCCCAAGCTGTGTGCCATGTACGTGGACAAAAAGCTGCAAGGTGTCGATTGCGTGCAGACCCTGTCGCGCCTCAACCGGCTTTACCCCGGCAAACAGACTTTTATTCTCGACTTTTTCAACGAGGCTCAGGACGTCGTTGCTGCCTTTGCTCCCTACTACCGTAAAGCCGAACTGACGGATGTGTCTGATGCCAGTGTCGTTTACGACCTGCAGCGCACCCTCGATGCCACCGGGATTTACCACCGCGAAGAGGTCGAGGCTTTCGCGCGCGCATTCTTTGATCCAAAAGCTGCTAATTCAAAATTGAGTTATCACTGCCAGTTGGCAAAAGACCGCTTCACCCGGCGTTATAAGGTAGTGCTGGAGCAGCTCGACTCCTGGAAGGAGGCCAAGCGAGGGGCCGAGCGCAATGGTGACGAGAAAGCCCTCCTTCGCGCCGAGCAGGAGCTGAAAGACGCCGGCAAAAATCGTGATGAGCTGGATCTGTTTCGCAAGAATCTGCAGAGCTTTGTGCGCACTTATGAGTTCCTGTCACAGATCATCCACTTCGACGATCAGGAACTGGAGCAGCTGTGTGTTTTTGCCAGACACCTGTACCCCCTGTTGCGCATTGATCGCCTGGAACAGGATGAGGTGGATGTCAGCGAGTTGGCCCTGACCCACTACCGTTTGACTAAAAGGGCGGAGCACCAGTTGAAACTGGCGGATGAGGAGGGTGAGTATGGCCTGAAGCCGGGGAGCGATGTGGGGACCGGCAAACCATATGATCCCGAGAAAAAACTGCTGGGCGAGATTATCGATCTACTTAACAACATTTACGGCACTGAAGTGAGCGACGACGACCAGCTCCACTTTGCCCAGGGTATTGCCGACCGGGTGAGTCGCGACGAAGCTGTGATGGCCCAGGTACAAGCCCACAACCCCGAGCAAATCATGCACGGGTTGTTCCCCAAAAAAGTTACCGACGCCGTACTGGATGCCATGAATGACCACGAGAAGATGTCCCTGCCGTTGTTGGCGGACGAGGAGAGGGGGAGGCAGTTTGCATTGCTGATTCTTAGATTGTTGGCAACAGGTGGTGGCTCCAGCATTAATCGTTGATGGCCTGGGTGCTGGGCGCAAAATTAATGGGGTGAATGATCGCTATGAAGAGACTTGGTAGGTTTCCGACGATTAGTGATCATATTGGTAATTAATGGGGGATCCTTAATGTTTGAGCATGATCGACCTTCAGGTGTGGTTAGCGAATTTCACCCTGCCTATTTTCAAGTTGAATTTATATCTGACACACCGAAACCATTACCAGAAAAATTCGCAATCATTACTGGCTATGCAACTACTGGCGAAAGTTGGACTGAGGAGTTAAACAAGGAAGCTGATGAGAAGTTGTTAGATCACCTGTTATCTTTGGGATGCAGTCCACTCAGGATAACAGGGTTCTCGCCTGAGAGTGGCCATAATGAGCCCGGTTGGGCTGTTGATCTAGACTGTGAAGTCGCTTGCGACATTGGCAAAAAATTTAAACAAGATGCCATTTTTGTTGTTCAGGGGAAAACGCTTTATCTACTCAAATGTGGCACTGCTAGAAATCCAGTTCATGTTGGGGAATTTAAGTTGCACGGTGCCATTCCCTAAAATCGATACATGCTTCTCCACAAACTAAAAGGGCCGACAGCAATAAACCTTTTTTGTCTGTGGAGTGACAACCCCTCCTATTTAAATTGTCTTAATGAGCCGCCGCCATTTTTTGCCGTAAATAATAATAGCTTCGCACCTTTAATAGATATAATACGAGCTACCCCAGATTCCGATTCGCTCAATACGGTAGCAGAAACCTGAGATTCAGAAATCATTGAGAAAGAGCTTTTTTTGCATCCCAATGGTTTTGAATTAGCTTTGCCAAAGTCGGAGACAAGTGGCTCAATGGCGGCAAAACCCCCGCCGCTACTAAATGAAGCAAACATTTGCTCATCAAAACAGAAAACCCTAATTACACCAACACTTGATTGATTTAATACACTAGCTGGGAGTTTAAAAGAGCCAGTGTTCTCCAGTGAGTGACCAAAAGTTGAAAGTAATAAAGTTACAGTTATTAATGACAGCTGAAGGGGTCGCATCTATAATCCTGTTTTGTAAGCATCTGTTATATATACGATTACCATACTTTGACAAAAAAATAATTGCAATTAAGTTTTTATTAGATACGATCTGCAGGAAGTGAGGGAGTATATGCTTTACGTCTCTGACGATAGTTTATTTATTACACGCAGACACCTAGAACTAGGAAAAATAATATGTTAAAAAGGATTTCAGTATTTTTTTTTATAATGAGCACTTCTGTTGCTGTTATTGCAGGACCTAACCCCTACAGTGATTGTGGGATCGGTGCGGCTATGTTTCAGAACACACCCTGGGCAGCTGCCACATCTAACGCGACATGGGATTTAGGCTCCACCGCTGTGACGTCAGCGACTGCCAGTCCAGAGACATGCTCTTCAGGCAATACAAATGTGCAGACAGCACAATTTATAATTAACAATTATGACAATCTCCTTGAAGAAACCGCCAAGGGTCAAGGTGAACATCTTATCACCTTGCTCGATATTCAGGGGTGTAGCAGTCAAAACCAACAAAATGCAATACAAGCTATTCGTTCTAACATGAGTCATCGTATTAGCTCGCCAGGCTACAAAATCCAAGATCCAGTAGATAAGGCCTATGATTATTACATCGCGCTTAACTCAGCAACTTCAATAGGTTGTGCTTCATAAGTTTACAAGACTTTCAGAAGAAGTAGGGCCGTTAATTTTCTAAATATCAAAATTTCTATGCGGACATCTTATTGGGTGTTCGTATTTTTTTTATGTGCGATTTTTTTTGCTAATACAGTTGTAGCTGACAAGGTATACAGTCCCCACCATTACATACAAAAAGCTCATTCGCTGAATCTAAGCGATGATGATGTCTGGCTAAAACTTCTTCATTACGAAGTTGGGTTTGGTAGCTTTAGTCAGCAACCAAAAAGTGCTATCCATGATGACAGTTTTTTCATTTCAGAAAACGGAAAAACAAATCCATCTGACGAACTTGACGAGACTTTACGTTCCTTTTTTTTAAAGGAAAGCAAACTTAATAAGCCGCATACACAATGTCAGTTTCCTGCTCGCCTTTTATGGCTAAGAAAAAAACTAAATATAAACGATCATGATATTCCACAGGTAAATTGCCCAGATTTCTATGAGTGGACTTTTAATAATAGTGTTGAATCAATAAGCGTAGTCTACGCATCAGGTTATCTTGAAAATCCTGCTACCTTTTATGGCCACATATTGCTCAAGCTAAATTCCGGAAAAAAAAGAAAGCTTCTTGATCAAAGTATTAATTATGGAGTCATAGTTCCGCCCGATGCCAACCCCATTTCATATATATTAAAAAGCTTGCTCGGTGGTTATGATGGTGGCTTTGATGACGCAATTTATAATTTGCATACTAGAAACTACGCAGAGCATGAATTAAGAGACTTGTGGGAATACAAACTCAATCTAAATCAAGACGAAGTGGATTTTTTAGTTGGCCATGTATGGGAGCTTTTAGGTAAACGTTACACGTATTATTTTTTTCAAAAAAATTGTGCTTATCGTCTGGCAGAAATTCTTGAAATAGTCGATGGCTTTAATGCGCTTCCTTCGAATCCTATTTTCACCTTGCCACGAGCAACCTTAAAAACGTTGGCCCAAGGTTCTCGCAAAGGTGAAAGTTTAATAAATTCCATCAGCTACCATCCATCTCGACAATCTAGACTCTATAGTAAATATTCCGCTCTTAATCCTAAAGAAAAGAATAGCGTAAAAAACATAGTAATTAATAATAAAAACTATGATTCTTTGTCTTATCAATCATTATCAATAACTTCAAAAACAAATGTTTTAGATACACTAATTGATTATTATAAATTCACAGAAAAAACTGAATCCCTCTCCCCCACTATATCTAATAAATTCTACGAAAAATCCCTTTCAGAGCGCTTTAATCTACCCCCACAGAAAGTGATGTCAAATAGCTCAATACCTCAACCTCCACATAGAGGACGCCGCGCAAGCCAAATTAGATTAGGCTTCTTGCATAATGAAAAGTTTGGTGATGGGAAAATTATTCACATACGCCCAACCTACTACGATGTGTTAGATACTGATTTTGGCCATGTAGACGATTCAGCATTGTCAATGGGCGAGGTAAAAATGGTCCTTATAGATGGGACACTCAAAATCAGACACGCTGACATAATTAAAATAAAAAGTGTTAACCCTAGAATCACCAGTCTTCCGGGCGACAACGGTAAAGCGTGGAAATTAAAGTTGAGTCTTCGCCAGCAAAGCTTATCCTGCTTAGATTGCTTAGCTTTAAGGTTTGAAGGCGATTACGGGTTGTCAATCAAGCCTTTTTCTAACCTTTTAATTGGAGCGTTCGCTGGTGCCGGCGTTCAAGATAACCGAAATCAAAGCGGCAATCTTTTTGTAAAGACATCTATTTTTTCTCACTTAAATGTATCAAAAACAATGAATATACGTTTTTTAGCTGAACTACCAAAACAAATAGATGGATCTGGTGGAGGAGAAAATAAATTCTTATTGGAAGCAAGGCAAGCTATTAGCACAAATGTAGATATACGCTTCCAATACGAAAAAAATCACGTGAGTGAGTACTCTATAGCTGTTGGTTACTACTTTTAGCCTCTCTCTCAAAAACAGATATCTAAATAACAGTGCGAAACAGAAACACAAAGTCAACATTTGTAAATGATGAGTAGACATTAGATCTCTGATTAGCCTCTGCAGAGGTCCCCAACACTTTTTTTGGCATCGGTGTGCACCGGAATATTATCAGTGCGGCGATCATAGCCATCTTCAATGGGCCCTGTTTGCACCGGGCAGCAGCGAGTCTAGTGGAGTCTACGAAAGCTACCGCCAGCTAACACCGCCATGTAAGCGCCACACAGCCTTAGTGCTGCTCAGAGAAATCAGACTTTACTCAGACCTTGCTGTTAGTCAATTCAGGGATAAGGTCATCTGCTACTTTTAAACCGATGTATATAAGGGCAGGCGAAATGAGATATTGCGTCAACGCCCGGTAGTGAAATCTCGTACGCTGAAACAGAGCAAAGTAAACAGGCTGCAATAGTAGTCTAGACTGGAGAAGCAACTGGCAGATGCTTTACTCTTGGCCTTCTCACTGATCAACTCAAAGGGGCACTTCTCATCTTCGCCGACGATATCGCACCTAACTGCCATTGCCCGATGGGCACGTCCTTCACTGCTATCTGGCGCTGAATGCGCCTCGCCGCAGCAGGCACATCTGTAACTCAATAGGGGACAATCTTATGGCGCAGAAACCTAAATCTAAGCCCGTAAACCTTGCCCTGCAAGGCGGTGGTGCCCATGGCGCCTTTACCTGGGGGGTGCTCGACCAAATTTTAGAGGACGGTCGGCTGGAAATCGCCGGGGTCTCGGGGACATCGGCAGGAGCAATGAACGCTGTGGTACTGGCCGACGGTTTCACTCGCGACGGTCCCGAGGGCGCGCGTTCAGCACTCGATCGTTTCTGGCGGCGCATGAGCGATGGTGCGAAGAACAGCCCGCTGAGACGGATGCCGATCGACATGTTGATGGGCAATTGGGGGCTTGAGAACAACCCCATGTACCACACCATGAACGCGCTCGCGCACGTGGCTTCCCCCTATCAGCTCAATCCAATGAATATCAACCCGTTGCGGGATCTGGTGGAGGAGAGCATCGATTTTGATATGGTGCGCAAGTGCACCGCCTTCAAACTCTTCATCTCCGCCACCAATGTGGAGAGTGGCAGGGTCAAGGTCTTCCCTCGCAAGGCGCTGACGGCGGACATGGTGATGGCCTCTGCCTGCCTGCCCGATCTCTATCAGGCGGTTGAGATCGACGGTGTGCCCTATTGGGACGGCGGCTACGTGGGTAATCCATCGCTGTTTCCCTTTTACGACCAGACCGACACCGACGATGTCGTGGTGATCCAGATCAACCCAATCGAGCGCAAGGGCGCGCCGAAGACACCTCAGGAGATCCAGAACCGACGGAACGAGATCAGCTTCAACGCCAGTCTCCTGAAAGAGCTGCGTGCGATCGACTTCGTCGACCGGCTGATCCGCCAGGGCAAGCTATCGGTGGACGAATACCATCAGGTGCGGGTGCATATCATCGAGAATCAGGCGGAGCTGAAATCGTTGGGCGCTTCGTCGAAGATGAATGTCGAATGGGAGTTTCTCACCAAGCTGCGCGATCTCGGCCGCGACACCGCCACACGCTGGCTGGATGAGAATTTCGCTGCCATTGGCGAGCGTTCAACCGTCGATCTGCGCGAGATGTTCCAAGGTATCGGGGCGGAACATCAAGGAGGCTAGCCATGATCTTTCTTGATTAGCAACTAACTTCAGCCGTCCGAATAAGCGGGAAAGCTTCAAGGCTCAAAGTCCCCAGTCAGGATTCTTTGATAAAAAAGACTCGATAAGTGAGATGGCTAAATTATTTTCTTTATTGTGTAGGCCGTTGTGTAGCTTTTCGGGGTAGCGGGATTTAATTGATTGAAAAATAAAAGAATTATACCTATGCATCATGGGGGTATGCTGGGACAGGGGATCCGTTTGGGCTGTCATCGGCTTGCGGTGGTGCCTCTTTTTTGC
>TARA_R100000656_G_scaffold961_1_pt1 | contig 19310 bp, 13 predicted proteins | sample TARA_R100000656 | Tara Oceans TARA_R100000656 (sample SAMEA2622517) | marine metagenome | biome: marine biome (ENVO:00000447); feature: mesopelagic zone (ENVO:00000213); material: "saline water (ENVO:00002010), including plankton (ENVO:xxxxxxxx)" | depth 350 m
CGAACAACCGCAATCGCGAGCAAGTTCGCCATGCAAGCCTAGCTCCTACGAAAGTCTGATTTCCTACATCTACCGCCGACAACCTCGCACACGTAGCACGCTCCCCTCCCCGTACACTGCCTCGCACACACTGAATTCTGCGAGAACACGTGACGCATGCATTGCTCTACAGCCGGGCACCACTGGGCATCCAGGCCCGGGAAGTGCGGGTGGAAACCCATCTGGCACCGGGCCTGCCTGCCTTCACCATTGTCGGCATGGGCGACACCGCCGTGCGAGAAAGCCGGGACCGGGTGCGCTCGGCGCTGGTCAACAGCGGCTTCGAGTTTCCCCAGCGGCGCATCACCGTGAGCCTGGCCCCGGCGGATCTACCCAAGGATGGCGGCCGTTTTGATCTGGCCATCGCTCTGGGCATCCTCATTGCCAGCAACCAGCTGGGCAAGGTCAACACGGATCATCTCGAGTTCGCCGGTGAACTGTCCCTTAATGGTCTTCTGAACCCTGTCTCCGGAATCCTGCCCTGTGCCCTGGCCTGTCAGGCCAGCAAACGCAGCCTGATGGTTGCGCGGGATAACGCCGACGAGGCCAGCCTCACCGGGGCCGAAACCCTGGCCGCCAGCCAGCTGTGTGACGTCGCCGCACACCTCACCGGTCAGACTCCTCTCACCGCCCACCCCAGCGACCCGCCACGCAATCTACCGTTTCAGGGGGGCTGCCTCTCCGAAATTCGTGGCCAGGCCATGGCCAAACGGATTCTGGAAATCGCCGCCGCCGGCGGACACTCGCTGCTGCTATGCGGCCCGCCCGGTGCAGGCAAAAGCATGCTGGCCTCACGGCTGCCGGGGCTGCTTCCTTCGTTGCGCACCCAACAGGCACTGGAAGTGGCCGCCATTCATTCCCTGAAACAGCCCCGGGACAGCCAGGTGTTCTACCAGCGTCCCTATCGGGCGCCGCACCATACCTCCTCCGCCACCGCTCTGGTGGGTGGAGGCAGCTACCCGAAGCCAGGTGAAATATCTCTTGCTCACCACGGCATACTGTTTCTTGATGAGCTGCCGGAGTTTGACCGTCGCGTGCTGGAAGTGTTGCGCGAGCCACTGGAAACCGGCGAGGTGAGCATCGCCCGTGCGGCCCAGCAGCTCACCTTCCCGGCTCGCTTCCAGCTGGTCGCCGCCATGAACCCCTGCCCCTGCGGTTTCCTTGGTGATCCTGAAAAAAGCTGCGGCTACCGCTGCGAAAAAGCCAAACGCTATCAGGCAAAGTTATCCGGCCCTTTACTGGATCGCATCGACCTGCATCTTGATGTCCCCGCCGTGGACGCCCACGAACTGCTGGGAGACAAGGAAGGAGAAAGCAGCGCACAGGTACGCCAGCGTGTACTGCAGGCCTGGCAACAGCAGTGGCAACGGCAACAATCGCTAAACCGGGACCTTTCTCCGGATGATCTGGAACCGCTCCTGCGCCCCCACCGCGATTGGCTGGCCGGGGTCATGAACCGTCTTGGGTTATCCGCCCGCGCCTTGCACCGCAGTATCCGTGTCGCACGCACCATCGCCGACCTGGCACAGAGTGAAGAAGTGGAAAGAGATCATCTGCGCGAAGCATTAAGTTATCGGCAGAATATTCAGCAGGGGTGATGTATCTATGTTTTCAGGTGATCCGGGGCTGGGCGAGAAAACAAAACCGTTTTGCGTTGCGAGAAGCGAGTTGCGAAAGGCAAAACCCGTGAAACTTGTGCGTTGGCGTTCGCAACTCGAAACTCGAACCTCGCGTCTATACCTTAACCTTGCTGTCGCGAGAATCGTTTGCAGGCATACGCTGAAGGACGAAGATAACCCACACAACAACATTAAGATGCCGTGATAGCGAAGCGGGCCACTCGTTACGGATCAGAAACTTCGGTCACTCTCAGCGTCACCCGCCGGTCCTGTTGATGGCATTGTTTGAGCGCCTCGCCACGCAGGGACGCACAAGCACTACCCGTCACGGAGTCGTCTGGCCCGTGGCCCTTTACGCTAAGGTCGGCGACACTCTCCCCCTGTTGCTGCCACCATTGCGCAACCGCATCCGCACGCTGCTGTGCCAGGGTACGGTTATATCTCGCATTCCCCAGCGGGTCGCTGTAACCGTTTACCTCCACCGTGGCACCGTCCAGTTGAGCCACCTGCTGATACCAGGTTTCAAGATACCTCTGCTGCGCCTCGCTGATAGAAGCTGAATCAAAGGCAAACTCGATGGTCAGCGGCGCGGGCAACACCACCGTTTCCTCGGCAGCTTCTTCAGCACTTTCTTCCGCGAGCTGCGGTGCATCTTCGGGGTCGGGTTCCGCCACCCCGGTGATCGCCACATCGCACTCCTCCACCGCCATGGCCGGGGTCCAGTTTGGAGTTCGCCAGCAACGACCCTCTGCGGTTTTGAGCAGATTGCCGTCGCTGTCGGTACGATAGCCCGGCCAGTTGTCCGCGTCCGTGTTGGTGCTCTGCGTGGCGCAGCCTGCCAGGGCAAGCAGACTGGCAACCGCCGTACGTTTGATCATCGTCGTGATTGTCATTATCGGTCCTTACCAGGTCAGGTTGGCGCTAAGCAGCCCACCGTGGCTTTCGGTATCCCCACCAAAGCGCCCGCGGTATCCAAGCCAAAGAGAAAAGTCAGGGCTCATGAACCACTCCACCCCGGCGTTCGCAGCCAGCTGAGTGGCATCCTGATCCGCGCCGTAGACGGTGAAGCCCTGGGCGGCGCCATCAAAACGCGCGCTCTGCTCGGCCTGGGTATCCCCGAACGGCTGCACCACCGCCAGACCGCCTTCGGCCACCAGCCAGTCGTTACCCACCACGAAGGCGCGGGACAGGTCTGCCCCCAGCCAGGCTTCACCGCTGTTCAGCTCACTGTCGTCCACGGTCAGGGCGGCGATGCCGCCGCCGGTTTCACTGAAGCCATCCCGCTCGATGCGGGTCATGCTGACCATGGCATAGGGATGCAGACCGCTCTCTCCCCAGGCCAGATCCCAACCGGATTCCAGTGCCACCCGCAGGGCATCCACACTGCTGTCCGATTCCGCTGGCGCGCCCATGGCAATGCGCTGCTGGGACACATCGCTGCTGCCGTAACTCACATCACCGCGCAGGAACCAGGCCCCCATGCTGCTCCAGCGGCCATACAGCCCGGCAAACCAGGACGACACCTCGCCGTTGGCGTCACGGTTGTCGTAGTCCAGCTCGCCGTCGGCGCTGCCTGCGGCCATGCCCAGCAACCACTGCTCACCCTGACGATCTATTCCCAGTGCCAGCTGATCTCCCCGGAAGGTAAAGGCCGCATTGCCCACATCATCCTGGGAATCTTCTTCGAAGCGGGACGACTGCGCCTGCACCCACACGCCGTTGCGTTTGCCATCACCACGCTCGCCTGCCGCCCGGGACACTGGTGTGTCTGCCGCTGCCTGCGCGTAAGGATTCGACGGCGCCGCCAGCGCCTGCAATTCTCGGGACAAACGCGCATCCATACCGCCACCGGAATGACCACCGGCATTACGGCCACGCTGGCGCATGCCAATGGCAAAGCGTTGCTGCAACTGCTGCCCGGCGCTCAAGCCTGCCAACAAGCTGTCACCGCTGTAGGTGCGGAACGCCTCGGCGGCTTCGGTTTCGCTCATCTTCACCACCTGCTGGTAAAGCTGATGCGCACTGGCCATGCCATCCACATTGTTGGCCACGGCACGCTGGTTGTCGGTGAGCACCACACTGGAAAACGACTGGTCATTGCGCAGCAATTCCAGGGTTACGGCATCCGCGGTGTAGGTCAGCGCCGGGTTCAGGAAGGCATAGTTGGAGGACACGTCATCAAACTGGCCGTTGATGCCACCGGCCGCGCTGAGGAAGGTATAAGTACTGAACGGCTGATAGTCACCATCGTTGCCCACATGCAGTACTGAACCCGCCAGGTTGGCCTGGCCCGTCACGGTGATCAGATCACTGCTGGTGCTGGTCGGGTCCACTTCCAGTTCCAGCAGGCTGCCGCTGTTGAACGTCAGGTTGCCATTGATGGTCAGGGCACCAATGGAGTTCCCCGCGGCCAGGGTGCCACCAGACAGCACCGTGGTATCGCCCAGCGAACCACTACCGCCCAGCAAGCCGCCATCGTTCACGGTAAAGGCCACCCCATTCATGGCCCCGTTCACAACCATGCCGCCGGCATTCACCGAGGCATTGCCCGTCATGGAGTGATCAGCAGAGAGAATATAATTGCCGGCGCCGTTCTTGATCAGATTGCCGGCGCCGGAGATCACGCCGTCGTAGAGGTAGTCGTTGGCGCGGTTGATTTCCAAGGTGCCGGGCGCGCCTACAAACCTCACATCACCCACAATGGAGCCGGTATTGCCGCCTGCGCCCAAGGCAAGCCGGGATCCATTGTTCAGAGAAGTGACGCCGGTATAATCGTGATCGCCGGTCCAGACAACATCATCAGCATAATTCAGTAGCATGGTGCCGCTTCCGGAAATCGTGCCGTTATACTGCCCGCCCCCGTCTAGAGTTATTTGCGCCCCGTTATCGAGCAGGATGTCCCCGGCAAAAATATTCGCCGAAGAAAGATAGAGCACTGTTAACGAAGTGACACGTGTCAGACCGGTATAGGTCATTGCGTTGTTCAAAGTAAGATACGACTCGCCCGCCCAAGTAACACTGCCACTACCGCTGATGGTTCCCAGGTACTCAGGGGATCTAAAATAGTCAATCAGGACATGGCCGTCGTTAACAATGTTGCCACCCAAGCGAAAGGAATCACCCTGCAACGTGCCCTCGCGCACCCACCAATCCTGTGCAGCACCACTCGCCAAATAGAGGGTCCCTTGACCGGTCTTGACCAACCCATTCGTCGCACTGATATTGTTGTTCTGGATGGTCGCCACGTAACTACTACTGGCCGCACTACCATCGCCCACACGGATTTCCCCTTCCGAGCCGGTCAGGTTCAGGGCATCGCCGCTGAGCACGTAGCCATCGCTGGCAAACTGCAGGCTTTCCGCTTCCACCACACCATCCGCATCGGACACCGTTACCGTGCCGGCATCCCCAGCGAAGATGGCAAAGCCGGGATTGGGAATCATGGGGCCGGTGATGGAGCCAGTGGCATCGGTCCAGACGTGATTTGTCGCCGTCCAGGTGCCGTCGCCACCGCCCTGGGTGGTGCCGCTGGCCAGACCATTGGCGTTCCAGAAATTCAGCGTGGTGCCAACGGTATTAATCAAGTTGATCCGCTTGTCGCCGGCCAGATATTGCAGATCGTAGGACGGATCCGGGTTGGCCAGTTGCAGGCCACCATGGCTTTCGGAAAGGGTGTCGGTGTAATCAAACAGACGGTACAAGCCCGGGCCGAAGCTGCCCGTATCGTTGATCGTCAGCGTCGAGCCATTGATGGCCAGATCACCGTTGACGGAAACGCTATCGCTGGAGCCCGGCGTCACGAAATCACCACTGGGCGCACCGAACTGGAAATCCAGCAGGCTGCCCTGCTCCAGGGTCAGGTTACCGTTAACGGTCAGCGCCCCCAGACCATCCCCCGGTGCCAGAGTACCGCCAGACAGCACCGTGGTATTGCCCAGCGAACCACTACCGCCCAGCAGGCCGCCGTTACGAACAAACATCGCCAGGCCATTCATGCCACCGTTTACGAACATCCCGCCTTGATAGACACGACCCTCGCCGTTCATGGCATGGTCTGCCGATAGATAGTAATTGCCATCACCGAATTTAAAGAGATTACCGTTGCCGGAGATCACGCCATCATAGTAATAGTCGTTACCCCGGTTGATGATGAGGTTACTGGCTGCTGAACCATTGAAGACCACATCCCCAATGATAGATCCGGTATTACCCCCGTTTCCCAGTGTCAGCTGAAACAACTTGTCAGTGCTTCCAGAGATATAGGTCGTCCCCGTAAAGTCATGATCCGCCGTCCAGATGATGCGGCTGTCGAGCAGGTTGACATCTCCGCCTCCCGAAATCCTGCCATCATACCGGCCAGTACTGTTGTAGAAGTAGGTTAATGCTGAGCCAGCATCCAGAAGGATGTCACCGGCAATGGTATTGGCCGAAAACACGTTCACCATGCCATTCTGGATATGAGTCAGCCCGGTGTAAGTCTGCGGGTTGCGGACGAAGATCGGCCCTCCCTGCCAGGACACATCGCCACTGCCACTGATCTGGCCGAAGTAATCTGATACTCCCAGGGTATCCATCACTCGCACATGGGCATCGTTGCGGATATCACCACCAAGAGTGCTCAGCTCACCACTCAGTGTTCCTTCCCGCACCCACCAGTCCTGAGCGCTTGCGCCTGTCAGCGTCCAGGTGCTGACACCGGTTTTTTCGTACCCTTCAAAACCCTGAAAGGTAACTCCCACAACATTCGTATCGAAGATGCCATCATCATCCCCGCCCAAAGCCAGCACATCATTGCTGCCATCGGCCACCACATTGCCACCCAGGCTGTAGCCACTTTCCAGAGTCAGGCGGTTGTCGCCACCGGCAAAGTGAATGGCGGTGGACTGGTTGCCGCCGGGGTTCACCGTGCCTGCCAGCGTCACATCCAGATCGGACCCGGTGATACCGTAGCCGCCGATACCATCGGTGCCCGCCGTGCCACCGGTTCCGCCCTGGCCCCCATCCCCGCCTGCAACCAGCGCACCGGCACTGATGGTGATTTCGGCACTCGCGTCGGCCTGAATGCCTGCGCCGCCATCTCCACCATCGCCGCCGATGCCTTCTGCGCCGCCCGCGCCGCCGTCGCCACCGTTACCGCCAAGAAATTCCGCACCGCTAAACAGGGTGAAGCGATCCCCCGGAGAGGTGATATGCAATCCAGCCCCGCCATTGCCGCCGTTACCGCCATTACCGTAGAAGTAATCCGAGAAACCGCCTGCGCCGCCATTGCCGCCCGAGGTAACAAAGGTGAAGTAGTAATCCCCCGGACTGAGGACAGAACCGGCGCCGCCATCACCGCCGTCACCACCATGACTGAAGGGGCGGGCGGCATCCCCCAGTGTTCCCGGCAGGTTGTCAAATCTGATCCCTGTCGACGAAAACGGTGACCCCAGGACATTGCGAATCTCTAATTCCAGAAAATTGTCGCCTCCACTAATCATCAGCTGACCACCATCACCCGGAAAGTTGAAAGCGCCGGCGGCCATCTCGTAGGGGCTGATTATCTGGTGAATATCGTCTGCCAGATCCTGCAATTTATCGCCGGTGTTGATGGTGACAACGAAGGTATTACCATTCACGGTGACGCTGATCTGATCGCCATTGTTTATGCCTGCCAGGGCAGTCAGATCAGTAGTAAAAGCATCAATCCCGGGAGTGTTGGAAATTTCAGTAAACTCACCACCGGGATAGTCAAGGCTGACGCCATTACCACCATTACCCCCATCATCAAACGGCCCGCCGTCACCGCCATCCTCACCGCGACCGCCGGTTACCCCATCATGGCCGGTGCCATCGGCGCCGTCCGGGGCTGCCAAGGCCTGCCCGGACAACAACAGTAGAAAGGCCAGCGCCGGGCCGAACGCGGATAACGTCTCCCCACGCACAGAACAACGCCCCCCAATATGGCGCCGATGGAACAAGGACATGACACACCCCGACATGATTTATTTGTTTCTGCACTGTAGGGTAGAGAGCGATCGGGGCGTGAACCACTTCTCACTTATGTCAATTTCCGGGGTTTTATCATTTTCCCGGGATGCCAGGAGTTATTCAGAGACTCCCTGGTTCCTTTTGATGATTCCAGGCCATTATCGTATGAAAAAAAGCGACAACAGCGGCACACCATCCCGTCTGGTGGTGGCAGACATGGACGGCGGCCAGGCCATTGATCTGCCCGGCATTCGCGGGCGCATGGAACGTCTGGAATTTGCCAGCGGCATGGTGTTATACCGCATGGAGTACGAAGCGCTGGATGACTGCCATGTACAGGTGCAGAACAGTTTCAGTGAACCCTGGATTGGCTCGGCCATGCACCTCCAGGGCCATTCGGAGCTACGTCACCCCAATGGCAACACCTTTAGCCTGACCAATGATTCCGCCTTGCTGATGCGCGTGGATCCTTCGGGCAGCCTCTTTCGCTTGTTCAAGGGGCAACTCATTCGTCATGTGGGTGTCGCGTCAACGATTACTCCCTTGCTGGAACGTTTTGGCGGTACACTTCCGGAAAAGTTGGCACTATTCCGCGATGGGTCGTTTGGCGAAGTACAGATTGGTCAATCGTTTTCCCCCAGCAACCGCTTACGACAACTGGGCGGCAACCTGTTTGATCACAACGCCCGCGGCAGCGCCCGCATGTTAAAACTGGAAGGCATTGCCAACCTTTTCCTGGCGGAAATCATCGAACTGTTCTGTGATGAAATCATCAATGAAGATCGCATTATTGTTTGGGAAAAACAGGCACTTTCAGATATCACTTCTCACATCGAAAACCATCTGGGAGGAGATCTTTCCATCCCCCGACTGGCCAGCCAGGCGGGTATGACAGAAAACAGACTGGATCAACTGTTTCGACAGAAATTCCACCTCAGTTGTGCCGAGTATGTCCGCAACGAAAGAATGGCCGCCGCCAACCGCTGGCTGGAAAATGGCGAACTTTCTGTTAAAGAAGTGAGCGAGAAAATTGGCTACAGCCATGTCAGCAATTTTTCCCGCGCCTACCGCGCCCGCTTTGGCGAAACCCCGGCCAGAACCCTGCGCCGTGCCACCAGCGGATAGCCCCAACCCTCAACAGCCCTCCGTGGGAGCAGTCGTTCGACCGCGAAAACCTGCCAGGAAAAGATCGCGGTCGAACGACCGCTCCCACAGAAAATCGCTCCGCTTCTCACCCCCACTGGAAGAAGTCTCGCTTTTCCTTGAGATAAAAACGCGACAACACCATCTTGTGCACCTCGCTGGCACCATCGACCAGACGCGCTTGGCGGGCGTAGCGGTAGATCCACTCCAGCAGGGTGTCCTTGGAGTAACCCCGGGCACCGCACAGCTGGATGGCGGTATCGGCGGCCTTGTGCAGGGTGTCGGCCACGTGGATCTTGGCCATGGAAATCTCCTTCTTGGCGAAATCCCCCTGATCCAGTTTCCAGGCGGCCTGCATGGTCAGCAGACGGCCCACTTCGATATCCTTGGCCACGTCACCCAGCATCCACTGCACGCCTTCGTGCTCGGCCAGGGTGGTGCCAAAGCTCATGCGGTTTTCCACATAACCGGCGGCTTCTTCCATGCAACGCTTGGCCAGACCCAGCCAGCGCATACAGTGGGTAAGACGAGCGGTGCCGAGGCGGATCTGGGTGACTTTCAGGCCATCGCCCACTTCCAGAAGACGATTTTCATCCGGGATAATCAGACCATCGAATTTCAGCTCGCAGTGACCACCATGCTCTTCCGGCCCCATGATCGGGATGCGACGAACGATTTCCCAACCGGGCTGATCCGCATCAAACAGGAAGGCGGTAAGCCCCTTTCGCGGGTCATCGCTGGTCTTGGCAATCAGGATGAAGGTTTGCGCCCCTTCCGCGCCGGTGATAAACCACTTACGACCGTTAATGATCCAGTTGTCGCCGTCCTTGGTGGCAGAGGTATAGGTCAGGGACGGGTCAGAGCCACAGCCACCTTCCGGCTCGGTCATTGCAAAAGCGGACCGCACCTTGCCGTCGATCATCGGCTGTAGCCAGCGGGCTTTCTGTTCGTCGTTGAGAATCTTGTTGAGCAGAATCATGGTGCCGTCATCTGGCGGCGCACAGTTGAATACCACCGGCCCGAACGGACTGCGAGCGGCCTCTTCGTAGAGCACCGCCATACCGGCCACGCCCACATCCAGGCCGCCACGCTCCCTGGGCAACTGGAAGCCCCAGAGTCCTGTGGCTTTCGCTTTTTCTCGCAGAGTATCGACCACGCTTTCCTTGAAGTTTTCGTGGTCGTCGTAATTCGCCTTGTCGTTTTCCAGCGGCATGATTTCCGCTTCCACAAAGGCGGCCACTTGCTGGCGCAGGCTTTCCAGCTCCGGGGTCAGGGAGAAATCCATGGTCTGTCCTCGATCTAGGTTAGAGAGTATTGCAGAGGTGGCCGCCATCCACGGCGATCACCGAACCGGTCATGTAGGACGACGCATCGGACGCCAGCAGCAACAGCGGGCCGACCAGTTCGTCGATCTGCCCCAAGCGGCGATAGGGAATGCGCTTGAGCATTTTTTCCGCCAGCGGGCTGTTGAAGAAGTCCCGGTTGATATCGGTTTCTACATAGCCGGGGCAGATAGCATTGCAGCGGATGTTGTAGCGGGCAAAATCCAGCGCCAGAGACTTGGTGAGCTGCACCACCGCCGCTTTCGAGGCGGTGTAGGGCGCCACCCGGCCACCCACACGCAGGCCGAGAATGGAGGCGATGTTGATCAGGCTGCCCGGGCGATCGTCCCGCCGCCATTGCTGGATGGCAAACTTGGACACCGCCCAGACTCCTTTCAGGTTGGTATCCACCACCGCATCCCAGTCTTCTTCGCTAAGCTCGTCGGTGGGGCCTTCGTGGGATATGCCAGCATTGTTGACCACCACATCCACCGCCGGCATAGCGGCAAAGGCGTCTTCCACACTGCCGTGATCACTCACGTCCATGGGCACCACGGTGGCCTCACGGCCCAGAGCCCGTACCGCTTCGGCAGTGGCTTCGAGCTTTTCCACCCGGCGAGCCGCCAGCACCACGTTGGCCCCTTCTTCGGCCAGGGCAATGGCGAAGTGGGCACCAAAGCCGCTGGACGCGCCGGTGATCAGAATACGTTTACCGGCCACACTGAATCGTTGGGACATAACTTCCTCACCCTTCTCTGCATCAGTGAGAGAAGCTACCCAGCCCGCCAGCCGGCCACAAGGACGAAAACGCTCAGGAGGAGGATGACAACAGCAAGGACAGTGCGTGGCGGGTATCAGGGGTGGCATCGGGCAATAGCAGCGCGTCCCGGCCCGGCAGCCATTCAATGGCGACCACTTCATCGCTGAGCGAGACCGCCTGCGGACACACCACCACGGACGCCAGCGCGCCCCAGACCTGGTGATGGGGATTGGTAAAGAAGAACCACTGCCAACGGGAAAACTGACGTTGCACGCCCACTTCCTCGAACAATTCCCGCGACAGATTTTCGCCCACGGTTTCATTGGGGCGCATGACACCACCAGCCGCCAGATCCCAGCCACCGGGGTAAAAATGTTTGTCGGCGGCACGCTGTTGCACACAAACCCGCCCGGCCAGATCCCGCACCACCACGTAGGACGCGCGATGAATCAGCCTCTGACGCTGCATGCGCCCACGCTGACAACTGCCACGGGGTTGGTTGTGCCGGCTGACCAGAAGGACCGGTTCGCTGTTGCTCATGGGATGCTGTTTTCGGCTGACGCGGACAGGAACACTATCGTCATGAGAAAGGGATTGCTACAGGGAGAAGGCCAGGGAGCACCTTTATGTCGGAGTTCCCTTTCAGGGGACGAACCGCGCGCGTCAACGCGAAATTGGGGAAACCCGATCCGGTTTCGCCGGGTTTGCTGAAGAGGATAGGTTGCCGCCTCGCGTCGCCTGGAAGGGAACTCCTGCAGGAGCTAATTCCCCCCACAACCGGTCGCCCTGAGGTTTTACCTCAGTGATCTCAGTGACCTCTGTGGTAAAAAATTTACGGCTGGAAGTGACTCGGCGGGTGGCCGGTCCATTTGCGGAAGGCACGGGCGAAATTGCTGGGGTCGGCATAGCCCAGTTTCGAGGCCACCTGCTGCACGGTGATATTGGCCTGCAGATACGCCATGGCCTTGGTCATGCGTACCTCTTCCAGCAGGGAGCGGTAGCTCACGCCCAGGGCATTGAGATAACGACGCAGGGTGCGGGAGGTAACGTGGAAATTGCACGCCAGCTGTTCCAGGCTGGGCAGCATGCCCTCTGCCTGCATCAACCGGGCGCGCACGCGGCTGGCCCAGTCCTGATCGGCTTCCAGCCGTTGCAGTTCTTCCTCGCATTTCTGTGCGGCCATCTGCCGGGACGCCGGATCAGACAGGGTAAAACGCTCGTTGAGCAGGGCCTTGGGTAACCGCAGGGCCGCCACCTCGGCCCCGAACTCCACCGGCATGGCCAACAATTCGCGGTAACGATCCGCATGGGCCGGCGCCGCATAAGGCAGCTCCAGCACCGCTCCCTGGAAACGATCGCCCAGCAGATAGCGAATCCCGCCGACCACCGCAGCCACTACCACTTCCAGATAGGTTTCACGGATATCGCCCAGCGGCACGCTTTCCATGAGGCAGAAACGCACCCCTTCCTGGGAGGGTTCGATACGGGGAACGCACAGGCGGGTACGGGTGCGGAAGTAGCGCTCCAGCAGCCGCAGGGCATCGCCCAGATCAGCACTGCTGATGGCGGCATAGCCGAGCAGGCCATGGGCGGTGAGGGTCAATTGTTGACCCAGCGCCAGGCCCAGGGCCGGATCACCGGTTATTTCACGGGCGCCCACCATGACCCGGCGGAACTGCTCGAAGCGCAGCGCCGGTTCCGGGTTATAGACCTCATCCTCGCTCAGCCCCACTTGGGAAAGCAGCCGACGACTATCCACGCCAACCTCGGCGATCAGTTCCACCAGGTTGCGCACATAGTTGACCGGGACCGGGGAACGACCAGTACCAGGGTCCAGCTGTATAAAGCGCTCGTGATTCATGGCTCTACTATACGCTAATTTTGCACCTGTCCGAAAATGACTGTTTTCTGTCCAGCCTTGCACTTCGCCCAAACACAACTGTTCACCAGAATGCCTGCATCCGAATTTCCCGGCCTCGACCGTCAAGGATAGTCATGACCATGAAAGACACCACTTACAGCCGCCATTTTGGTGCCGATGATGCCCGCGCCATCCGCGATGCCGTGAAGAAGGACCTGGGCCCGGCCACGTTCAAGGCCCGCCCACTGCGCGCCCTGTGGTTTATTCCCATGAGCGCGGTGATCATCGGCAGCATCGCTGCCATCCTGATGCTCAGCCTGCCCTGGTGGGGCAACCTGCTGCTTGCCATCCTCGCCGGCCACACCCTGGCCTGCCAGGCCCTGCTGGCCCACGAAGTGCTACACGGCGCGCTGGGCATGAGCCGTCGCATGCAGGATTTTCTCGGCTGGGTCGGCTTTGGTCCAGCCCTGATCGCCCCGGAATTCTGGCGCCGCTGGCACAATGTGGCTCACCACGCCAACACCAACCTGGGCGACAAGGACCCGGACTCTTTCGGCACCCTGTACCGCTACGAGAAACACCCGCAGACCGCCAACTTTACCAAGCTGGCCCCGGGTGGGCGCACCTGGTACAGCTTTTTGTTCCTGTTCTATTCCTTCATGTTCCACGGCCAGCTGGTACTGCGCATGCAGACCCGCAAGCGTGAGGAGTTCAAGGGATTCAACCGCAAGAAAGCGATCCGCCAGTCCTACCTTTGCATGGCGGCATGGATCACACTGGCCATCGTATCCGGCCCACTGGCGATCTTTACCGTGCTGATCCCGATGATGATCATCAACTTCATCGGCCAGAGCTATATCCTTACCAACCACATGCTGCGCCCACAGATGGACAACAACCATCCGGTGGACAATTCCATGAGTGTGCGGGCCTGGCGCTGGATTGATCCGTTGCACTTCCACTTCAGCCATCATGTGGAGCACCACCTGTTCCCAAAGATGGGTTCCGATCAGGCCCCGAAAGTACGCGCCTGGCTGCAGCAAGAAATGCCTGAGCGTTACGTGTGCCCCAGCCATGTCAAAGCGGTGGCCATGCTCTACAAGACCCCGCGCGTCTATCAGGATGCCAACACCCTGGTCGATCCCCTTAACCGGGAACGGACCGTGGATGTGATGGAGCTGCAGGGGCAGTTGAACTAAGCGGGCACCCGTGGGAGCGTCGCTCGCGGCGCGATCATCAGCGTAAAAGCACAACTCACACGGCCAAAACGAAGCCGCTGTAGGAGTTCCGCTTGAGGGACGAATCCGAGCCTGGGCGAGGAAACGGACTATGCTGATACCGTCAGATCACGCTGACGACGTCGCTCTCTTCTGATTGCCCGCGGGCGATTTCCACGCTGACGCGTGGTTCGTCCCTCAAGAGGAACTCCTGCAGCGGCTTCGCTTTAAACGTCGCTGGTGATCGCGCCGCCAGCGACGCTCCTATGGAAAACCTTACAGACTGTGAATCTCTTCCTCGCTCAGGGCCCGGAACTCTCCCGGCGCCAGATCCGCATCCAGCACAATCTCACCGATCTGCTCCCGGTGCAGGGCCACCACCTTGTTTCCCCGCGCCGCCAGCATCCGTTTTACCTGATGGTAACGCCCTTCCCGGATGGTCAGCAGCAACTGGTCCACACCTACCCGCTCCGCCTTGGCGGGCAAGGTGGGAGAGTCTTCGCCACGCAGCAGAATGCCATCACGCAGGGCCTGCAGATCTTCATCACTGACCGGGTCCGCGCAGCTCACCCGGTAGCGCTTGTCGCACTGGTGGTTCGGGGAAGTAAGCCGGTGGGACCACTGGCCGTCGCTGGTCAACAGCACCAGGCCGGTGGTATCCCGATCCAGGCGCCCCGCCGGGTGCAGATCCTGGCGCAGCGCCACAGGCAGCAGGTCCAGTACGGTGCGATGTTCCGGGTCATCCGTGGAACACACCACTCCCGCCGGCTTATGCAGCATCAGATAACGGTGGCCAGGCAATTGCACTGGCTGGTCATGTAACCAGACGCCCTGCCCATCCCGCAGTTGCAGGTTGGCTTTCGGACGCACTTCGCCCTCCACGGTGACCGCACCGCGGCTGATCAGTTGCTTGGCCTCTTTACGAGACAGGCCGGCACTGTGGGCGAGAAAATAGTCCAGGCGCATAGGCAAAACCGTTACTTGCCAAACCGCCATGATAACCGACATAAGGTGTCTGGAGTGCAGGGCCATCGCTGGTATCATAGCGACCCTATTTCACCCCCCAGATTTTCCGGAGCCCTATGAGTCAGCTCAACCCCCGCCAGCAGGAAGCCGTGCACTATGCCGATGGCCCGTTGCTGGTACTGGCCGGGGCGGGTTCCGGGAAGACCAGCGTGATCACCCGCAAGATCGCCTGGCTGATCCAGGAAAGGGGCATGTCGGCCCGGCATATTGCCGCGGTGACCTTTACCAACAAGGCCGCCCGGGAAATGAAGGAGCGGGTGCAGTCGCTGGTGAGCCGGGACCTGACCCGGGGGCTGATCGTCTCCACCTTCCACAACCTGGGCCTGCGCATTCTCAAATCCGAGCTGAAGGCCTGCGGCCTGCGCAATGGCTTCTCCATTCTCGATGGCGCCGACAGCAAGGAGATCCTCAAGGAAATCCTGCGTCAGGGGGAATCGGAACGGGATCTGGACGCAGTGGACGTGATCCACAAGCGCATCTCCGACTGGAAGAACGCCTTGGTGCTGCCGGAAGAAGCGGTGAGTACCGCCGACACCGATGAGGACCAGCGCGCTGCCATGGCCTACGGTGGCTACGACCGCATGTTGCGAGTGTGCAACGCGGTGGATTTCGATGACCTGATCCTGATGCCGGCGCGCATGTTCCGCGAACAGCCGCGTATTCTGGAAAAGTGGCGCAACCGCATCCAGTACCTGCTGGTGGACGAATACCAGGACACCAACGGTGCCCAGTACGAAATGGTAAAAATGCTCACCCTGCCGGAAGGCAAGTTCACCGTGGTGGGCGATGACGACCAGTCCATCTACGCCTGGCGTGGTGCTCGCCCGGAAAACCTGGCGCAACTGCAGCAGGACTGGCCCACCCTGAAAGTGGTCAAGCTGGAGCAGAATTACCGTTCCACCGGGCGCATTCTGAAAGCCGCCAATACGGTGATCGCCAACAACCCTCACGAGTTCGAAAAGAGCCTGTGGTCCGACTATGGCTACGGCGAGCCAATTCGTTTTTCCGCCCTGCGCGATGAAGAAGCAGAAACCGAATGGATTGCCAGCGACATCTTCCATCGCCGTCTGCAACAGGGCTTGAAGTGGAAAGACTTTGCGGTGTTGTACCGAGGTAATTTCCAGTCGCGGATTCTGGAAATGAAACTGCAGAGCCTGTCGATTCCCTACAAGGTATCCGGCGGCAAAAGTTTCTTCTCGCGTAGCGAGATCAAGGACCTGATGTGTTACCTGCGCCTGCTGGTCAACCCGGATGACGACAACGCCTTCCTGCGCATCATCAACACCCCGCGCCGGGAGATCGGCCCTGCCACCCTGGAAAAACTCGCCACCTGGGCCCTGAAACGGGAACAGGGGCTCTACCATGTCTGTGACGATATTGCCCTCAGTGAAGTCATGAACCCCAAGGCCGCCGAGAAGCTGCAAAAGTTCAAGGCCTGGCTGGATGCCAAACGAAAATTCTGCTTCGGCCACAACAGCCTGCAGGCGGTCACCGAGCTGATCTCCGACATGGATTATGAGGGCTGGCTGATGCAGAACGCCTCCAGCCCACGCATCGGCGAAAAGAATATCGAAAATATCTGGCAGCTGGTGCGCAGTATTGAACGCATGCTGGAAAAACAGGAAGACGAAGAAGACAGCGCCAGCGACCTGGAAGCGGTGATCAAGAAACTGGTGTTGCTGGATATGCTCGAACAGCAACAGGAAGAGGACGATTCCGACCGGGTACAGCTGATGACCCTGCACGCCTCCAAAGGGCTGGAGTTTCCCCACGTCTACATGATGGGCGTGGAAGAAGAATTCCTCCCTCACCGCACCAGTATTGAAGAAGACAACATCGTCGAGGAACGCCGGCTGATGTACGTGGGCATCACTCGCGCCCGGGAAACCCTGGCCATGACCCAGGCGCTGACCCGCAAACAATACGGCGAGAAAATCGATACCACCGCCAGCCGCTTCGTGGACGAAATACCCCAGGATGATATCGACTTTCTGGGCATCGGCATGATTAAAGACGAAGCAAAGGAAACAGCGGTGGCAGAGGCCAGCATTGCCAATCTTCGGGCGCTGCTGGACTAGCAGGCTGTTGAAAAGTCACGGCATTGGTGGTCGCTGTGGCCAAGACCTTGGATTGGCGTACGTTATTGGATTAGTGTGTTTAAACCTGTCATTTTCTTTTTTCAAATGGATAGATCACCCTTCAAAAATCATAATATCTGGAATAGCATTCTCATTGAAAAAACAAATGCCAGAAGGCAAACAAGCTGTAGCTCTCTGAGAACTGTTACTAAAAAAATAGCGAGAAATATCACTATACATATATTAAAAAATGAGAACAGCCTCCAATAAACATTCTTATCACCTGAAACCTCATACGCCACGCCAGTATACTCACCATAAACAAAATCAACTTTTTTTCCGCTGATTTCATTTGCCACGTCAGAGGGAACCGAAAAGTTCACTCCATTAATTACAGCCTCCGCATCCTCAAAATCCGAAAAACGATACGCTTTATACCACGGCGGAGAAAACCCTTCAGACAGAACTGCAACCTCCCCCTTTTCAATACCATCAAAAAGACAGCGTTCCATAAATAAAAAGGCATAAACAAGAACAACCAATGAGGAAAAAAAATAAACACCCCATAAAGTAAAAGCTTCTATATTTTTATTTTTCACAAATCATCCTAAACACGCATACTTTCTTGCCAATTCGTTAATTTGAGACTGAAAAAGCCCCACCATCTCGCCTATAATCAAGGGAATAACGGCCCCCGCAAGCCCTGCCGTAAATGTAATCACTAAATATGTAAAAAAATAGCCAGATGACTGACTCCCAAAGAAATTCACCGGCCTCTCATGGGCCGTTACTTCCTTGCCCGCATACACCGAGTTACGGATATCGGTTTCTACCTCATCGGACAACTCGATACTGGCCAGTGCCTGATCCAGGTTCCCCTGGGTAATCGTCCAGATCTTCTGCCCTTTGGCGGCGGCAAGCTGGATGGCTTTGACTGCGCTGATACCATGGGCGGGCGCATCGTCCGTGCTGTACATCTGCTCCGGCACCAGGTGCTCCATGGCCGATAGCCGGGCACCACGGGCACGGTTGAACGCCAACCTGCGTTCCACATTGCCATCCTTATCGACGCGCGTGCCTGCGAAGCGATCCACGTCCATTGTCAGGCTTGCGAAGTATTCTGCTTCCAGTTTTTGTCGGGTGCTTTCCAGGTCGGTTTGAAGGCTTTAGCTCGCCACCCCATATGGTACATACCAGGATAAAATATTTATTAGACGTTACAACGGATTGAAGTACATTTTGGTTCCAGACAAAAAACTTCCCACCAGAATTGCAAAAAACCAGATTACTAACACAATTAAAGGAAAAGCTACCATTCTCTGCTTACGCCAAGACATGTCTAAAAATACTACCGGGCTCAGCCAAATAAAAACACAGATAACCCCTCCTAAATGAAGAGGAAAAATCGATGTTACTGAAGCAACAGAAAAAAATACCCAATAACACCAAAAAGGAGCTTTACCATTATTAATCTTCACGCTTGCAAACTCCTGTCCAAGCTTCAATAAATACTGCAACCATAATGGATTTCAGAACCGCCAATATCAAAACAATTAGAACGGGCAGAATTGCAGCATAAAGAGCAAAAATCGCCCCCAAACCTGAAACAAGAAGACCAATTGAAGTAATTGCAGCTGACGCCGTTAGCGGATCGCAGCTCCTCAGAATATCTAAATAGCCAAGCATTCTTTCAATGGAGCCTTTTATGCTAACGAAGGCCTTAGAATAAGCACCACCAAACAAATCAACAAACTCTTCAGCAACTGTAGATAACCAAGAAAGGACATCACTGGAAGAAGTTTGCGTAGATGAGCCATTCTCCCCACCCTCAATCAAATAAGCCCCAGCCCCACTATAAGGATCCAGCACAATATAGCCGGAGGACTGGCTCCCAAAGAAATTCACCGGCCTCTCATGAGCCGTCACTTCCTTGCCCGCATATACCGAGTTACGGATATCCGTTTCTACCTCATCGGACAGCTCAATACTGGCCAATGCTTGATCCAGGTTTCCCTGGGTAATCGTCCAGATCTTCTGCCCTTCGGCGGCGGCAAGCTGGATGGCTTTTACCGCACTGATACCGTGGGCCGGTGCATCGTCCGTGCTATACATCTGCTCCGGCACCAGGTGTTCCATGGCCGATAGCCGGGCACCTCGAGCACGATTGAACGCCAGCCTGCGTTCCACATTGCCATCCTTGTCGACGCGCGTGCCCGCGAAGCGATCCACATCCATGGCCAGGCCGGTGGCTTTGACGTTGCGGGGGATACCGTAG
>TARA_R100000656_G_scaffold125039_1_pt1 | contig 18042 bp, 18 predicted proteins | sample TARA_R100000656 | Tara Oceans TARA_R100000656 (sample SAMEA2622517) | marine metagenome | biome: marine biome (ENVO:00000447); feature: mesopelagic zone (ENVO:00000213); material: "saline water (ENVO:00002010), including plankton (ENVO:xxxxxxxx)" | depth 350 m
GAAAATTCTACTTTTGACGTCAGTTATTTTTAGGGTGTATTACCCCTCGAACCATCTTGTAATCAGTACCGCAAATGTCCGGCCGATAGTGAACGGTGCTCGCGATGTATTGATTAATAAAAAAATCATTCCAGAAGGGATAGCAATACTGGCCTCGGAACTCAGCTTGGTCGGGTTAGGACATGTTAACGCCGGCGCAGGGAAGGGTGTTGGACTTAAAAAATGGATGCTTGATCAGTCTTTAATGTCTTCGTGTCATATTGACGTATATTGTGATGATCCAGAGGGAACAGATAGTGGTCTTGCGCAAATTGCAAATCGTGTATTTTTAGCTCCAGACTGTTTCATAGAACGTTGATTCTAACTAAAGGCCCTACCATCTAAACCGTTTAAAGTTTACCCCAAATAAGCAATACACAGTGGCGTAAGTTATACCAAATCCCAATAATGCGAAGGTTGCCAGGCCCAGCATTACTGGTGAGCCAACCCCCACCATCCATGAGATCAAACCTTCAGAGTCAGAAAGTGGCACAAATTTCACCCCAGTGACATTCTCACCAAACTTATAAGCCGCGTAGTACAGTGGAGCGAAAGTAATCGGATTGCTTATAAGCGTAGCTACAGAGGCAGCACCGATGTGAGCCCGCAAGATCACAGCTAGGAATGCTGATGCAGGTAGTTGACCCAGCGGGATGAGCAGACCAAAAGACACTCCTATAGCAGCCCCTAAAGCAACATTGTGCCTTGCCCAGATCCATAATTCGGTTCGATGCATCACCCAGGACAGCATTCGTGAATTCGACAGCATTTGCTTTATTTTGTCCACGATTAATCTCAATTATCTGACGACACCTGAGGTTAACCTAATCTCCTAGAATCAGAATTTGTCAGAGGCGGAAATAAACATATGCCTGGTAAATTAAATTCACATTCCGCTTTTGATAGCCTTGAGCAGTTCGACTGTTTCCTGAATATTGACAAATTCTCTGTTTTTTCTAAAATCTGCTTGGAATTGAGTGTTGCTATACGCAAGCATATTCATCAACACGTGAATTATTTTCTTAATCTGATCCGTAATTGCTGACTCATCCTTAGGTTCAAGTCCCAGAAAGGTTAGCCAGCAATCAAAATCATCAATCGGATTTGCCCGGTTCCAGTTACCTACGGACGTAGTACGTTTTTTAGAAGACTTTCCATTTTCGAGAGTGTTCTTGCAGCTGCTGCAACAAACGATAAAGTGCTTCTTCGTGCCGTCAAAATTGATAATTGCGTCAGAGCCACATTTAGAGCAGGAGTGAGCAAAATAGTGCTTTGGTAACTGAGCATCCAGCAGCCTTTTAACCATTTTACGAATGTCAAAAGTATCCACCTCATCAAGCAAAGAGTCATATAGCTCATTATTATTAATTAATTTTTCTTCTTTTTCTCTTTGTTGAATTTCCTTAAAGAGCTCTCTATACATGCCGGCCATGCTCTTTTCAAAACGCTTACCACCCAGCGTCTGTTTCAACTTTTCAGCCATTTTCTGAAAGAGAAGGGCGTCAAATTGGTTTTCGTAACGACTTTCCTCGATTTTGATATTTACTCTTGCAAGATAGTCTTCCACCTCACCCAGGGCGTAATCGATATCTTCTTTAGCTTTCAGGGTAATTCTTTTACCTTGAAATCGCTGCAGCACCTTAATCGTTGTATTTAGCCGTTCAATAAGCAGCTCTAAACTTACCCTCTTTTCGGGTAGAGGTTCATCGACAATATCGACCAAGCGCAACACGCTCTCTGGAATAGAACTTGGATCATGAACTACGTTAGCAAAGCGACTGGTTGTATTACGCGCTATCTTAAACTGCTTGTTAGCTGCAAAAAGGACTGCCTTACTTGAATCCTCCCGGGTAAAGCACTTCAAAACAATAGGCTGAGTGTATAGTGAATTTATGTTGGCGTTTTGACCATCTTCATGTGTGATGAACCAGGACTGCTGTTCAGATTCCACATTAACAACTAAACGTTGGTAAAACTGGTTTTCAATATCTGCGTAGTATGCCTGGCCGCTTTCACTGGCATTGAGCACAGCCGCGGTAATGCCTTGTGGTGCTGTGATACTAACAATGTACTCATTGTCTGCTCCGGTTCTGACAGCTACTTCAATGGGCCTAAGTGATAAAAACTCCTTAAGTATGTCACTACTAAAGTTACTTTCGTTTTTAATTTGTATCCGTTCACCTTCGGTGATCCTTAGTTCGTAACAGTTAAGAAAGCTCAATTTTCTCTCCAGAGAAGCCGGCGTCCAATCTACTTGGATGCTATGTAATAAGTTTTAAGCCACGATGATATCGCATTTCGGAAGTTTGACCATTTCACAGAGATGGGAAAATTGGTGCTTCTGTCAAAAAACATAAAAAACATCAAATTCTGATCAGATCAATTCTTAGATCATGGATCATAGATCAAGGGAGGTACTCCTTCACGGGTTAGGCAGGTTAAGCGACTGATAGTAATGGACATATTATATAGGTAATTAACGATCCATGTGTTTTATGAGCATGTTTCATGCTTTCTATGAGAACAAAACATGTTTTTTTTGAGCGTATTGCCACTCCTGGAAATACTCGCCATTCTCACAAACCGCATGTAAAACTCTCACAAACCTCATGAATTGCGCTCATAAACAGCATATTTGATCTCACAAACAACATGACCAGTTCTCATAAACAACATGGTTCACAACTATACAAATGACCATCCTTAATATGGTTAAAAAACAGCCGAATATGTCGGATAACCCCACTTTATCACAGAAAAAGCGCCCCAAAATTACACAGAGAGGCCAAAATTCACCCCTCTGTGTAATTAATATGCCCGAGTCCTTTGGTGGTTAAATATCGACCAGTTTAGCCGGGTGTATAAATATTATTAATTTAAAACAATAAGATACGTGTTTCCATGCTTTATTTGAGCAGGAAGAAGTAAAATCATGAGTTTTATGAGCATTACTAATTCCAGATTGCAATTACCTGCAATAAAGCATGTGCTCTATGAGAGTACGACCCCTATTTCATGTGTTTTATGAGACGTATATTGTTTTTGCATGCTGTCTGTGAGAGGTGATGATGCATTCCATGCGGTTTGTGAGACCGATTTTGCTGCCATGTGGTTTATGAGAACGCCAAGACCAAAAACTATTGCCACCATGACATTTATGAGCTGCAACTCACGTTTTCATGAGTAATATGAGCATATAGATTTATGATCATGCCTATTATGAGCGTAAAAAGCTTGATCCATGTGGGAATTGAGAGTAAAAAAGACCCTATACTTAGCATGCTGCACATAAAGCACATGATTTCACTTTAGCGATTGGCTATTTAGGCCCATCTGACTATTTCGGTAGAGCTCAATGCATTTTTTTGATGACGAAGATGAACCAAAGCAACAGAGTAGTTTTCTAGTTGAAAAAAGTCACTCAAATATACACCGGACTATTAACCCCACATCAAACTTTACTGCAATGCAGGCTAAGGTATTACACGCCGTGCAGTTTATGCTGCAGCAGCAGATGCATAATGAGAGAGCTTCTCCACAAGAGTTTCATAGGTCTCACAGGGGGCCAATGACTGTTACAATCAAGTCGTCTGATTTCAGAAGGCTAATTGACTGTGATTCTAGGAATTCCAAGTATATTCGAAATATTATGAACGAGATTAAGAACCTGTCTGTTGCACAGGACACCCTTTCTGATGATGGTCAGCAGGGTAAAATTTCGTTTTATAACTGCTTTATTGCTGCTGAATACACGAGTACCCACTTTAAATTCCAATTGCCTAATCAAACAGTCAAAATGCTAGTTAGTGAAGATAAAGCTGCAATTATTGATGTACTCACTGTAGCTCAGTCGCTTGATTCAAAATATGCAGTGTTTCTCAATGACCTCTTAGAAGAACACTCATACATGACGTCTTCTGATGACTTTCTAATTACACTAACTGACGATCAGCTTAGGAATTTGATGAAAATTCCCTTTAAGTTGAAGGACAAGGTTAAAGTTTATAGCTATCCACAACCAGCAGCACTAGTGAGAACCGTCCTTAAGCCTGCAACAACTCAAATCAATGCAGCCAACCTTCGCTTTGAAGTAGTTGATTACAGTTACGTCAAAAAAGATGGTGTCCTTTATTGGTCTTTTTCAGTGGCCAGTAAAAAAACCAAGCTCCTACATAATTTTGCCGTTCTGCATGCGCTGGAGCTTGATGGCATTCGAAAATCATTAAAGGAGTTCGGTGTTTCCGCTTCCGCAATCACCAAAATATCTAATTCAATATCATCAGAAAAGGAGCTAGATTACGTTCAGTTTAATATTCAAATAGTCAAAGAGAAGATCAAGGAGAAGACCGTAAAAACCACGCCGGCTCGGTTATTTATGTCCTGTCACGAAAAAAACCGGGAGGCTCACGATTCAAAGTGGGTGGAGCATAAGCGTCAAAAGGAGATTGAGAATTCTATTAGGAGAGCTCAGTACGAAGCTCAGATCAAAAAAGAGCGAGAGGCCCTAACCGCGGAGTATGTTGACCATAAAGTGGAGAAATTTGTTAAAGCACTGCTTGATGGACATGAAGATCGAACCTCAGTTTCTACAGAATTTTTGGATTATTTAAGCAACATACCAACTAAGACATCCTCTAGTCTGCAACAGGCAATTGGTAAAAAGGGCATGACGGATGACATTATCAAGGACGCATTCTTTTCCAAGTATCTTAAAGGTGTCTTTGCGACTACATTGACTGAAGAAGAAATCGAAAACTATCTTGAGCAGGTAGGAACCACTATACACATTTAAAATTTCTCATTACTCTTATTGCCAGTAGTCGGAGCCAAGGTATACTGAGGTAATATTTAGCCAATTACTTCACTGCTATGATAAAACCCTTACTTGCTGTCCAAAACGGAAAACCGGTATTTGTCACTCGGCCACCAGAATTTGAGCCCGGGTTTAACCGGTCTGATTCGATGTCCATGTTGGATTCTGACACCGACTGGCCCGTTGTAATTGAATATTTGGTCCAGTTTCAACCTAAGCCCAATACCCTGGCCAATTACCTCAAAGAAGTTGAACGCTTCGCTTTATGGCTCATCCACGAAAAGCAAAAACCGATTAGCGCTGTTAACCGTGCCGATTGGTTGGCATATCTGGATTTTATTAAATCCCCGCCGGCAACCTGGTGCTCGACAAAAGCGCGTAAATTTCAAAAAGACGGCATAACGCTTAACACGGGCTGGCGCCCGTTTGAGATCCGGACCGTACACGAGCCATTGGCCACTAAATCCATTGATGTTGATGATGACCCGCAGCTCGTTACCGGCTTGAGTGAAAATAGCCAGGCATTGGCCAAGCGCATCATCGAGTCGATGTTTACTTTCCTGGTTGTAGCCGGCCACTTAAATGCCAACCCAGCGATGTCGCCCAGAACACGCAACCGATCCAGCGCTACCAAAAAATCCTTTTCTGAAAGAACCATATCTGACGAACTGGTTGATTACACAATTGACATCCTCTTCCATGCTCAAAAACATGCAGGGAGTGAGCGAGAGGCTTTCGGTTACCTGAGAGCGAAATACATAATTCAGCTACTGGTTGGAACAGGATTAAGACTATCTGAAGCTGCCGGCCATACTTATGGGGATATTTCGATCCGCGGTGAACGATGGTTCCTGGATATTGTTGGTAAAGGCGATAAGCCGCGGAGCATAGAGCTCTTTGACGATGTGATAGCGGTTATGAAAGAGTTCCGCCTGGCCGTTGGATGCAGCTCGCCTACCCCGCTTTACCTGGATGCGATGAAACTTGTCCCCGGGAAGAATGTAAACAAAGCTATCAGCGGCCGGCGCATTATTCAAATTATTCGCGAGTCATTTGACCTGGCGTGCAAAGCCAAGCTGGCAGAAGCGGAGGCTGTCGCCTGTGCTGGCGATAAAGGTAAGTTACTTCGTGATGCCAGTTATCTTGAAAAAGCCTCAGCGCACTGGTTGAGGCATGCTCACGCTTCATATTTCCTCAAGCATTCAGGCCAGAACCTTAAAGCCACAATGAGTCGGCTTGGCCATGCGGATGTTGGGACTACAATGATTTATATTCACGATGATTAATGAACTTCTATTGGACTTCAGGAAGATATCTCTTAATCAAAAATCTACTCAGTTCACTCTCTATAGCATGCCTTTTTAATGCCTCGGAAGTTTTGTCGTAAATATCCATGAAAATATCACCTAAACCAAGATTTGATGCATCCTTCATTGAACGATACTCAAGAAGGCATTGAATTGAATCGTCTAAGTGAAAACCCGAAATTTCGATATTCTTAAAAAATTCATAATAATCATCTTCAGTCGCTACAGAAACACGTTGTAAGTATCGGGTGTCAACCCTGCCTGATGCTAGTTGGCCAATAGCATATAGCACTGGCATTTCTGGCATATTTTCAAAGACAAGTTTAGACACAGACTCCTTAAATATAGGGTGTTTTAAAGTGTAATCTGTTAGTGATCTTTTTGTATCAATGTCAACTCTGGTCAAGTAATGGTCAACGAAATCCCTAATTTGGGCGCGAAACTCATTGAAGTGATCCATAAGCAAACAAATGTCATCAATCTGGTATGGCTTAACATATTCCGCGTGTTCTAGTGCTGCATCTTTAAGCCGCTGAATTTTGTTTGCGTCATCCGATGGCCTAAAACCAGACCATAAATCAGCTCTTGCTTGGTTGTAGCTGGTATTACGTTTGTTGAAACATGATTTCTCTTCAATTTTCCTAATATCTTTGGCAAGGATTGAAAGGTCGTGAATGCCGGAAGTGACTCCCTTTACTAAGGGGGAAAATATATCACCTGCAGATTCAAACTCTGCAGCAAACAGTGTATCTCTCCATCCACTTTTCATCTTTTCTTTATCTTCATCAAGAAACTGATACATAGTGTAGTTTCTAATGTAGTCGATTGGCGGTATAGTTTCAGGTATTGAGGCGCTGCATGCGTCACTCAAATGGATGAGTACCAATGGATAAAGTACCTGTTGATATGTTTCTGGAAGCTTGTCAGACAAAAGCGGAAGTATTTGTTCAACAGACCTGGCAATTTTCATTAGAATTCGAATGTTATTAATTTTGAGGTTGCAGCATTGCGCCTTTAATACTTCATATGCATCGTCCGGAATAGGCTTGGAAAAAGCGATATCAAAGGCTTCCTCTGGTGTCGGGGCGAATAGGAGCTCATAGTCAATAACCTTCTCCTTGTATTTCCGATAAATGTCACATCTGAGTTGGTCCCGGTTTAGAAGTAGAACTATCTGTGCAGATTTTGAGGTTTTTAGTTTTTCTAAATAGCCAAAAAAATCTTCTAGGTCTAATCCTGAAGAATGTCGCTCAATGTCATCAAAGCATATCAGTGTGTCATTGTGAGGCAACAGTTTGTACAAAGGGATATCGAAGCCTGCAACATATTCAGAAATAATTGGTACCCGCCCAAAAACATGTGAGATCCAGCCAAGTCCTTTATACACCCAGGCAAGGTACTTATATCCCTTCTCGACTGACGTAGTTTTTAAACCTCTAGTATCTTTGATGAGGTCCATAAAGGTGTTCAGGTCAGCTGGCTTGGACGCCTTTGACAAAGGTACGTGGTTAATAAACAGTTCTTTCTCTATTGCAGTGACGCTATCAATACCAAACAGCGATACATATGAGTATTTTGACCGGCCGGCAAATGTCTCTGAGGATATAAGTTCATTCCACAAGTGAGTTTTACCTACTCCCCACTCACCCACTAAAGCAAATACACCTGGCTGCTTTTTATTAGCATATTGCTTAAGATGCTCTCTGACAAATTGTGCACTCACCGGAAACCTCAAAAATAACGTGTTTCCGGTAAAGCTATCATTAAATACTCGACGTCAGAAGCAATCTTCAGCAATTTAGCATATCAATCAGAACTAACTTCTAACACTATTTCAAAAAACTCACCTGTTTAATATTCCGAATGCCTTTGTCATTTATCCGACCGCAGATACCTTTTACAGTAATATTTTTTCGCAACCCGGCTTCGAACTGCTCCAGTATGCGTTTTGCATAACCATACGTATCGCTCAGCTCAGAGATGATGATCTGATACCGGCTGTTGTACTGACTAAATTCGATGTACACACTGCCATCGCGCATCTTAAATCCCCTGGTAATGCTGCCGTTAAAGTACTGGGGATTTGGGTTGTTATCGATCTTGAATTTGGTCCTTATAAACGCATCGCGCTCTCTTTGCTCTTTCGCCCGCTTTTGCCCTGGCGTCAACATGCCAGATACAGAAAATGTGACCATCTTTAGCTCCGTAGTTCACCTGTGAATTAACACCTTCACAATACCGGTATGCTGAAAATGAGCAGCAAAACGGTCACGGCGCTAAAGTTAAACCCTTCGATACCTCACTCAGCATTGAACCCGATTATTATTTGTGGTCTTTCCTTTCAATATGATGTTAATTTAACTGCATTAAATGGTTATAGTTTGTGGAGCGGCAATGCTGCAGATCAATACCGGCAAGTTATTTGTCAGTAATGAATTTTACGAGAACGATCTTTGCGGCGTTCTATTCACTAATCTGCATTTCGTCGGGGGGGCAAAGCTTGCGACATCCGCGGGAGTTTTAACACCCGCATCCGGCAGTTCTGATATATACAATTGCTATTATGAGTTGCATGAAAAAGTTGAGAAATTCGGCGAAGGAGCTGGAGTGCTCGTATCCAATAGCGTTTCCTCATACATAACTGATTTTTCCGCGCTGCTGTCGTTCTATTTTAGCTGCATAGCATCACCCGATTTCAACGTCGTTAAGCGCTTGATGTCCAATGAAGTTGGAGTATCTACAAGATGTCGCCCTAGTGAGCTGGTAAGTCGATTTTTTGATAGGAATATTGTTTGCGTACCTTCTGAATTTAGTTCTTTTGTGGGTTTCGTTGAAAAACTACTAAGCCTAAAGCGAGTGAATTATTTGGCGGTAATGCAGTCAATCAGGACATATGTTACTGCGATACACAGACTTAGCGATGACCTTGAGGTTTCATACACCCTGTTTGTTGCGGCGCTTGAGTCATTGGCACAGGCAGTTGATGAGCATAAACCCACATGGAATGATTATGAGGAGCGAAAACGCAAGGTTGTAGATACTGCGCTTGCTGGTGCAGCTTCAGTTGATGCCAAAAAAGTCCGTGATGCCTTGCTTGAGATAGAACATACCTCATTAAGTCGTCGCTTTAAGTTGTTTACTCAGTTGCATATTGCGCCCTCCTATTTCCGTGAGGGTGCTTGTGACATTGTTAACCCTATTGCGGAGGGAGAATTAGATAAAGCCTTATCAAATGCGTACCAAGCCCGTTCTGGTTATATTCACAATATAAAGCCCTTGCCTCGCTTACTTACTATCTCCCCGTCAAAATCTGAGGTCATGACAATATCCGGTTCCCCATGGTTAACGATGCAGGGATTAACCCGGCTGGCTCGTCATGTCATCATTGAGCTGGTGTCACGCCAGGAAAGTGTAGAAAAAGAAGAGTATGATTATTCACTAGAACAGCCGAACATAGTTCGGGCGCCAATGGCTTTCCAGTACTGGGGAAGCAGAATTGACCCGTCAGAGGATTCCGGTTTTAAAAAGCTTCAAGGGTTTCTCGGTGAGCTGGCTGCTTGTATTTTGTCAGAAAAGACGGGTGATGAAAGGCCTTCAGTTACCAATTTAGTCGACGTCATTGAGGATGCCATTAGTAAACGGGATATGACTAGGAAAAAGTTCAGGCTGCCATATTTAGCATTGCACGCTATTTACAAATCATCTGTTAGGAGCGAGAAAACCCTATCTCCTTTGCCCGAGAGCTTTATTACTGAGCTTAATGAGCCTTCCCCGATATCATTGATTTTTCACGTTGCGTTAACCTCAGTTCCATCCTGGGATACCGACACCTTGGAAAAGGTAGTCTACAAGTATTTTTCAACCCGCTATCACAAACATGCTGTTTTGGCCCCGCCAATCTTTGAGGCAGGTATGTATCTCATGCTGGCTGAAGGTTTCCGAAAATCTGATAATCACGAACTGGCCGTGTTTTATATTGGCAAAGCAATGCAGTGCTTGCCCGGTAATAAAATGTTGATGGATTTCGAAATTGCCTACGCTAAGCTACCTACTGAGATAAATTGGGTTTCGATACTGTTAAAGAAGGCCGCTGAAGAACCATGACGTTTCCTATTACCCCTTATTTTTAGCACTCTGTAGACGAGTGTTTTATTTTTGTACTACCATGTAGGAAATAACTAGTGCGTGATAGCGGGCTCCTTTGAGGTTTCAGTAGTTCTGGCAGCACAAACCTATGGGCATCAACGAATAGACGACTTATCTTTGTTTAAGCAATGGCGCAAAGCCTGGCGTCATTACAACCAGCCCAGAGTGGCAATTTTTGGCAAGCCTTCCAGCTGTCAAGATTGATAGATTTGGACCATGGCTTAAACCTCACTCGCCTTAAACGTATGTATCCCAAGCGCTGAGAACGCCAAAGTAAAACTAGCAAAGGTTGCAGCAAATAAAGCAAGTGCCACTACATCCATAGGATCGCCCCGCTTAACAGTTGCTACTAATTCGCCATTAATGAAATGCTCACTCATAATGACTCCCGAGTTTCGATGTTCGATAAAAAGTTCCCCACGCTCTGGTGGGTTAACTGATTGGCGAGAGGCTTCAATATCAAGAAAAGATACCTTAACTACTACAAAACCCATGAAGCATGCAAATCCTACCAGGCCAGCCCACACTGCCAGTCGCCTTGCAAAAGCATGGACTTTAAGCTCTTCTTGATACGACAACAGAATCAGCAAGCAAAAAGCGGAGCTGATGGTCCCTATGACCGGGTAAAGATCAGATATTCTTGAATTCGAAACTGAAATGGGAATATTTAAAAGGGATGAGGCCCCAGGAAATGCAATTGCTAATACAGCTAGCGCCCCCCAGAGTGACGTTAAAAACTCGAATAGCTTTTTAAGCTGATGCATAAAATTCCTTTTAGCAAATATGCTGTTCTGACAGGCGAGATATTAAATCTGGGGTCTACTTTCTTATAAAACGAACGGCCTTGAGTAATTCAAGCAGGAAATTCGATAGTGTCAATTTAAGTGGCAAAATAGAAATTAAAAAATATTTACAATGACCACCTTGTCATTGGGTTTAAGTGGAGTATTATCGTGCTTGACATGATGATGTGCTTCAAAAGCACGTTGTTTTGTTAATCCTTAATGGTTAACCGGGCTTATAGCCCGGTTTTATTTTTTATAGTCTAGTCGTATTAAGGCCAATTAGACGTAGCCGCCCCTTAAAGTTCCAACATTCTCACGCTTCTGACTTTGCGCTTTTAAAGGACCAATAGGCACTGATTAAATCAGAGGTTACTTTATCCGGAGCATGCTCAATTAGTTTCTTTATAGCATCGTTATTTAGCTGAGACAGTTTTTGAGATGAATACTGGCCTTGCAGTATCTCACCATCAGCCAGCCCGGCCTGAGCATTAATTTCCATCTTGATATAATCAGTCTCAACCAGCGCCACTGAAGGGATGCGCCCGTGGCGCTTAAGAAGCGATGTAAGCCGGTCAAACTCACGTTTTTTTTCGCATCTTTAAGGCTATTTTCAATGCCATCTTTTACAGAGTTCAAAGAGAGCTCAATAAGCCATATTATGCCTACCCCAGCCAGCATTGGAATTGGCGACACAACAAACGGCATTCCAATACCCGCATAGGTAAAACAGAGTATGGACAAGTTAAGTGAAGAAGCTATTAGAGCCAAATTGTTGGTGCTACGCCATGCAAGTCCGTGGATGTTGGATCAGGTAACTGGTTATTTAGGTAGCGAAATTTTGCTTGATGAAAATTACGAAATGCCCCCTGCTCTAGCCCGAGATGCACATAAGTTTTGCAATGAAACCGACGCTAAAATAGCTGCGCTGGAATACAAGCTCAAAGAACTAAGTCAATAAAGGAAACCCCGAGCATGAGCGTTTGGTTTCACCCGAAACATGCACTTAAACAAGGTAACGAATAAAAGCACCATTATTGCTGCTTTTAACTTTACCAAGGGGTCGGCCCTATATGTTTACACTGCATTTATGGCCGTAGCGCCTTCGATCATGTTATTCACGCATAACTCAAAAGTCGCGGACACTGTCTCCAGGTCTTTTTACTTTATTTATATATAAACTGGTTATGAGATTCTTTCTATTGCATCAGCCCGAGCTGGTGACTGGCTAATCGTTGCAGACTACTTTATAGCAGCAGTGAGGAATACAGCTTATGAAAGTGCTATCAACGCTGCAGCTAAGAGAAAAAAGCAGAAATAAATCATCCGGATTAAAAGCGAGCTACTGAATAAAAATAAGCAGCTCGATTTCTGACCAATTATATTGCTTGCGATAAAACACTAAATATTAAAACCACCATCAGGCATATGGTCCCACCAGCGAACATTTGAAAATGGCTCTCTCAGGGTGTTAGTACCGCAATGCACTTCACCGCTCATTTCATGATACGAGAGCCAATCATCAATATATCTGACTTCTTTATATGACGGCAAAGCCTCTGTCATCATATTTTCAAACACACACTGCCCATTAATGATTGGGCCATATGGTTTTGGCACGATATGAAAATCATTCACGATGAGGTGATTAACCATGTCGGGAAAGAATGCAAGCACCCTTCGACTTTGAGCTGAGGCAGGTTTGAATGTTACCGGCGCATATATAATATCAGCTTCATCCAAGCCAAGAGATGATTTCAAAATTTCTTTGTTGAGATCAATATATTCTTGGCACCGTTCGTCAACTTCTGCGAGAGCCTGGTTAGCCAAATAGTCATCTATAGTGATAGAGGCGTCATAAGTATAACAACCCGTGACCGGGTCGAAGCGTTTTTGCCCTTCAAACATTTTTGTCTGCCCGAAACCTTGCGTTTGGAGATCTGATAAAGCCGAGCGGCATAATGTTGGAGATGCCAGCATGAGGCGAAAACCTTTTTCTGAATCTATATCCGGAATAAAATTCATGAACTCATCAACATGACCTACAGCAAGCCAATCTGAATACACTTCAATTGGTGATTGAATCTTTTGCGCATAAAGCACCCGCCGAAGTTCAGGCATCATTTGACGAAGATCTGAGCCATAAGCATTAAACTGTTTACCACCAAACACGATTCGCCCAAGCGGATAATGCTTGCCGTTTACGAATACCGGTGGACTAACTTCCAAATTACCAAAACTGTCGAGGGAGTTATTGAGGAACCGCCGTTTTACAACGAAATGACCAAAGTCATCTCGCAGTAAATGCTTTTCAGGGAAGTTATCTAAACCGCGATCACGTGGGCCATCTAAAACGACAGGTAATATCCGGGTAGGTGATTCACAATATCCAAATTCAATTTCGTCTTGTATCCACCTGTCGTCTCTATACTGACTTCCATCAATTATAGTAAGTGGCACACCAGCTTCCGAGCAAGCTGCCTCCAATTCACTTAGGAACCTACTGTTTTCATCTTTAATCTGTACCGTGAAAACTTGTACAGCAGGCTGTGTAGTCGGGGTCATAATCCACGGCGCTACTCGGAAAACACAATATGCGTTGTTTAAATGGATATCATATAAATACGGTATGTCGTTTTCTAAGTGCAACAAACAAAATTCAAATGTGATTAGCCCCTCAAAACCTTCTCCCGGCAATTCCCTAGCTTCTAAATAGAGCGTCTCACCATCTAACGGTAATTGCCCATAGGAGCGGAATTCTTCACTATTTGGGTCGAGGCCCATAAAAAATACCACTTCACCCCGTTCATCAATTCGATATAACGTATATCGCTGAGCAGCTGAAGTTGAAGAGCTCACATATATCGAAATGTTTTCAGGAAGCGTGTCGGTCGGAACTCGCGAAACTACGATTTTTGCTAGTTCATTGTCGGCCTGGTCAGGTGTCAACCCCACCCCCTCCCTGTCAACATTGGGGATTACAATAGCACCAGGGCTAGCCTTACCCCAAACCCAGTTATGCTGACCGAAATCAGATTCGGTAATATTGCCATCTCTATCACTGTCTATATAAACATTTATTAATCCAGGCATGTTGGTTCCTTAACATAATTATTAGGCAAACGATAAGATATAGTCATTGATGTTCTTATCGAATTCTGTTAATACGCCAATAACAAGATAGGCGGTAATTTCATTATTACAAATAATCGTGAAATCGACGGTCTGGTAATGGACTTTGCACAATACAATCCTATTGCTGACTGGTTTGTGAAGCGCAAAGCTGACAAAGTTAAGCTGTTAGATTCTTTTAAAAATCGCCGTAGGTTTATGATCTGAAAAAATAGAAATTAATCTCGTAGACCCTTTAAAAAACCATGCTCTGATTTGTTGCTACAGGTTAAAACACTGCTAGCATAGTCGAAGTTGTCACTTTAATGGCTCAGGAAATAACATGAAGCGCGATTTACACGGTTTGGCAAACTTAATGTTAGGAACTTTATTAGTTTTGATTACAGGTATTTATAGTGCTGCAATACCTTCAGTAGCATTAGCAGTTATGGCATTAGCTGGCGCATTCCTTATTGGTCGCGAGTGTTGGTTGCATGGTGGACGTGTGCAGTGGTCGTTTACTTCACGTAAAAACAATTAATATCCTTAGAAGGAAACAGCATGAGCAACATAACAAAACTGATTGCTTCATTAGCAATCATGTCTCTCATTTTATTATTGTCAGCGATCACTGTTCATCTGGTGGGTGTATTCCCTAAGAACCTTGACGTTGTTCTCTCCTTAACTGCTGGGCTATTGGGTGTCGTTGCTGCAGTAATCGGCTTCTTCGCTAACAGAGATAACCCTTTGGTAAATCGATAGAGGAAACCACTCACGAATTCAGAGAATAGGAAACATCATGGAATTTGTACCAGGTAAAAGTGAGGCGTACAACGCCGGTTGGGAATCCTTTTTCATCGACCGCGATCTGAGTGATAACCCGCACTTGGTTGGCACAGAACAACACAAAGAGTGGGATAGCGGATTTGGTGAAGCATGGCTGTCTGCCGCCTCGCGTAATAGAGTAACTGTTAAATCAATCCAGGAAGCACGTCAGCGATTGACCGGGGTGGAAAAGCCAGCCCTTTTTGTATTTCCATCGCAGAGTTTAGGGTCTGATGATTTAGACCTGCTTATGTCTCTTCAGTTAGAAGCGGCAAGGAACAAGGTGGCAATAAAGTGCGACGAAGCTGATTTTCTCCAGACAAAGGCTGAACGATTACAGTCGGCTCTAAGGTTGTTCGAAACAGGACGATTGGTTAAAAAATCTAAGTAGGATACCGCAATGGAAATATTCCACACAATACCTGATATCGATGGCTTATATTGGTACATCGTGCCAGGCCAAAAGCCCGAGCCAGTATTGGTTGATGTTGAGCGTTATGGCTCTGGTAAGTTCGCGGGGTTTAATGGAAGAAAACAATCTTGGTTGAGGGATAACGAATATCTTGTAGGCCCTCAGTTAGCCCCAGAAATTAAACAGTAGGAAACCCGCAATGAAACCTTTAGCTTTAGCTGCAGTCCTTATTTTTCTATTTGGTCTTTCTGGATATTTGTATATGGCAACAATTGACCCACACAGTTTCACCGCTTTTTGTCTTTCCCTCTTTATGCCTATATCACTCATCATTATGTTAATTTTGGTTAAGAATAAAAAAGTAACTCATCAATAGGGAACAACCGAATGACTCACAGATTAGTTCAATGCCTACCAAATAATATGGATGCTCGCCTTTCTCAGCTTAAGCAAAGCGCTGCATTTGAATGCTGGAGAGAAAAGCTTTCACCAGGTGATCGCCTGCCTCGTGGTCATTATTATGTAGGTAAAAAGCCAGGTAAAAAAATTATCATCCTGGACGAAGCATGGTCATTTCTAAAGCGGTAATTAGTTGAGTTGATTTACCTGCTGCATCCTGCCAGTTGGGTGCATCTGTTAGTCAAATTTTAGGTAGGTGAATCAGTACTCCGGCTAAATCGGCAGACCACCCAAAATAGCGCTGTCTGATTTGTTGCGAGGACTCTGACCGGTGGTAAGATCTTCCCCATTGCACCTATCTTATAAAGGAAACATCATGAACAGATCGACAATTTTGATTGTATTGGCAGCCATTTGCAGTTTACCTGTTATGACTGACTTTGCGACAACAGAAAAAAACCCTGAAATTTTTTACGTTAGCTCAGCCGTTATGGTTATTTTATTTTTAACCGGAATTTTCTACTGGAAAAAAGACGGGGCTTAATAGGAAACAGTATGAAATCCACGTTTTGGTCAATTTTCTTCTTGGCGCTTATTGCCAGTGTCGGAGTATTCTCATCAATGCTTACCGGTGAATGGAATTATGGAAGAGCTGGGGTAGCGATATTGGCTATCGGATGCTTTTTTCTGGGTAATCGACATGCCCGAAAAGGTAGGCCTAACTATTGATATTGGCCCCATACCTTCACTTTTTTGCATCAGTGACATCAAGACGCTTGCGATACGTCTCATTTAACAAGGATTAGAATGAAGAAATATCTAATACCCTTTCTGCTGCTGCCGCTTTTTGGCTTTAGTCAAGAAAGCGAGCTCACCAGTTCGGAGCAACGTGTATTGCGCATGCAGCGCTTAGCATACGATCTTCTTAAAGACTCCCGAAATGATGGTATGACATTTGAAGAGTTTATCAAGCCTGTTACACCCCAGACAGCAATCACTGTTAAAAGTGCACCTGGATGGGAAATTACGCATTTTCGTCCTGACAAAGCAAACGAAACCATTTCATTAAAAACGCCGGATAGTTCCAACACGAAATCACTGGAATTGTACTTTGAACCCTCCAGTGGATGTACCCAAACATTAATTTTCATGATGAAGCCTGAAAAGGGTTTTGACGTAACAATTCATCAGGCGGGAAAAGTGACATATAAGTTTGATGATGATGAGCTTGCCAGCGCGAGCGTTAACTACTTTGCGAATGCGGGTGAGAGAACGCTAGGCATTAACCTAACCAGCCTGACACCGCTTTTCTTAAAGCGAGACCAACTAATTTTGCGCCTGGATAGTGTTTTCGAAGATGCTCCTGCATTTCGATTTAGCATTAGCAATGCAGCTGCTGCTGCATCTGAAGCACTTCAGGCCTGCAAAAACACTATTACCTATCAACTTCGGTAGAGAGAGTAGCAAGGTGGCTATGGCCGATACATTAACGATCTGGCCCAGCGCCATAATATCAACCTTTATAGCGATTCGAATGTTTGCTCAGACGTTATTAAGCAAAAGAACTGATAGGAAACAGGCGTGCTAAATCGGCATACCACCAAAAATAACCCTGGCTAATTTGTTGCCTGGTGAATCAACTCAGTTAGGATAGGTAGTATCACAAATGTACCAACAGAGAAAATAGCAATGTCTAATGAATTTACAAATTCGATTTATATTAAAGCACTTATTGGCTTGGTGATTATCAAGGTTGGCATCCTTTTTTCTACGGCTGTGTTGTTCGCATTGGGCTTTATCACCAATTCAGCAACCAATTATCTTGGGTTTGAATTAAAGAATTTCACTCAAGATGTATTTTCAAATACTCTTTTGACCGGACTTGTTTCCTTAACAGCAATAGGCATGGCAGCGATGCTGATTTATCTAATCTTTGAAATAGCAGAAGGCCTGGGTGAAATCGCACTAAAACATTATGGCAAGTTCATGGGGAAAGTGTGATGTTAAGCAAACCAAAAACCTTATTTTTATTATTCATCTTATTTCTTGGTTTCTACTCCATTTATGAAAACATTAATTCATTTTCGTGGGATTCATTTTTGCTGGGGTTCATATGCGGTCTACCCATAGCCTCATGCTGGCTAAAAAATAAGTGGGTTGGACCCTGAGGGATCCCCACAAAATCTTGTTCTCATATAATGCTGTAAC
>TARA_R100000656_G_scaffold125044_1_pt1 | contig 17114 bp, 14 predicted proteins | sample TARA_R100000656 | Tara Oceans TARA_R100000656 (sample SAMEA2622517) | marine metagenome | biome: marine biome (ENVO:00000447); feature: mesopelagic zone (ENVO:00000213); material: "saline water (ENVO:00002010), including plankton (ENVO:xxxxxxxx)" | depth 350 m
TGGTCGGCGTGGCAGGATTCGAACCTGCGACCCCTTCGTCCCGAATAAAATAGTGTAGTGTTTCATTTCGGTTCATTCAGGTTCATTTCGTTTCCGTTAATTCGTAACAACTATATGATTTATATGGTTTTTTATAGAATTTTTGTGTGTTGATTGGGTTCAGATTGTGGCAAGACGTTTTACCGGTACCCAGCGTGTACCTAAGCCAGAAACTGTCCCCAGCCAGTACCCAAAGTTCTCTAAAATTAGCATTAACGGAGTCAGAAAATGGCAGTAAAAAACAGGGAGCTCCTTCCACGGAGCGCCGATTCAGCGGATAAACTGATCCGGAAACTGACACCCGGTCAGAAAGATACCTACATTCAGGATTCAACTGTCACCGGCCTGGTGTTGCGTGTAACTCCCAGCGGAAAAAAGATCTGGCATCTGAGGTATACGGTTCAGGTCGGTTCTGGTCAGTGGATTGGGCGAAAGCATTCCCTTGGTGCTTTTTGCGACGGACTGAGAACGCGTTCAGCTCGGGAGCTGGCTGAGGAATGGCGGGTCCGTATTCGACAGGGAGAGGACCCCCAGGAAGAAAAAAAGAAGCTCGCGGAGATGCGGAAAGCTGAACATCTGCGGGAAATTGCAGAGCGTCAGGCGTTACGGACTTTAAACGATGTGGCTGCTGTTTATGCAACCAAGCTGGCGAATAAGACGAGCGGACACGATGATGGCGGAATACATGCCATGACAATCTTACAGAACCATTTGCTTGGTCGTTTTGGATCCATACCAATCAAAGAATTTACTCGCCAACACTTTTTTGCTGCTGTCGACCCTGTTCTTGCTGCCGGCCATAACTCCATGGCGAATTCGGTACTTTTGTACATGTTCGGCGACAATTAGGATGACCGGTTAGCGACAATTATCTTGGCCGGTTGGGTGTAACAATTGGCCCCTTGTTTTCCATGGTGGAGCAATGGGTGCCAGGCCAACACATAACCAACCGACAAGAGGAGCTGTTCATGCAGCACCGACAAAATGGCGCAAGCCAGGAAATGGCTGCCGCCAAGGCGGGTATTTCCGTTCGATCCGGACGACGCATCGAGACGTCAACACAAAAACCCCGGGTTAACACCGAGCGGGACTGGCGCACCCGAGAAGATCCACTGGAAGCGGTCTGGGAAACAGAACTGCTTCCTTTGCTGGAAAATGAGCCTAAGCTGACCGGTACAACCCTGCTTGATTACCTGCAAGAACAATACCCTGAGCATTACGACCAGACCATCCTGCGCACATTGCAACGCCGCGTGAAGCAATGGCGAGCGTTGCATGGGCCGGAGCGTGAGGTCATTTTTCGCCAGCAGGCCGTTGTGACGCAGCAGGGGTTTTCTGACTTCACTCACCCGGATAGCCCTGTCACGATTCAATCCAAGCCCTTTACGCATCTGCTTTATCAGTTTCGTCTGGCCTATAGTGGCTGGCGCTCTGTCACTGTGGTTCAGGGCGGTGAGAGTTATGCGGCTCTGGCGACGGGGTTGCAGCGAGCCCTACAGCAGGCTGGTGGCAGCCCTGTTGAGCACCGCACGGATAGCTTAAGTGCGGCACGCAATAACCGGCACAACGTGTGGACAGACGCCTACAGCGGGCTGTGCCAGCATTACCGCATGACGCCCACCCGGAATAATCTGGGGCAGTCCCATGAGAACGGTGTCGTGGAGTGTGCCAATGGCTCGCTCAAGAAACGCCTGGCCCAACAGCTGTTACTGCGCGGCCACAATGACTTCGAGAGTATCGAGCAGTACCAGGAGTTTATCGATTGTGCTGCCGACAAACTCAATCGGCGCAACCGGACCCGTGTACTTGAAGAGCAGGCAGCCTTGCAGCCTCTGCCGGAGTTTACGGCGGCAGAGTATCAGACCCTCCACCTCAAGGTGACACGCAGCTCAACGATCGAAGTCCGCCGCGTTGTGTATACCGTGCCATCACGACTGATTGGAGAGTCTGTACAGATCCGCCTGCACCACGACAAGCTCGTATTGTTCGTCGGTCAGCAGCCGGCACTGACCTTACCGCGCGTGTATCCGAAGCCCGGCGAGAATCGCGCCCGCAGCGTCAATTACCGGCACGTGATCTGCTCGCTGGCCTCCAAGCCACAGGCCTTCCGTTACTCTCAGCTGCGTGATGACCTGCTCCCGGACGACAACTACCGCGAACTCTGGCAACTCGCCGATGAGCATCTTGAACCCCGGGAAGCCTGCAAATGGATCGTGACAACACTGCGGCTGGCCTTCGAATACGATGACGAGCAATCGCTGGGGGAAGACCTGTTGATCGAGGCCCGGGCCGGCCGGTTCGCGTCAATTACCGAGATCCAGTCACGCTACCTTCGCGGCAATCCCGATCTCGAATTCTCAGCTTCAAATCAACACACCCTGGTCAGTTATGATGACTTGCTGTCTTCGATCCGCGGCCAAGAGGCGTCGATATGACCGACTCCGTCGCCTTACTGCTTAAAGAACTCCGTCTGCCGGCCTTCCACCGTCACTATCAATCGCTCTGGGAAACGGCCATTGAAAAGAACTGGTCACACACGGATTACCTGGCAGCCTTGTGTGAATACGAACTCTCAGATCGCTACCAGCGTCGAACTCAGAAGTGGCTACGGGAGGCAAAGCTTGCGGCCAACAAAACCTTCTCGGCGCTGGATCAAAGTGGCTTTAGCCGCCCCTGCAACGCCGCACTGGCGAAGCTGCAACAAGACAGTGACTGGGCACACCATGCCGACAATGTGCTGTTGATTGGTCCCAGCGGCACCGGCAAAACCCATATTGCCAATGCCCTGGGCCATCAACTCACCGAGCAGGGCGTGCGCTGCAAACTGTTCCCTGCGATAGCGCTGGTTCAGCACCTACAGCAGGCCAAGCGCGATCTCGACTTGATGACCGCCATGACACGCCTGGATAAATACCGAGTCATCATCATCGACGACATAGGTTATGTAAAAAAGACGGATGCAGAAACCCAGGTGCTGTTCGAGTTCATCGCCCACCGCTATGAGAGTGGCAGCTTGATCGTCACCGCCAACCAGCCCTTTAGCGAGTGGGATCAGATCTTCCCGGACAGCATGATGACCGTAGCCGCCGTAGACCGACTAATACACCACGCGACGATTATCGAATTAGAGGGGGAAAGCTACCGGCGACAGCAACAGCTTAAGCAGGCTGGAAAGAGTAAAAAGTAAGACCACCCAACCGGCCATCATAGTTGTCGCGAACCGGACAAGATAGTTGACGCCAGACATGTACACGAAGGCGATGTTCCGATTAGCGGTAAAACGGGAATTTATTGAGTACTCAGTACTAGATTGTGTAGAAAAAGCGGATGTTGGCGGGAAAGACAAAATAAGAACCCGGGTCCTGTGTGCGACCCGGACAAAAGAAGATGAGTTGGAAGAGCTGTACAAATTGTTGCCAGAGTCCGGTTTATCCCGGAATCTGCAATGCTCTGTCCATATCCTTCTTGGAACAATGTGCCGGGGTATCGAGCTGTTTAAAGGAAGGTGGGATCACCTCAATTTTGATAACAGCACTTGGCTCATTCCCGATGAAAACTCAAAGAATGGCGATCCGATCATCATCCATTTGTCAGACTACTCGAAGAAGTGGTTTGCCGAGCTACATAAGCTCACAGGCCACACCGACTGGATGATGCCATCAGTAAAATCAAAAGACCGTCCTTACATGCTGCCTAAAGTCCTGAGCAAGGCTGTGTGCGAGCGCCAGCGTGATCCTGATGCACCACCGAAAAAAGGCCGCACGAAAAACCACTCGACCCTGATTCTGCCTGATGGTCACTGGACGGTTCACGACCTGAGGCGGACAGGGGCAACTCAGATGCAAATGCTCAACGTAACACCAGATATTATTGATGCCTGCCAAAATCACCGTCCCCTGGGCAGTGTCCGTCGTCGGTATCAGCATGGTGAGAGCATGGATCAGATGCGAAATGCGTGGGATTTGCTAGGGCGTTCCTTAGCTGCTAAAGCGGATGCCCATAATCAGACAGTCTGACGTTGCTGCCCTAAACCCTTTGTATAAAAGATCGGGGCCGCGGCAGAAAATGGTCCCGATCTATTTGGTATGTGCCATCCCGGAAAACTCAGGGAACAATTCCCCGCTGGATTTGCTGGATAAATTGTCTAAGACGGGCAATGTCCTCAGGAGAGCCCAGCATCTCTGCCGGAGTAGCGTGACCCAAAGGAATTCGTGGTCGTGACATCCAGTCACGGGCGGAATCCTCGTCGCCCTCGAACAGATCTACAATTTCACGCCAAACCGTTTCCCTCAGATCTTCCGCCGGCATCGGAGCACTCCAGTTAAGGCTTACAAGATAAGGATAACGTAAATCTGCCCAGCCAGTGCCAGCAATGTGCAGCAGACGATTACGGCTGGGTCTGACAACCTCGCTCACGTAATTTATGCCTGGTCTTCAGTATTCCAGCCAGGTTTTTGCTGACCGGGAACGTATTATCGTAACGTCCCTTGGCCGGCCGCCCGATGAAGCCGGAGGCATTCCCAGCTGCCTGAGCCAGTTCGGGTCCCGGTCCTGGGCCTCCAGCAGTAATCGAAGTGAGCTACGGTAATCCTTTTTTGTGGACGGATTACACCAGTGCTCCAGTAGCCAGCGGACGTGCTTCTGTTGAATCTGTTGGTGCCTTTTAACTTCCGGAAATCGAACTTCGACTGCGGCCACCATTTTTTCGATGCGGCTGATATGGCGGCGCCGTGCCCGGTCACCGCCTTCACCGGCTTTAATCCGCTTAATTATGCTGGTGAGATTCATTCTCTGACTTCCTCCCGGCCTGATCCGAACGGTGGCGTTTTCCGACGTAGGATGATGAAATCGTCAGACGCTTGTGACCGCCCCTGTGACCGACTGCCTGTCTGGCATTTAGGTCTGCAGCTCTGTCAAAGGGCCCGTCTTGCTTCAGCGGAGCCGGCTGACCACTTTCTCTTTCATACAGTTCGATAAAGTTTTCTGCCCGGAGGTCTTTCGGGCACTCAATCCCGACCTGCTTCAGTACTTTGCGAACCGGAGTGGCATGCCGGTTGAGAAATTCCTTCAGGGAACTATTGGTATCGATCAGGCAAGATCCGGTTTCAGAGATCGTATGGAGGGCATAGTCCAGAGCCTGCCATTGCACGCTTTCAACGGGAATCCACCGGTCATCGGATACGAAACCACCTTTCGTACCTTCCTTGATCCAGACCATCTGATACAGGTCAGCTTCTGCTTTCATGCGACGCAGATCAGCTAACGCACCTTCCCGAAACCGCATACCAAACGCTCGCCAGAGAAGAATCAGAGCAGCTCCCCGGTAGTTTCCTTTATGCTCTGACAGCCTTACCGCCTCAATCACTTTGTCCCAGGGTGCCATTGGCAAGACTGTGCGGACATATGAACGCTTTCCGACCGAATCCGACGGCGACAGCCAGATCTCCCGGTCAAGGCGTACTGCCCGCATGACGGTGTTCACTGTCGAGATCAGATTTTGTGCATAGGCCACTTCCACAGCTCCGGCCGTAACCGCCTTGGCCAGGTACTCTGCGTACGCCACAGCATGATCCCTGGTAATCTTCCGAAGATCCCGAATCGGCGGGTCGAGTTCCGACAGCCAGGCGAGCCAGTTCTGGAATCGGGCATGATGGGTAAACCGTGTGTAGAAATGGCTATCTCCACCATATGCCTCTGCGAGAGCCATCTTAGCAGCATAATCCGGCTGGTGACCCAGCCCGAAATTCCTTTTCTGGTGATTCCGTTTAAGTTTTCTTTGTTTCGTCATTTCATCTTTCCTCGATAGCAGTTCATCTCCTGTAAATGTGCAGCATTGTCGTGTGGCAAACCCTCAGCATATGGGGTCAGGACCTCTAGGTTCTCCACACACGCAGGCCCTGTCCCCGTAGCTGAGTCAGTTTTAACCATTTCCAGATCATGGCTCCGGTCCTACGTTGGCGCTGCTGCGAGCGCGATTGAATTTTCCTCACGAACCAGCAAACCATTTCTGGCCGGGGCGGGCTTCATGTCGTCACCATGAGTCGTGGGGAGCGGGCACCGTATTGCACGGTGAGTGAGGGCAAGCACGAAAACTGAGCGATGACGGTGATGACGCACCGCTGATCAGGGGAGATCCACCCGGCCCGAAAGGTTTCGTTCGGGGTTTCGTTACCTGCGTAGTTGGAAAAAGCTCCCAGTGCCTGATTTCGGGCGGTGAGTTCTTTCCAAGCCTAATGCATCTCAATTTTTTAAAGGTCATACAACCAGAACCGGGAGCGCTGTCTGATGGGCACCCATCAGGTTTTCGAATGGCTCCCAGAACGAAAAACGAGATATGTTCGATGTTAATGATGCCAGGGTGGCGTTATGGGGAGAGCTTCAGGTGCTCGTTGGGAAGGGGCCTGAAAGGGCCTTCTGGATCCGATTAATGGACCGGATCACTGTGCTGTTTTATTTCATCGAGCCCCAGCTAGGCGCGGTAGAGGCAGAGCCTCAGGACACGGCTATTTTCGGAAACGGTACCTGCTATGTCCAGCAAAGTTTACGCAGTTTTAGTGTGTTTAGACGCTAATCTGCTCGGAAGAATGGTGAAGCGAACCCTCGTCAGTGGCCGGGAAACCAGACCCCAAATGGACTTGAAGTGGACTTACGAAAATGAAAGACCACCGTCGCTGATTCGAAAGGCCACTTCGGGAACACTTGGAGTACACTTGGAGCTCGAAGCCCTGCTTCAGGTGGTATGGTTTGCGTATTAATCGGAGTGTTCCGGACCCAGGCATAGAACTCCAGAGAGAGGGAGGACAATCTCTGCAAAACATGAAGCATGCTGGCTTCACATACGTTTGGTTTACTTCCTTTCGGGTTCGCAATACCATCATCTGCGGATAAGCGGCTCTACCTCTCTTAGGCTCCATAAAAACCAGTTGTAGATGATTCTCTGATGCGGCATGCAAGACCGAACCCATGATACCTCCGATCAATCTTAAAGCCGTTGATCTGTTTTCCGGCTGTGGTGGCTTAACCCAAGGGCTGAGGGACGCTGGTTTCTCGGTAGAAGCAGCCGTTGAGTTAGATCCACTAGCTGCGGAAACGTATGCAGCGAACCACCCTGCTGTCCGGCTATTTAATGAGGATATCCGCAGTCTCTCCTCAATCGATCTTTTAAATGCCTGTGGGCTCAAGAAAGGAGAGCTGGATTTGCTAGCAGGATGCCCTCCTTGCCAAGGGTTTTCCCGCATGCGACTGAACAATAAAAAAAGGAGAATGTCGGATCCGAGGAACCGCTTGATAGATGAGGTTCTTCGCTTGGTCAGGGATGTTTTTCCTAAAGCCATAATGCTTGAAAACGTTCCGAATCTTGCACGTTACAGCCGTTTTCTAAAGTTCAAGAGTGAACTCAGAAAGTTAGGATACAAAGTCACCGACGAAGTGCTTGATGTGGCGGATTTTGGCGTACCTCAGCGTCGCAGAAGGCTCGTTCTTCTCGCATCTAGAGAGGGGGCTTTAAATCATCCTCAACCTGTATCTCAGAGAACTACTGTACGCTCTGTTATTGAAGAGCTCCCAGTTCATGTGCTGGAGAAGGATGTGCTGCATAACCTACCTGAGAAGCGCAGTGAGAGAGTTCAGCAGCTTATTAGGGCCATTCCCAAAGACGGAGGTAGCAGGAGCTCACTCTCGCCTGAGCTCGCACTCAAATGCCACACAAAGCATGACGGCTATTATGATGTGTATGGCCGAATGAGCTGGGATGATGTGTCCCCTACTATTACCGGTGGCTGTATCAATCCGTCAAAAGGCCGCTTCCTACACCCTACCGAAGACCGAGCGATATCTTTGCGAGAGGCAGCGATGTTGCAGAGCTTTCCACCCGAGTACACTTTTTCTTTGCGCCGGGGTAAGTATGCTGCTGCGGAAATGATTGGAAATGCCTTACCCCCGCTTTTCTCTCGACTTCAGGCGGAAGTAATTCGCGACCATCTTACTCAAAAATAGAAAGCCGGCAGTAATTGATGACTTCAGACGATAAAAAAATAGAAGAGCTTGTCGGCATCCTCCGAGGCTTTAAGCCGGGGCGTCCGCTCAAGGGTTACATTACGCACGCGGTTTTCCCGAAATTTAAGAACATAGAACCCTTCACCCGCGTTGATTTTCAGTTTCCATTAACTGCGCTTGTTGGGGCCAATGGGATTGGGAAAAGCTCTCTACTCCACGCTTTGTGGGGGATGCCATACGGTTATTCTACTTCTAAGTTCTGGTTCTCTACTGAACTTGATCCTATTGAAAATAATAAAAAGAATCCGCAACGCTATTTTTATGGCCACTGGCATGATGAATATGGTGATGTTGTCGAGACTCGAAAAGCTCGATTAGGTACAAAGAGGGATTATTGGGAACCCTACAGGAGAAGTGCGAAGGACGGTATGCAGCCGATTCCTGATGGCAACTATAAAGGAAAGGCAAAGGATCGCTGGAATCCTGTTCGTAGAAAAGTTGTTTATATAAATTTCAGAGCACTATTTGGGTCTTTTGACCGCTACTTTTATTTTGATGATGATTTTGGTGACGGCAATAAGCGCGATATTATGCTTAATGCCGCTCGCCGACTGAAAACTGTAAAAGAAAAAAATAAAGAATCCTATAAGTTAGGCCGTAAGGAACGTATTTTCGAGAATCGATTTCTGACTCCCGAGGAATTATCTGCCGCATCAGAAATTTTAGGGAGAGTGTATGATTCAGCCCAGATAATCCGGCACTCGTTATTTCCAGGAAACAGAGGTAGAGACCTCAGTGTTGTTTTCAAGAGAGGTTCAGAATATTCCGAAGCGTTTGCTGGTAGTGGAGAAATTGCTGCAGTCAGTGCTGTAGTGGATGTTCTTGATGCTGACGCATACTCCCTAATTCTGTTGGATGAACCCGAAACCTCGCTTCACCCTGGAGCTCAACGAGCATTGCTCAGATTCTTACTGGAACAAATAAAAATAAAAAAACATCAGGTTGTAATGTCAACCCATTCTCCGGAGTTTCTCGCAGGATTACCCCACGAAGCCATTAAGGTTTTTGAGGATAATGGTAAATCTCAAGCCCGAGTCATCCCGAAGAGCTCCCCGGACGCTGCCCTGAACCGGCTAGGGAGACCTCCAGCTAATATGCGGCGGTTACTAGTCGAGGACTTCTTAGCTCAGCAGATTGTGCTTCGGGCCGCAAAATTGCTCGATAAAGGTGATCGAGAAGCTTTAGAGATCAAAGTAGCACCTGGCGGTGCCGACGCTATATTAAAACATCTCGGCCCAGCTGCTATGGTTTCGGGCGATAATGTCTTCTTATTATTAGACGGTGATAAGAAGAAGGTCTCCAAACTCACCGATCCAAATGAAATCCCTCCATCTGATTATTCATGTCTTACCGATCTCTTAAAGAAACAGATCGGGGTTGATCCTCAGTTCCATATTCCTGGTGGAGATGATCAAGCCGCACATGAGGAAGCCAAGGTATTAGCTCAGTTAGAGTACTTGAGGTGGCTCAGTACCCATTTAGAATATCTACCAAAAAAAATGCCTGAGCAAATCGTTTTGGATCAATTTGCGATAAGTAGCTATGATAATGAGTCGCGTCCCCATGAGATAAAGACGGCTTTTCGAGAACTGCTTGCTGATGGAGCAGAGCTCGACCTGTCCTCCGCTGAACTGGATGCACTTGCGCGAGTTAAGGTCGATAAAATTCCCCTCGATAATGCTGACTTAGCTAAGATCTACGACAGTTTAATCAAGTGGTTGCATGGATAACCATTCAGGATATTGGTCGCTCTGACAAGGTCGAGCTGATGCGACAAAGATCGGGGTGACTATCAATTAAAGTGCTCGTTTAACCGTGTGTATAAAATCTGCCATTGAAAATAGCCAGTTCCGTTGTGCTTTAGTGAAACTCCCATGGATGGCGGTCGGTATGACCAGCTGCAGATTTTTTGCAACCATCTCGTCCGTCTGAGACGAACTGATACCAGCCTCCAATGTTGCTAGATACTTTCGCTCCAGAAGGTCGCCTTCCGATAGAACCTGTCTCCACCTGTCTTTACATGTTGTTTTCGCGCCGAGAAGAAAAATCCTTTCCCTTGGGTATTGTGGATCGTGGTAGGCGCCAAACTCAGGAAACAGAAAGTCGGGCTTGGCCTTGTTTTCGGTCACTCGCGCGCCTCCGCCCTTCTCAAACGGAAGCCTGTTTTGCTGAAAAATAAACCCCAAATGATTTTCAAAAGCGTGACCAACCCGGGATTTTCGGCGGTTCTGAACGCTCAGAGAGAATGCGATGAACTCGTCCACATCGTCTCCTGCAGCACCGAAACCTGACCGAAGCCGTTCAGATACGATATGCCGTTCGTACGCCCTGAAGAGTGCCTCCTCCCGCTCCATCCAGCCTATCAGAGCGGCGTCCGGGTCCGTAATGCAGTCAAAGTCTGTTACTTCTCTGGCTACAGCGGAGAACTCTGCTGTTCTTGGAAACTTGTCGGGGAACCTTTCCAGAAGCATATCTAGGTCGTTCTGAGCCTCTCTCTCATCGAATGCTCTGACACCGAGCTCTTCCAGCAGCATTTTTATTGGAAGAATAAGGGTCTGTGACGGCATGGATGCGGAGGTGAAATCCTGGTCGACATCCGACAGCCCGAAAAGGTGTCTTAGCTGAAATTCTACGGATGAGCCGGCCGGGGTAAAAAGAAGGAGGAGACTTCCGTCGCGCTTCTTAGCTACGAGGCAGAAGTCCGTCGGCTGGATCAGTTCCGTAACTGGGTTGGATTTGTAATAAAGCCGGTACTCCGGAGAGCGTTTCGGATTTTTCCAGCGTGCGTCGTACCAGGTAACTGTATCCTGGCAGAGCTCAGCATCTTCCTCGTCCGTGAGGTAGGCCATCAGTGCTGGGAAGGGATAGCCATCCGATTTTCCGGGGGTCCCAAGTAAGCTTTTAAAGCCAACGCTGGGCAGCCCGCCGATTTCATGTTGGTTAGATCTGGCTGGGTCTGCATCTACTGCGCTCAGGTACTTGGCTGCCGCACCTTCAAAGATCTCGTTTACTGAATCGAGCAATGCTACATCTCCACTCGGAAAATTCCGAAATCGCTGAAAGTTACAATCGTGATTCCGGGAGCTGAATCAGGGTGCTAAGGCTGATTTGGCACGGTCCAGACATCTATTCATCAGCTGATCTATCTCTGTTTCTTTCATCGCCTCGAAGACCTTACCAGCTCCGGCTTTATTGAGCTCAGTCATGAATTTGCGCCAGCGTTCCTCACGCGCGAGAACCCATTCATCCGAAGCGAAAGTCCTGAGTATACCGGCGGAAATTGCAGGGCGGATAAACAGTCCGGGACGCTCAACGGTGTTGAGCCGCATGTCGGTTGATCGGAATATAATACTCAGTGCCTTCTCAGGATCCTCAGGCATCAGTCTCTGCGCAATCCAGTAGTTCCACCAGAGCCGCGAAACAGCATTATCATCTCTCCATCTCGTCCGGGTATCAGCAAAAAAATGAGCACGGATCGCCTTAGTAAGAGCCTCTCCTGTTTTCCCTTCAAGCCAGCGCTTTTGAGAGAATCCGAGGCATTCAAGGTGAGTAAACCGGATCCAGATTCTGTTTTCAGTTGCCAGAGAAGGCGTGAGGCTGCTGAGTGACCGCCATACAAGTATTGAGTTATTAATCTCCGCTTCAGCGGTCCTCGCCGGGTCCAGCTCCTTCAGAGGGCCAGGATCGTAGGTGAGATTGGTAGCAATTTCCCAGTTTCCCTGCTCTGCCAGATCCTGAAATCCTTCCGAGCAATATCGATCCACGTTTTCATCTATTGAATCGATCAGTTGATCGGCAACCGCCTGACCAACATAAAGTACTTTGTTCAGGCTCATTAACTCAGCGCCTCCACCGCTTCATGTACCTTGCCGACCGGGCAGTCGAGTAATAACTGCGCTTTTCTCAGGAGATCTTTTCCGTCGAGTTCTACTCCTACCTGACGGCAACGGGATTCGATTGCCCGGTACCACCTGAGATGATCACACTTATCCCTGGAAGCGACATCAAGCACCTCAATAAGGCACGGGAGGTACAACGATGACAGCAGTATCTGACGTCCATGGCCGCTGTTCCGGACCTGATTAAGTGAGTTGTATAGCGTTGGATGAACCTGAATAACGATCGCCTGGGTATCTGTACCTACCCTGAACAAGCCGTTCTCAACACTGCTCGTCGATTCAAGACGGAATACAGATTCCATCGGGACCAGCTTATCCAGCCCAGCCTCAAATTCGAACTCGTCACTCACGCCAGCGAGAGAGTATTTCCTTAGCAGAAAATCCTGTTCTCCGAACTCTTCATGTATCAAGCCTGCGGGCACCGACAAGGTTTCTGCAGCAACATAGATAATGGCTCTCAGCTTAACCACGCCCCTGAGATTCCCGCCGGCAACGGTTACCTTCCAGTTGCCGGGGGAGATGGCAAGAAACTCTGAAAAGTAGGTATGTTCGCAGGTGATGTATAATCCGCACTCAAGCATTCCCTCAGCAAGCGCATGATCGAGAAACTGTTCGCCTGGCCGGAGCTCTCCCCGAATCTCCACTTCACCGGTTTCAGTTACTTCCCGGACGGGCTCAACTTCCAGACTGAACTTTGCTGCTGGATAATCATCCGTAAAGCTGGCCAGTACCGGGTACGGGAAACGGGTATCACCCTTGAGCTTCATGATCATTTTCCTCTTTCAGTCTGAGCGAGACTTCAATTGGCCCTTCATACGGTTCAGCCAGTTCAACCGAAATCGCTATCCGCTCCCCTTCTTTCAGCTCAATCTCACATGCACCCTTAGTTACCTTATGTCCCGTTGCTGCGACTATAGGCAGGTTTTCTTCATCGGCAATACCAGCGGCAATGACCTCTAGTCTTGCCGGGCCCGACTTCTCTGGCGTAAAAAAGATCATTCTGGACCGGGTGTCACCTCCCTGGACGGTATTGCGCAATCCCTTTATAGGGACCGGCCCTCCACGGGGGCCAGATGCTCCACCCTTTCCTCCACCGGCTCCGGGTCCGCTGGTAGCTCCTCCGCTTCCTCCCGGTTTCTCGCCGCCGCTTCCGCCTTCTGATCCACCAGACACAGATGCACCTGAGCTCTCCGGTTTCTTCCGCATTTTCACTTTAATCGATGCGGGGTCTTTTTCGCTGTTGCCCGTGTTCTGCATTCTGTCGGTTTTATCTTCCGGAGCTGAGAAAAAGTCATTGAGATCATCCAGCTGAATTTCGTCATCCGGCGGGAGCGTGGTGTGACTTTTTATCTTTTCCCGGATCCAGGAGTTCATTTTGTTGACGGCTGCTCTCAGAGAGCGACTCAGCTGGGGGTCTTCAATCCGCTCGGGAGAAAGCTCATCATGTCTTGGATTCTCAAGAGCCCTGATGTTGGCGGAGGCGCTGTCATCAATTGGCTCAATCACTGCGATGAAGTCTTTCTGCAGGGGAAACCGGGCAAGTTTCTCTCTGAAATGCCTGAAGCGGGACGTGATGAACATGCCATTCCGGATCAGACCAACCTGCTTCTCAAGCCGGTCTTCAATCAGGATAGACAGCTTAACTCTGCCCAGTCCGTGAATGGTCTCCTCGTAACGAGCGCTCTCAGGACTTGTGAGGCAGCGATAGAGGTTATGACTGAACTTCAGATCTTCGTCAGAGCCGCGGCTGGAGGCGACTTCACGGAGTGTTTCGTTTGCAAACAGTCCTGGCAGAGTATCGCGGTTAATAACGAGCTCATCCCCAACCTCAAAAATCACTTTCCCGTTGTGGACAGCGGTGAAAAAATTACGCACCAGAGATTCAGCGATACGCCAGTCCCACTGTTCCTCTGACAAAAAACCAAGCGCTGTCACTGTAGTCCCTGGCTCGGTTCTCTGCAGCCATTCAGGCAACCCTGATACGTTTGTGGCGGGCATATAATTTTCGGCTTCGCCCCAGTATCCCGTTGCGCTGTGCTCCTGACCGGGGCCTTTGCTGTGGGAAACGAGAATAGCTTTGGCCTGCGCCAGGAACTGATTGTTACCAGATGAATCTTCGTAGACCGTTGAATAGAAGACGCTTCTCAGGGCTGAGACTGCGTACGCAGCGTTCTTCCCGATACCGAAGGAGCCTCCTGAGGTATCATCGCCTTTTTTACTCACGCCTTTGGCTTTGATGAGAGCGTGATAAGGTGTACCAGGTTCGCATGGGCCAATGAGCCCCGTGGTCCCCTCATCGATCACGTGCAGCAGGTCTATTTCCGTGGCGCTGGCAATTCGTCTGGCCCGCTCAAAGAACTGAATTTCTTTATCGTCTCGCCTGTTTCTTGCACGACTCAGGCAGGCATCGATAGTCGCTCTGAATCCAGCGATATCAGGCACAGTCTCAGTCGGTACAGTTTCTTTCCAGAAGCGGATAATTACCCGTTCGACATTTCCATCCGGTCCGGAGCGCCGGGCAGCATCGATACTGTTTTGGCCACATTCGCGGGCGAGGCCGGCGAAGGGCGCATCTCTGAAAGTCTCAATACCTGCATCTGCAAGTCCCTCATCTTCTCCCGCCTCATTCCGCAAAAACTTCCACAGCAATGCCATAATGCGATGGCCTCCCTTTATGCCCGGCGTTGGATCTTTCAGGGATTTAATGTCGCATTTATATTACCGCCAGTCCAGGCTAAGGGGGGCTGATGCGAGTAGGTGGAGCAGCTGAAGGGGAAGGATTAACAGACCACCACGGGTCAGGCGGGAGTAGTGAATGAGTGCCCCTCTATCTGTCCGAAGTCAGTACCGTTAAGGATCCATTCTGCTACCAGATCCGACATTGACTCATGGTTCAGCCGCCCCGGCCCCTTAAAAGCACATTCCCAGACTTCAAGCACACGCCAGCCCATCTCTCTGAGTGCGGCTATATTCCGCTGATCACGGTCTTTATTAGCGGTTATCTTGTCTTCCCAGAACTCCCGGCGGGTAGCTGGCAGGCGAAACATCGGACACCCTGTATGACCGTGCCAGAAACACCCCTGAACAAATATGGCGGCACGATACTTGGGGAGGACGATATCAGGTTTGCCCGGAAGGTCTTTGCGGTGGATACGAAACCGGAAGCCTCTGCTGAACAGACTCTTTCTCAGCAAGACTTCCGGCTTCGTATTTTTCCCTTTGATAGCCGCCATGTTGCGGCTGCGGGTAGCGGGATCGTGAACGTCAGCCATCGTCAGGCTGCTTCTGTTCTGCGCCCTTCATTTCTGATGCGGGCCTCCAGTACGCGCGGTTTCATCATTTTAGCTACAGCCCGGAATACAGGAACGGCGACGGAATTGCCGAACTGCTTATAAGCCTGCGTGTCAGACACCGGAACCTTGAAATTAGATTCCCCGGGGCCGTCAAATCCCATCAGCCTTGCACATTCGGCAGGCGTGAGTCGCCGCGGGCGATTACTCTGGTTGATCATATCGTCAAAGCCGGCATCCGTATCCCAGCCACGATCAACAAGAATCTCTGATCCGTCCTTGTAGTACCTTGCGGAAAGTGTTCTCGCCACATCGTGAGTCCCGGTAAGACCAAACCCGAACCCATTCCCTTTTGCTTTGTGCTTGGCTGCGTAGTCGTACAGGTACTTCCACAGTTTAGGAGTAAGGATGTACTTATCGTCGACCTCGTCTTCAGGATCGAGAATGTCGCCAAATGATGGTACCCGCTCCGGGAAATGCTTGCTGATATCCTTCAGCGTAAAGCCATGGTGGACATTCAGATCACGGCGGAAGCCCACCAGCACGATGCGCTCCCTGTGCTGTGGAACGAAGTGCCTCGCATCAATGATTTTCGGGTCGTGGGAACCATCGTAATGTACATCGGCGACCTCGTAGCCAAGTTCGTCGAGTGTCTGCAGAATCACCTTGAAGGTCTTACCCTTATCGTGGCTCTTCAGGTTTTTTACGTTTTCCAGAAGAAAGGCGGATGGGCGTTTTGCCTCGATAATACGGGCTACGTCAAAGAAAAGCGTACCCTGGGTGTTGCACTCGAAGCCGTGGACTCTGCCCAGAGAGTTCTTCTTGGAGACACCTGCGATAGAGAACGGCTGACAGGGAAAGCCGGCCAGTAAAACGTCGTGGTCAGGAATGAGCTTGTCTATATGGGCGTACGCTTCTTCCTCTGAAATCTCGGGGCGATCAGAGAGGGTTACTTCGCGGATATCTTCATTGAAGACATGCTCATCGTCGTTGTAATGGTTCGCCTTATAGGTGCGGACGGCGTATTTATTCCACTCGCTGGTGAATACACACTTTCCGCCGGCTTCTTCAAAGCCTCTTCTGATTCCGCCGATGCCGGCAAACAGGTCTATAAACCTGAACTCATGCCCGGAATTCTGAAAAGGCTTGGGGAGCAGCGCCTGAAGATGTTCAAACTCGCCGTGGCTGAGCTTCCTGTCCACCTTACCCCTGACCCAGCGATTGATAGTTTCGCGGCACCATGAATCAAAGCCGAGCTCATTCAGCGTTTCGGCAATAAACCCTTGGTCATATATTTCAAGTAATTGATTTATAAGGGCAAGGCCTTCTTCATCTTTCATTACCCACTCCTTTCTGGGTCAAGTCTGTGACGTTCCGTCACCGAACAGTTCCATTTTAGTAACTTTCACACTGCCTGGCCAGGTCTTCCCGCGAAATTTATTCACGCAATTCTCAAATACTGACCGACCTTTACATGATAGTACTGTTTAAACGTACAGTGTCCAGTGCAGAGGCAATTTTTTTGGTGAATTTCTGCTGGAAATCCGGAGCGACTTAAGCCAGCAGCCCGACCAGTGGGGGAGGCTATCCGGGATGTACGGTCCGGTACGCCGGATTGGAAATACTGGTATTCCCCGGTATCGATGGGGTACCTTTTCCTATGCAAATCAATCCGGAGCAGCAATGACGAAAGCCGACAAACTACTGGGCCAAGCTTATGACCACCTCAAAATCTCAGGCCTTAGCGACAGCGAAAAATACAAAAAAATTGAAGACATCGTTGCTTTGCGTATTCCGGCGAACGTGACCGGTCATTCCGGGGATCGTGACC
>TARA_R100000656_G_scaffold31739_5_pt1 | contig 16980 bp, 30 predicted proteins | sample TARA_R100000656 | Tara Oceans TARA_R100000656 (sample SAMEA2622517) | marine metagenome | biome: marine biome (ENVO:00000447); feature: mesopelagic zone (ENVO:00000213); material: "saline water (ENVO:00002010), including plankton (ENVO:xxxxxxxx)" | depth 350 m
TTCTAAGTCGTGTATACGGATATATATCTTCTGGGTTATCTGGGTTGCGCGTCCATTCATTGTCCCTAGTTATATACTTAGCATACATACCGCATGATACTCTATAGTGTCTGCGATTCAACGGTGAATGTGTACCCGAGCTTTTTGATTGTCTTGACTGATCGCGTGGTTAATGTCTCCGTGTTTGCTAGTGCCGCGAAAAGTTTAGCCTGCTCACACACTGGGTAAATTAGCTCATTACCATATACATTTTTAACTCGTACTGTTAGTTCTGCTTTCATTTCGTTTTACTCCTATATATCTTCAACAAGAAAGACAATTTCACTCTTTTTCATTCTAACCTCCAAAAATATTATTTTGACATGTCTGGCACATTGCAGAAAGTTCAAATTCTTTTCTGCTTAATTCATCAGTAAAAACCTTTGCCTCTTTACCGCATGTTACACACTGATTGTTATCTTTACATTCAGTATAATTTGTTCCAAACATTTGGGTTGTGAATCCCGGAAGAAAGTTTTCCATTGCTTTAGTTTTCATTTATTTAACCTGCTCAGTAGAAGTTGCATAATATCTCCTAATAATTTCTGATGCTCTCGCATGAAGTTTAGGGCTACCCTCTCGCAATACTTCAAGCAGTAACTTTTTCTCATGCATAAAAACCTTAGCAAATTTTGGGTCATGCTGCACAATAGACTCAGCATTGTTGATAAGGTCTGCAAGTTTAATTGTCTTCGCCATCGGTGATGCTTTCGCAAGATGTAATCTATCAAGTGTCTTACGAATTTTTCGATTACCATCTTCAGGTTTTGAAACATCCGTAAGGTCACTTACAAGCTCAGCAATTTTTATTCCGAACTGCATTTGAATATCTTCAATAGTTGTAGGAGTATCTTCAACTGTATCGTGCAGCCAAGCTGCCGCTATCATTTCGGGAGTACCTGATACTTCTTGAACAAGGCTTGCTACCGAGGCCAAATGATAAGTGTATGGTTCTCCAGTATATTTTCGCTTATGACCTATGTGTGCTTCATGAGCGAAGGCTATGCTTTTAGCGATAGGATTTTTAATAAAATTTATAACCATTCTAATATCCTTTACTTAACCTTAGCTATCTTGCCGTTTTTCATAGTAACTTGAGCGAAAAACTCGCGACCAATACCAGTAATGTGCGGTCGATTTGCACCCACTAATACTCCTTCACTTACATACTCAGCACCGAACATTGAAGTTTCTATATAATTCAAAGGGTTGCCGATGTTCTCTTTGAGTACCTTTTTGCTCGGATAAGTAAAAATAATCATACTAGTTTCTCCATCTGGGTTGGTTGTGTGGTTGAGCGGAAACACACTAGCAAACCGCATCGGGTCTGTCAACCCCATGTATCCTCTATAATAAAGTTATTAAATATTTAATATAACTTTGCAGCAAGTCCTTGACAACGGCTTGATGGTGCTTTAAGCTGTCCCCAAATCGATGACAACCAACACAAAAATGCTAATCACTAAGGAGAGAGGCATGAAAGTTTCAATTAAAAATTTACCAGTTACGAACCGTTCGGCTTTAAATAAAATTAAAAAGGGTTTCGGCTACAGTTTTCAAACTTTGCTGAGTCCGCCAGAAGCTAACCCGAAGATTAAAAAGAATAATAAGGTGGGTGTGTTGACAGCAGGTATGCACTTGTCGCCAAGCGATAGTGCTGGTGTTCATTACAGTAAATCTTGGGACGTTTGCCCTAAAGCATCTGACGGTTGCGAGGCAATGTGCTTACATACAGCAGGTAATCCAGCATACATGAAAGGTAAGATTCGTGCGAGGCTTGACCGTACTCGAATGTTTTTTCTTAATCGGGATTTGTTTGCTGCAATATTAGTAAATGAGATTACTTCTCTCCTACGGAAAGCTACCAAGGCAGGTATGCAATGCGGTGTTAGACCAAATGCTACGTCAGATATTTGTTGGGAGTGGTTCTATATTGATAATCAATTACTTATGGACATGTTTCCTACCGTAGAGTTTTATGATTATACTGCTATTGCTAACCGAACTACACCAAGCAATTATCATTTAACATTCTCACTAAAAGAAAATAACATGCACGAAGCAATGAATGAATTAAATCGTGGCTCGAATGTTGCAGTAGTTTTTGATACTAAACGTGGTCAAGAGTTACCAAGTACATACTTAGGATATGATGTTATTAATGGTGATGAGCACGACTTCAGACCACTAGATGCTAAAGATTCTATTGTCGGACTTAGAGCTAAAGGTAAGGCAATCTATGATGTTTCAGGGTTCGTTCAAGGAGTTTGATTATGATGATTATAAGTTCAAAAGAATATTTCGGTGAAGGTATAGGTATCGTACTTAAAACTAAGAACTTTTTGTTCGATACTTATATCACGAAACAATTGCGTTTAAAGTTTAATACCGGATTAGATTCAAAATATATAATCTTATTATTGTGGGTCGGGCCATTCGCCTTTGAAGTAACTCGTACTTTAAAGAGAGAAGATTTTTATCTTAAAGTTACTGAAGATTCTTTAGAGTAAGTTCTAAAACAACTAAGAGGTATATAAGTTTTTTAGAACAACTAAGAGTGTATAAGTTTTAGAGTTTATGTTTTTAAAAAGAGTTCTAAAACTATTTTAGCATATTTTTTAATCTTTGTAAAGGGTTATGTGAGATGGATTTTGATACAATGAATATATTTTATTTAGATGAAAAGACTAGCGAAGCCGCAAAGTTACACTGTGACAAGCATGTAGTTAAAATGATTGTAGAGTACGGACAGTTACTCAGCACCGCTCACCATGTACTAGATGGTGAAATGTATATAGATAGTAGTAGTGGTCGTAAAATAAAACGATGGCGTCACCCTGACTCAGACTTCGAGGATAATTTATACAAAGCTTGCTATGTTAATCATCCGAGTGCTATATGGGTGCGTGAATCCATATGGAATTATAGCTGGTTACACGCTTTATGGTGCAGCCTATGCTCTGAATATAAATATCGGTATCACAAAGACCACGCAACTTATATAAAGTTATCCAAAGTAATTGCAAATTACCCAGTAAATTTATCATTCGATAAAGATGCAACAGCAGTACCACAATGTATGCCTGCCGATGTTAAAGCAGATAACCCTGTTGACGGCTATCGAAACTATTATAAAAAATATAAAAAAGACTTTGCACGTTGGACTAACAGACCCATACCTAAATTTATGATGGAGGCAGCATAGAGATGGAAAAATTTGGACACGAGACAACAGTACCAGGACGAGTTAAAGATATAACGTTTGAAAGGTATTTATTTAATTTTAATAATGGCTATGGCGCATCTGTAATTAAAGCTGACTATTCTTATGGCGGCTCGGATGGTCTATGGGAACTGGCCGTGCTTAATATAGATGGTACTATTACTTACGAAACACCAATCACAAGTGATGTATTAGGGTATTTAACTGATGATAAAGTAAAGGAGATATTAAATAAAATTAAAAACCTAGTACGTGTGCCGCCCCACGGATATAACTTTGAGCTATTAAATAAAAGTTAGATTGAAAACACGGGGCTTGACAGCGGTTGCGGAATGCGCTAGACTGTTTCGCGTTGATACAAACACCTCTAATGGAGAAGGATATGTTAACAGCATTAAATAATAACCATGAAGCAATTCAAGAACTAAGAGACACCGGCTATGGTGCGGCAGATTTTGAAGTTAAGAAGACGATGGTAGAGTTTTCTATACCTGATTCTTTGGAAACAGTACATCACCGCTTTCCAAGTAAAGAAGTTTATTATCGAACTGATACTTTAGAGCCAATAGCAGTTCACGGTCAGCGGTATAAGCCTTTGCAGTACCGTGAAATGATTGATAAAACTAGGGATATGATTGAGCGTTGCAACTTAGACGCAACAGGAATCAATGAAAGTATACAGGTATCACCGAATGGTGGGATGTGTGCAGTTAATTATACCTTACCTGCCAAAGAATATATAACTCCTGACGGTGACAAGGGATGTGTCAAGGTAATGGCACTATCTAGCTTCAATGGAATTTGGAGCTTTATATTATCTTTAGCATTCGAGCAGGGGGCCTGCCTAAATTCTCAAATCTTTATCAAGAACCCCGCCTCAATATACAAGGCTCGACACACTAATAAACTTGATATTGATAGGGGTGTTTATGTACTCGGACAAACTGCCAATATTATTGAAGATGAGATTGAACTTTGGCACGATTGGTATAATACTCCGATCAATCAGGTTGAAAGAACTGTAATCTTTGCGAAGTGTGCAAATTTCAAGGGTGATTTTGACATGTTACTTCAAGATATGAAATGCTATAATCAGTTAGACCATGCGACTAACAAAACTCTAGCATATTTAAATGAAGTATATAATACTAACTATGGCCCTCGGATGGGTGACAACCGATGGTCAGTATATAATGCTATCACTGATTGGAGCACTCATGCCCCATCATCTAGTAAAAATACGATAGCATTGTCACAACGTAGAACTGAAAAAGCTTCAGAAGTAATTAACGAGTACCTACTAGCAGCATAAACTAAACTTAAAGGAAAATGAAAATGGAAAATGTACTTGCACATAAAGCTAAAGTAACTTACTTAACTATTCAAGATTCTCAAGCACCAGCACGTAAGTCTCAACCGCACTCTGCTTGGCGTGACCTATTTGTTTCAATGAAAGTAGGCCAGTGGATGTTTATTCGTAAGTCAGATTACGGTAGAGTAGGTGCTGCCGCTAACAGTTATGTCAAGGGGTGTTATACAATGTATCAAGTACCTGAAGGATATTGTTTCCTAAAAACTAAGTAAAAGGAGGTGTTGCGCCCCATATAGCTGTGTGACCTGAGTAAGTCCAAAAACTTCTCACCCTTTTTTTAAATTTAAAATAGCGAGAAAATAAATAATGGAAACTGGATCATTAAAAATTCATGGTGTTACTAAAATCAAAGAAGAAATAACTTACGCTAATGCTAGAAAAACCCAAGTGAGAAGTTACGATTTTACTAACGATTTAGGAACAATTAATGTTACTTTATTTATGGCAGACGAACCTACCGTTGTCGAAGCTTATAACTCGGTAACAGAGCTATCATCTACGCCCTTACGTGATGCCTTGGGTGAATTAGCTTCTAGAGATGCATATAGTTAATGAAAGGTAGTTAAAGGATAAAGAAAATGAAACAAAGATTTGTAGTAATCTACAGAATGCTAGATGGAAAGGGGCTGATGGCCAATTATTTCTACTCCAAAGAGGAGGCTGAGGCCGTCATGGGAAACCTAGATGATGGTGAGCGAGACACTATACTACTGATAGACGTTGACACCTGGGCAATTTCGGCAGGCCCACCGCAGCCGTGGATGTGAGCGAGACATTATACTACTGATAGACGTTGACACAGCACTGTTCAATGTGTTACATTAAATCTATGGGTCTTGCTAACGAATACCTGGAGGACTGATGATGACTGACAAAGAATTTCGTAAACAAATATATGACGTTATGTGGGGCGTCGGTAGCAACCACGGAAATTTCAACGACGATGATACTTTAAAAAGAATACAGGAGTTTTCTGATTTTAGAGAAAGTGTTTTTGAGTTAGTCTTCAAGGTAGGGTCACTTGATGAGGACAAGGACAATGATAGCAAGGAGGAAGTTAGAAAAGATAGATTACATCGATGGGCGTTAGATAATATTTCCTAAAATAGGAGTGTGTTATGTACTACAATACAACTAAATCGACAGGCGAGCAATTAAACATGTTTAAAGTATCAACATCTTCACAAGATCATCAGATACTACAATTCTTTAAGGCTAACCCGCGTCAGCTAGCGAGTCCGAGCCAACTACTTGGTCTTGTATTTTCTAATACTGTGCCGGTGACAAGCGTTCGACGATCCTTTGCTGACCTTACAGCGGCAGCTAAATTAGTAAAGACAGATCAACAAATGGTTGGACCACATCACCGACCAGAGTATTTGTGGCGTCTTGCTTTGGAGGGAAACAATGAGTAGTTTATTTAGAGATTGGGCCGTAGACCAAGCTATCGATATTGCTGTCGAGAAAGCAGAAGAGATGGGTATCTACAACGACCGCTTCGTAGATTGGCTGGCCGACAAAGAGTTTGAAAATTTGTTGAACAGTGAGGTGTGCGACGATGACAAGCAAAAAAGATGAGATACTCATAGAAGATCTTTGGGCGAAAATATTTGCGCTGCACATTGGGTGTTCCTGCCCAAACGACAGGGTTAAGGAAAAATTTATTCATTACGTTTTAGCTAACCGAGTTGGTGACATACGTTTAACCGAGGACTTCGTGTTCTCTCAATTCCCTACGTTTATTAATTATCTTGCCGAGTATTGATCGAAAGTAAGCTTGACTTATAGGGCTTGACATTTAGTTTTAATTATGTTATTATGTGGCAGTTAAACAAAAGGAGAAATATCGATGAGTGTATATGAAGGCATGGCTATGTGGGCCTCAATAACCACACCTAACACCAGATTTGAACCAAAGTATACTATTGATTTGGTGGTAGATGATGAAACTGCAAGTCAGTTAAAGTCAGATGGCTTCAATGTTAAAGACAAGGAGGAGGGACCAACAATAACTATCAAGCGTAACGTTAGTGGACCGAACGAAATGATCCGTAAGGCCCCAGCGTTGATGGATAAAAACAAAAATGACTTAGACTGTCTAGTTGGTAACGGCTCGAAAGTTAGGGTCCAGGCTAAGCCTTGGAAGATTAACAGGAACGGACAAGCTTTCCAAGGTCTTGAACTACAAGCGGTGCAGGTTATCGATCTTGTACAATATAAGGGTGGTGATGGTGATGAGTTTGAGGTTCTTGGTAACGAATCGGAGGTCGATGAATTATGAGCGATAACAAAGTGTTATACACACTCGACGGAGATCAGTATTCGGTCAATTCATTTTCCGATGAGGCTAAGCTGGCATTTGCTTGTTTGGTAGACGCTAATCGAGAAGTAAATTCTTTGCTGAAAAAGAAGACTATTCTCCAAGCCGCGTCCGTTTCTTTGAGCCAGAAAATTAATGAGCAACTAACAGATGGCATGTTAGTTAACGCAGGAGATTCTAATACGACAAAGGAACCAGACACATTAACTGATCCTTGAGGGAGATACACATATGGCTTTTGTTAGGTACCATCAGCCTTGTCCCTTGTGTGATTCGAGCGATGCCGTATCAATCAATGATGACGATTCGGCGTATTGCTTTAGTTGCGACAAGCGAATTATTAACTATTTAAAACTCATGGGAGGGCAAAAAGAAAACACATATCAAAAGCAGTTCTTGAACGTCAAGGAATTTAAAGTGTACAAGAGTAATACAACCAACGATGTTGAGGGCGACTTTCACCTGCTTGCCGAAAGGGGTATATCTCTAGACACCGCAAAAAAATATAATGTAAAATCTGTTTACGATAAGGACGGGAAATTTATAAAACATTTTTACCCGTACTACATCGCTTCGGAAATTACATGCTATAAAATTAGAGAACCAGACAAGCATTTTACGTGGCGTGGAAATTCCACAGGCACGGGGTTGTTTGGTGAATCTACATTCAAACACTCGGGAAAATTTGTAACACTTGTTGAGGGCGAGTGCGATGCAATGGCCGCTTACGAGTTACTAGGATCTAAGTGGCCCGTAGTTAGTTTAAAAAGCGGTGCCGCAGGTGCAGCAAGAGATGTGAAAAACTCGCTTGAGTTCTTAGAAAAGTTTGATAACATAGTTATAAACTTTGACAACGATAAGCCTGGTCAAGACGCGGCTAAGAAAGTTGCAAGGCTGTTAACTCCCGGCAAAGCAAAGATCTTAATCTTACCAGACGATTTCAAAGATGCAAATGAGATGCTCAAAGCTGGGAGGATGCAGTCCTATGTAGATTCGTGGTGGAACGCGAAACTGTACACACCTTCAGGCGTCTTAAATATCTCAGAGCAAAAGGAAAACTATAATAATCGTAAGAGCCGGGAAAGCATTCCGTATCCTTGGGAAGGTTTAAATAATAAACTATATGGCTTGCGTAGCGGAGAATTAGTAACGCTTACCGGCGGTACAGGACTAGGTAAATCCAGCATCACCCGAGAATTAGAACATTGGTTAATAACACAGACTAAGGATAACGTAGGTGTTATCGCTCTTGAGGAAGATTGGCGGCGCACAGTAGATGGTATCGTTTCAATAGAAGCGAATGCTCGATTATATATTGACCAAGTTCGAGATAAATTTTCTCAAGAAGAACTAGATAAATATTTTGATAATATATATAGCGGTGAAAACAAAAACCGCTTTTGGGTTCATAGTCATTTCGGCATTACAGACCTTGACGAAATTTTTAGTAAGATTCGATTCTTAATAATTGGGTGCTCATGTAAGTGGCTAGTAGTAGATCATCTTCAGATGCTGGTAAGTTCAGTGATGGAAAGTGACGAACGTAGATCAATAGATAATATTATGACCAGACTAAGAAGTATTGTCGAAGAGACAAGTGTAGGATTAATCTTAGTGAGCCATTTGCGGCGCGTTGATAGTAATCGTGGGCATGAGAATGGAATAGCGGTGAGCTTATCACATCTTCGAGGCTCTCAAAGTATTGCTCAATTATCTGATTGTGTTATAGCATTAGAACGCGACCAACAGGCGGAAGATCCAGAAGAGGCTAACACAACACACATGCGAGTACTAAAATCTAGATACACGGGAGATGTAGGTATGGCAACGCATTTGGTGTATAACAAGGATACTGGTAGACTAAGTGAAATTTCTTTTGATGAAGGGGACGGTCTTGAACTATGAAATCTTTAGTATTTGATATTGAAACAGACGGCCTACAGCCAACTAAAATATATTGCATATCAGCATTAGATGTAGACACACAAGAGCAATTCAATTTCAAACCAAGTAACATAACAGAGGGCCTTGCTTTACTTGAAAGCGCCGACAAATTAATAGGACATAATATTATAGGCTTCGATATTCCAGTAATACGGAAGCTCCATAATATAAATTTACTCGACAAAAAACTTGTTGATACGCTTGTCCTTTCCAGGTTGTTTAATCCAATAAGAGCCTCGCATAGTTTAGAAGCTTGGGGTTACAAGCTTGAGTTCCATAAGATTGAATTTGATGATTACAGTAAATTTACTGAGGACATGCTTAAATACTGCGCTCACGATGTAATTTTAAATTATAAAGTGTACGAGGCACTGAAGCATGAGAGTCGCGGCTTCACTTCTGAAAGTGTTAATCTTGAGACAGAAACATATAAGATTGTAACTAACCAGCGGGAATATGGATTTGTGTTGGATGAAGATCTTACACGTTCGCTGCTAGAAAATTGTACAAACGAGCTTATCGCAACCGAACTTCAAGTACATAAAACCTTTAAACCGAAAGTGACTGAACGGAGTATATATCCGCAACACACTAAGGCTGGAGTATTGAAGAAGCTTGGAGTAGATTGCGATGGGAAACAAACTAGGTTAACGGGAGATGAGTACGCCCACTTACAGAAGTGTAGTACAGAAAAAGTTGTGCGAACTTCCGAGGAAGAATTTAATCTTGGGTCGAGGCAGCAAATAGGCGAGTACCTTCAAGATTTTGGTTGGACACCAAAACATTTTACTCCCACAGGACAACCGAAAGTTGATGAAAAAGTACTAGGAACTGTGCGAGATATTCCAGAAGCTTCGCTTATAGCTAGATACTTGATGCTACAAAAACGAATAGCGCAAATACAATCTTGGCTTACGTTTCTGGATGGACAACGAGTACATGGGTCCGTAATAAGCAACGGTACAATTACAGGTAGGATGAGTCACAGAGATCCCAACATGGCCCAGATACCCAGCTTAGCCTCTCCCTACGGTAAGGAATGTAGGGCCTGTTGGACAGTTCCACGAGGCTACAAGCTGGTAGGGGTAGATGCCAGCGGATTAGAATTAAGAATGTTAGCACACTATCTTGATGATAAGGAGTTTATAGATGACATACTCACTGGAGACATACACACAGCTAATCAAGCTAGGGCGGGACTTAAATCAAGATCTCAGGCAAAAACTTTCATCTATGCCTTTCTTTACGGAGCGGGAGATGCTAAAATTGGAAGTGTGGTTGGCGGAAGTAAAGCAGAAGGTAAACGAATTAAGCAATCTTTTCTTAGTAATTTCCCAACACTTAGGTCTCTTAGAAATAGAATTACAAGAACGGCGGAACAAAATGGATTCATCACAGGACTAGACGGTCGCAAAATATTTATACGAAGTTCTCACGCAGCACTCAATTCATTACTCCAAGGCGCGGGTGCAATCGTAATGAAACGCGCTTTAATTATTCTTAATGAATCTATAAAATCTAATGATATTGATGCTCATTTTGTAGCTAACGTACATGATGAATGGCAGATAGAGACGTGGCATGAGGATGTAGATAACTTAGGAATTATAGCAGTTAATTCTATTAAAGAGGCTGGAGATTATTACAATCTTAATTGCCCTTTAGACGGCAAATACAAAGTAGGGGGTAACTGGAGTGAAACACACTGATTGTGAAAATTTAGGTGATAAGTCAGATGAGACATCAGAGATATTTTGGATGAACGAATGTGGTCCTGAGACTTGGGTAATTTATGATGGAATACGGTGGGTGTACCTTTCGGATGGTATGTACATTTCTGAATTTGGAAATTTAAAGAAATTGTAAACTTAAAAATAAAAACCACTAAATGTATGTGCGCTAAAATTGAAACCTCCGACCAGCAGCTAAAGTATGATATAAGTAATCAAAAATATATAGCTGATGATAGGGCTTTGAAAGCCTTTGAAAAAAGAAAAAATCGGGAAGAAACACTAGAAGATTTTTTGATTAATACTGCTGGTGATTATTCCGAAAGTTGGGAAACAATATTCTTTCCTAATGATTATAATTGTGGCCGGTCGGTCCATGTGTATGATGATACATGTATATTATGGGAACACTGGTCTAACAGAGAGGATGGTCAACATAGCGTTCCTGAAATTATTTGTCATTTTTGTGTTATAAATATGAAAAAAAATATGGACCACATAATTGAATTTAGAAAAGTAAAATGGGACTTAACAAATGATTAAAGTAGATACAACTAATGAGATGCTTGAGTCAGCACAACTACCACTTTTCTTTGAGGATGACCATTACGATTTGGGTGGCGGCAATTATAAGTTATGCAGTAAGTGTAATAAAAAATTATCGTTGTCTGCATTTAGCAGGACTAGTGGAGGAAATTATCTTAGGCCAGAATGTAAAAAATGTAATAATGAATTAAGCAAAGTAAGGGCTAAATTAAAAGACCAGCATGGGATACCCAAAGAAAATTATATATGCCCTATATGCTTAGGCAATGAGGACGCTGTAGATGGGAGGGGCAATACAAAAAACGGTTCTTGGGTTTTAGATCATTGCCATGAAACAGAAAAATTTAGAGGCTGGCTTTGTCATAAATGCAATAGATCTTTAGGCGGCTTCGATGATAATTTAGACATGTTACATAGAGCCATTGAATATTTAAAAGGTTAAATATATATGAAAAATTATACCGATAAAAATTTATCAACCTTAGTTGAAGATATATATAATACTATCTCAGATTTAAATTCAGGTAATCAGGAAATTTCAGAAGCTTGTTTGGAATCTTTATCTGTAGGCGTTTCCAACGCAGTGAAGGGCTGGGCTACCCCAACAAAAGAAAATAAACAGTTTACGCTGCGTATGTCTAACGTGGGGAAACCAGCAAGGCAGCTATATTATAATAATAAGTATAATAATTCTAATGACCTCGATTCTCCTACACTAATTAAATTTTTATATGGACATATCTTGGAAGAGGTCTTAATATTCTTAGTAAAATTAGCGGGGCACACAGTAACCGACGAGCAAAAGGAAGTTATTTTGAATGATGTGAAGGGCCATATAGATTGCAAAATTGATGGGGAAGTTGTTGATATCAAAACTGCTTCGAGCTTTGCATTTAAGAAATTTAAAAATGGTACACTGAGAGAAGACGATCCCTTTGGTTATCTAAGCCAACTTGCTGGCTATGAAACTGCGGAGGGCACGAGTAACGGGGGGTTCCTGGTAATCAATAAAGAATCGGGAGAGCTTACTCTGTATCGTCCCGAGGATCTGGACAAACCAAACGTTAAAGTATTAATAAATAAAATAAAAGATATATTTAAATTTGATGAACTTCCTGAAAGATGTTATAATCTTGCACCATCTGGTACTAAAGGTAATATGAAATTACCAAGGGGATGTGTTTACTGCCACTTCAAAACCGAATGTCACAGTGATGCTAACGGCGGAAAGGGGTTGCGACTATTTAAATACGCAAAAGGAATAGAATACTTAACGCGAGTTAACTACTTACCTAAAGTAGAAGAAATAGCAGCGTGAAGAAGAAGGTTCTAAAAAAGATAGATGCGAAAGTTGATGACTTATTGATAGAATGGTTAAAGAGTATCCTTAATGAAGATGATAGGGATCAAATTACAAAAGAAAATTATAAACAATTTTTACCGACGACAAAATATATTCTATCTAAACGGACGCACTACCTATCATTCTACACTTATCGGTGGGCTAGGCAAGGCACTAAAAAATTATTAAAGAAGGGTTTTAAATTAAAAGATATAACGCTTGGAGATTTAATATGGCTTTTGAAGAAACAGAATCGAAGCACCCAATCGAGCATATTATAATGTTCTTTGCTTTTGTTATACAAGAGCGTGAACATAAGTTAGAGTATGATGAATTACTTTTTTTAAGAGATTCATTACTGGGGGAGATAAAGAACCGTGACCGAGAATTACATTGAAAAGAAAACCAAGAGTTAAGCGGCCACGGTCAGAGAAGGTGCAGGGTTACGATAGTATGTGGGAATATCTCCTACATGATACACTGCTTAAGGATTGGGAACACCACACAGAGAAAGTAGCATATACGGTGAAGCATTTTTATGAGCCAGATTTCACAAGGACTTTACAAGGCAAACAAATTCTGTTAGAATCCAAAGGTCGCTTTTGGGATTACTTAGAATACTCCAAGTACAAGTGGGTTCGCGATAACCTACCTGAAGATGTAGAGTTAGTTTTCCTATTCGCTAATCCAGCCGCGCCGATGCCCGGTGCTAAGGTAAGAAAGGACGGAACTAAACGAACGCATGGTGAATGGGCCACCGCAAATAAATTCAGATGGTTTGCGGAAAATACGCTGCCGGATACTTGGATAGATATAAACGTTAAAACATCAGAAGAATTTTTAGAAAGACACCAGGCCGTAGATAACGAGGAGTCAGATTATGGCTACTGAGAACAAAACTAGTTGGAAAAAGCGCAGAGATTTAGAAGGTGATACTCCTAGCTTTGCGAATGATTTAGAAGAACATAAATATATAAAGAAGAAAAACAAAAATAAAATTAATAACACCGAGGATGCGCGGGTGGGCCTCGAACGTTTTGATAAAGAAGACGCTGTACATCATCCGGCACACTATAATAATGGTGAGATAGAGTGTATAGATGCTATAGAAGCGATGTTGACACCAGAAGAATTTATAGGTTATTTACGCGGAAACTCTCTAAAATACAGGTGGAGATTTAGGTATAAAAAACAACCAGTTGAAGACATGATGAAGGCTAAATGGTACGAAGAAAAGCTGCTATCTTTCTTCAAAAAAATTAATCTTTCGGTGGAGAAACGCGATGAGTATGGACAGAAAAGCGGAGCGGACGGCTAGGTTTCATAAGAAGCTAAACGCTAAAAATAAACAAAAGACTAAAAAATACACAAAAGAAAAAAAGGAGCACGAACATGACTTTAAAGACACAGAAGTATCTCGGGATACAGATCGATCTGACCAATGAAACTAAGCTAGATCAATTCTCAATCAACACATTGAAGGATAGATATTTTTGGGAAAACGAAACTCACGCGCAGCAAGCTTTTGCTAGAGCCTCAGTATTTGGTGCGACATTTAAAAAGAGCACAGACTATGATCTCGCGCAGAGACTATACAATTACGCAAGCTCCTGCTGGTTCATGTTTAGCACCCCTATTCTTAGTAATGGCGGCACTCGCCGTGGGTTACCTATAAGCTGTTTTCTAAACTATGTACCCGACTCAAGGTTTGGGTTGTCCGATCATTACGATGAAAACATATGGCTAGCAAGTGCCGGTGGTGGCGTCGGTGGATACTGGGGAGATGTTCGCAGCAACGGAACAAGCACCTCCAACGGTAGCAAATCTACCGGCTCCATCCCCTTCATGCACGTTGTCGATAGTCAGATGCTAGCCTTCAATCAAGGCGTAACACGGCGAGGAAGCTATGCGGCTTACACGAACATCGACCACCCCGAGGTTGAAGAGTTTATTGCTATGCGGAAAACAACCGGAGGCGATTTAAATAGAAAGTGCCTTAACATCCATAACGCTGTTAATATCACAAATGAATTTTTAGATGCCGTCCGGGCTGATAAGGATTGGAGACTTATAGATCCTAAATCAAAAGAGGCGGTTAAAAGTGTGGGTGCCCGTGATTTGTGGTGGCAGATCATACATACACGCGCTGAGACAGGTGAACCCTATATTATTAATATAGACAATTGTAACGAACATCTTCCAAAGGAACAAAAAGAATTAGGACTTGAAATAAAACAAAGTAATCTCTGTTCAGAAATAACACTGCCTACTAATGAAGAACGCACAGCCGTTTGCTGCTTGTCAAGTGTCAACTTAGAAACTTTTGATGAGTGGGCAGATAACGATTTATTTATAAAAGATTTAGTTACAATGCTAGATAATGTTTTGGAACATTTTATCGAAAGTGCGGTCGATGTTGGTGACTTAGGAACATACAGAGCAGGGGCAGATAGATTTAAAAACTATATAAAGGAGGGGAAAAATGCGTATAAGAAAGCAGCTTACTCAGCTTATAGAGAACGCAGTATTGGTCTTGGAGCGATGGGGTTTCACAGCTATCTCCAAAGTAAAGACATGCCCTTCGAGGGTTTGTATGCTAGCTCGTTCAATCACCGGGCATTTAATCATATTAAATCAAAAGCGGTTGAGGCTAGCAAGACTCTTGGTGGAGAACGTGGGGAAGCACCAGACATGGCGGGGAGCGGACTTCGTAATGCTCATCTTATGGCTGTTGCTCCTAATGCTTCTAGCAGTATCATTTGTAACGGTACAAGTCCTAGTATTGAGCCTTCGAGGGCTAACGTATATACTCACAAAACGCTAACAGGATCTTATAAGGTTCAAAATAAATATTTGGAAAAACTTTTAAAGTCTAAAAATAAAAACACTTTAGAAGTATGGAAAGATATCTCAGCTTACGACGGGTCTGTTCAACACCTAGATTTTTTAACGGACAAGGAAAAAGAAGTATTCAAAACTGCTCCAGAAATAAATCAGATATGGATTGTAGAACATGCTCATCAACGGCAACAATATATTTGCCAAAGTCAAAGCGTGAATCTATTCTTCGCTCCTCCTAAAGCCACTGAGCCACAGGAAATCCACGATGAATTTTTACAATATGTAAATGATGTACACTGGCACGGGGCTAAAAATTTAAAATCACTTTATTATTTACGCTCTGATGCGGCGCGGAGTGCAGAAAATGTAAACATAAAAATACCACGTATTAATCTTGAAGATGTAGAATGTCTAGCTTGCGAGGGATAAATAAAATGAGTTTACTAAGTAGTAGAGATTATTATAAACCTTTCGATCATCCTTGGATGTTCGATTACTATGTTCAACAAAATCAAATGCATTGGTCCCCAGAAGATGTTCCGCTACATAATGATGTTAAAGATTGGCAAGATCTAAACGACACTGAACGTAACCTATTGACACAGATATTTAGATTGTTCACACAGTCTGACGTAGACGTAGGCTCTGGTTACATCGATAAGTATATGCGTATCTTCAAGAAGCCAGAGGCACGGATGATGATGACGGCGTTTGCTAATATGGAATCAATTCACCAACATGCCTATAGCTTACTACTTGATACGGTCGGAATGCCTGAAACGGAATACAAAGCTTTTTCAGAATACGGGGCCATGTCAGATAAGCATGATTATATAGATAAAATAAAGGTTTCTATTAAGGACAAAGAAAGTATTGCTAAAACTTTAGCGGTATACAGTGGCTTCACTGAAGGTATTCAGTTATTTAGTAGCTTTATAATACTACTGAACTTTCCTCGCTTTGGAAAGATGAAGGGTATGGGACAAATAATTACTTACAGTATTCGGGATGAGACTTTACATGTTGAAGCAATGATAAAACTCTTTAGAGAATTTGTACAAGAAAATATAGAGATGTGGACAGATGACTTTAAAAAGGAAATCTACCAGGCTTGTCGAGATATGGTAGACCTAGAAGATAGATTCTTAGACTTGGTATTCGAGATGGGAAATATCGAGGGACTAACTAAGAAAGAAATGCGGCAGTACATTCGTTACATAGCTGACCGTAGACTATTACAGTTAGGCTTGAAACCTAATTATAATGTAAAGAATAATCCACTAACATGGGTTGATGATGTACTTGGTGTAGAACATCAGAATTTCTTCGAGGGTCGATCTACTTCATACATGAAGGCGGGACTACGCGGGGATTTGGAAAAGGCGAATTTCCCGTGACAACTAAAGAAGGAAATATAATTTCATTCAAAGTATTCATAGATAGGAAGGGAAATTTAATGACGGAATATAAACATGTTCCTATTTCAGAGGTGTTTAAAGTTTTTGATAAACACGACACACCTGTAGTACAGAAAATAATTCGAGAAATTTCTCCCAAATTAGAAATTCTACACGAACATTTGGAAGATGAATTAAATGCTCTTACTTAACCGAGAGGTCTCTT
>TARA_R100000656_G_scaffold12563_1_pt1 | contig 16219 bp, 16 predicted proteins | sample TARA_R100000656 | Tara Oceans TARA_R100000656 (sample SAMEA2622517) | marine metagenome | biome: marine biome (ENVO:00000447); feature: mesopelagic zone (ENVO:00000213); material: "saline water (ENVO:00002010), including plankton (ENVO:xxxxxxxx)" | depth 350 m
ACATTGCACAACAGGCCGGGCCGGTACGCCGACGTAAGGTGTAGGTGTAACAATAAAAAAGGAAGGGATCACCATGTCAGCACTCAAACTGCATTTGCTCGGTGCCGGTCTGGCGGGCTGTATGTTGCTCGGACAGACCGCGCACGCCAATCAGCAACAGGCCACCGTCATCCTCAGTCAGAGTTGCGAATACATGCTACTCAACACCCGAGGCGGCATGGTACTAGTGAAGCAACTGGACGGCACCACTCCCCAGGCGGGCGACACCCTGAAAGGCGATATTGTTGCCGGCGATTTCACCAATCTGCAGAACACCCGGGATCAGGCTTCCATGCAGGTGTGGGTGGATCTGGTAGATCCGCACAGCAGCAAGGCGCTAAGCCAGTACGGTCGCTACTGCACCTAAACGGCAAGCCTGAAAGAAAAAGGCCGCCTCCTGATCGGTGCGGCCTTGAACAATAATGAAGGGAAAAGAGCCCGACTTACCGCCGATCACTTTCTGATGGCATATTTGCCTGCCCCCAGGAAGAAGACGGCAACGGCAGAGAACAGGAAAAACCCCTGCAACTCCAATGCCCAGCCACCCGTCTTGCTCAATGCAAATACCTCGCCCATGTGCACCAGCACAATGGCAACCAGCATATTGCCCGCGATCAGCACCGCACCAATACGGGTATGGACTCCCAGTATCACCATCAACGGCGCAATGATTTCGCCAATAAATACCCCGTAAGCCAGAAAACCAGGCAGGTTATGAGACGCCAGCTCTCCTGAAATCCATCCCACCCCGTGTTGCAACTTGCTGATACCGTGCAACAGCATCAGTAACCCCAACGTCAGACGCAGTACCAGCTTGCCGGTATCCGGATTGTTGACCATCTCTACTCCCAGTGAATAAATATTGTTGTCCGCCATTCAACCGTTTAGCCCGGAATAAGAAAAGCGCCACCACAGAAAAATACATCTAATTATCAGAACAAAAACAACTTAATAACGCACTTTCTTACTTTTCTTTTGATGCTTAAATACTCCCATCGCGTCACTAGCAACATTTAATAGAAAAGGAGTTCCCCATGAAAAACCTGCTTGCCTCCCTGACCGATACCGACAACAGCTTCGCTCCTCTGGCCCTGCGCCTGCCAGTGGCCATCATATTCATGGCTCACGGTGCCCAGAAACTGTTTGGCTGGTTCGGTGGCCATGGCCTGGAAGGCACCGGTCAATGGATGGCGTCCATTGGTCTGGAACCCGGCTACCTGATGGCTCTGGGCGCCGGTAGCGCCGAATTCCTTGGTGGCCTGGCCCTGCTGATCGGCCTTTTCACCCGCCCGGCAGCAGTGGCCCTGGCTTTTACCATGATCGTGGCCATCGTCACCGTACACCTCGACAACGGCCTGTTCATGAGCAACAACGGCTACGAGTTCGGTCTGGCCCTGCTGGCCGCCAGCGTGTCACTGGCCATTTCCGGTGGTGGCCGTTTCAGCGCCGACCAGCCGCTCAACAAGGCCCTGCAATAAGCCCGTTGAGCTCTGTCCTGCCCCACCCCATACTCCCGCTTTTGCGTCGGACCTGAATCCGTGACTTCAGCGTGGATGCATGGCGTAAAAATTTGTTGTCACAGGGGATTTTTTGAAGAAGTATCGTATCAGGGAATACGATCGACTGAGAAAAACCCCCTGTGGCGACAAAGGGTTGCGTCAGGCGCCGCGATGAAGCCATGGATTCAGGTCGGAGTCTGGGATGAGCACTTTTCGTTACTGGCAGACAGCCCGCGCCGGCAATATGGCGCGGCTGACCCTGCATACAGGCATGCTGCCCACCCTTGCGAACAACCATGTCCGCATCAAGGTGCATGCTGTCGGCCTGAATTTTGCCGATATTTTTGCCCTCACCGGCCTGTATTCCGCCACCCCGCAGGGCGCCTTTATCCCCGGCCTGGAGTTTGCCGGCGAGGTAGAGGAAGTCAGCCCAGAGGCGGAAAGGTTTGCGGTGGGCGATCGGGTCATGGGCGTCACCCGTTTCGGTGGCTACACCAGCGTTATCGACAGCGAGCCGGAGTACCTGATCCCGCTACCCGCAGACTGGGACTACGCCCAGGGCGCCGCCTGGCCGGCACAGACCCTGACCGCCTGGTACGCTCTCACCCATCTCGGCGCCCTGCAAGCGGACCAACAGGTGCTGATACACAGCGCCGCTGGCGGCGTGGGCCTGCAAGCCATGAAACTGGTACAAGCGCTGGGCGGTCGCGCCACCGGCACGGTAGGCAGTGAAGAAAAAGCCACCTGGCTAGGGCAACAAGGATTCGAGGATGTGCTGGTTCGGGCGCCGGACTTCGCCCGGCAACTGCAAGAGGACGAGCGACAGTTCGACCTGGTGCTGGATGCCATCGGCGGCAAGGTTCAGACCGCCAGCTTCGACGCCCTCAACCCCATGGGGCGACTGGTGGTTTTCGGTGCCGCCGAATTCACCCCCAGCCACAACCGCCCCAACTACCTGAAAGCTGCCTGGCGTTACCTGCGCCGCCCCCGCTACGACGTGATGGCGATGATCAGCAGCAACCGTTCCGTATTGGCCTTCAACTTGATCTGGTTATGGGAACAGAAAGGGAAAATGCAGGCGCTGCTGGAAGAGCTGAAAACCATTCCCCTGCCCCCGCCCCATGTAGGCCATCGCTTTGCCTTTGACGATGCCCATACGGCTTTAGCACTACTGCGCTCAGGACAGTCTGTGGGCAAGGTGGTGCTGGACGCGGCACCTGACCCAGCGTAGGAGCGTCGCTGGCGGCGCGAACCGGAACGAAGTGCAGGTAACGACCGCTAGGGCGGCCCGTAGGGTGCACGAAGTGCATAAATCCAAAACCTGAAAAGCGGTATTTACCACAGAGGGCACAGAGAACACTGAGGAAAAGACAGGTTTTTCTCTGTGTTCTCTGTGCCCTCTGTGGTAAATATTTTTTTGATTCTGGTCTTTTTTATCGCGCCGCCAGCGAGGCTCCTACGAGAAAAGCTGGCGGATTTGTTCGGCGCTGGTGGGCCGTACTACCCGGTCTATTTCCTTGCCATCATGGATCAGGATCAGCGTAGGCCACAGTTTGATCCGGTAGCTGCGACCCAGAGGGCGGCCAGGGCCATCGGCAATTTTTTCGTGGTGCAGCTCGGTCATCGGTGACAGCACCGTTTCGATGTCTTTCTGAGCGGCGATGCAATAGCCGCACCAGTTGGCGCCGAATTCCAGTACCCAGGTGCCCGGCCGTTGTTCAACCTCCTCGCGATTGAGGGTTTCTTCTTCATAACTCTTCACATAATTCATTTCATATCCGCTCGATCAGACATTCCACAAAAGCCCGCATCTTGGTCGGAGCCTCGCGCCCCGGCGGGTAGACCGCATACTTGCCCTGCAGGTCGCCGACCAGTCTGACAGAACTCTCTGTTGATCGCCTCGCTCCAGCGCTTCGGCGGCAATGGAATCCGCCATCACAGAGATCCTCGCCTGGCGATTGTCGGCCGCGCCGGAGCTCTGCGGGTGGCGGCAGATACGCTTTTGATCGACACTCCCGCCAGTGCTGATCGGGCAATGACGACCTGCTGGTGGACGACTAGAGCAACAGCCGTTCCGTACAGGGTTGGTTAGGCCGTAGCACTGCTGGGTGAAGAGGATCACCCGCAACACGAACGTGAGCGCTTCACTCTGGCCTACTGAAAACCGGAGCAGTGACTACCGCCGCTCCCCTTTTGGGTTTCTTTTATGGTTAGATGCGGGAAACGGCAGATAACGGATAGCCCTGTGACTGAACAACCGGTAATCACCGAAACCCGCGACGACCTTTTCATTATCACCCTGAACCGCCCCGACAAGCGTAACGCGGTGGATCGCCCCACCGCGGATGCGTTACGTACCGCTTTCGACGCCTTTGAGCAGAACACCGATCTCAAGGTGGCCATCCTCACCGGCGCTGGCGGCAACTTCTGCGCCGGCGCCGATCTGTCCGCCTTGTCTGATCCGCAACGACGCAATGAGATTGACGAGGCCGGCAGCGGCCCCGGGCCCATGGGCCCTACCCGTATGCTGCTGAGCAAACCGGTGATTGCAGCCGTAAGCGGCTTTGCGGTGGCAGGCGGACTGGAATTGGCATTGCTGTGTGACTTGAGAGTGGCAGAAACGTCGGCCACGTTCGGTGTGTTCTGCCGGCGCTGGGGCGTGCCACTGATCGATGGTGGTACCGTGCGTCTGCCTCGCCTGATTGGCCACAGCCGGGCCATGGATATGATTCTGACCGGCAGGCCGGTGGCGGCCGATGAAGCCCTGCAGATCGGCCTGGCCAACCGGGTGGTGGCCTACGGCACAGCACTGGATGAAGCCATCACCCTGGCCCGGCAAATCGCCGCCTTCCCGCAACGCTGCCTGCAGGCCGACCGGCTTTCAGCCTATCGACAATGGGACCTGGCGCAGGAGGAAGCCCTGCGCCAGGAAGGCGCCGGCGGCTACCCGGTGGTATTCGAAGAAGCGATTGGTGGCGCCGAACGTTTCCGGCAAGGCGCCGGACGGCATGGGAAATTTGAAGAGTGAGTTTTGTGGAATGACCAGCCTGGCAGTGAAATACTAGCAGCCGATCCGGTTTCTCTGGCCAAGGTTCGCCATGCAAGCATAGCTCCTACAGCGCCATCAGCGCTTTTACAGAAATGAAACGCGGGCACAGCCTGGCAGGTTTACACACCAGACCCGCCCGCGCTTTTTCACTTTCAACTTTGCACTTTCAACTCAACCAATCAGCGGATCACTACAAAGAACACACCGCCGTTACGATTCACCCGCAACAGCAGGGTGCCATCCTTGTCACTGATAGCATTACGCAGTTCCGCCGTGTTCACCACATCCTGACGGTTGGCGTTGATGATCACATCTCCACGGCGCAACCCGGCCCGCCAGGCGGGAGAGCCCTGTTTCACATCGTCCACCAGTACGCCGCTATCCGCGTGCTGCAGTTCCCCTTTGCGAAGGTCCCGCAGGCTGGCGCCTTGCAGGTACTTGGAAACAGACTCACCGCTGGAGGCCTGCTGGGATGACTCGCTGATAACCGCTGTCATCTCTCGCTTTTTGCTATCACGCAAGACGGTCAGCGTCACCTTCTCACCCACCGGCGCCATGCCGACCTTGTTACGCAGATCCGCCGCCCGCTTCACCGGGCGGCCGTCTACGGCAATCACCACATCTCCACTCTTGATGCCGGCCTTCTCCGCGGCACCATCCTCTAGCACCTGAGTGATGACCACACCGCGCTGGCGATCAACCCCAAAGGCCTCGGCAAGCTCGGCAGTGAGATCCTGAACGGTAACACCCAGCACGCCGCGGCGAACTTCACCATGCTCGATGAGCTGGTGCATCACGTTCTCGGCCATTTCCGTGGGGATGGCAAAACCGATACCTACATTGCCGCCGGCGGGAGCGATGATGGCAGTGTTGATGCCCACCAATTCGCCGCGCAGGTTCACCAAAGCGCCACCGGAGTTGCCCGGATTGATGGACGCATCGGTCTGGATAAAGCTTTCGTAGCCTTCAATCCCCAGACCGGTTCGACCCAGCGCAGAGACAATACCACTGGTAACCGTCTGCCCCAGCCCGAAGGGGTTACCGATCGCCACAACGAAGTCGCCCACTCGCAAGCCGGTGGAATCAGCAATAGCGATTTGCGTCAGATCATTGGCCGACTCCAGCTTGAGTACCGCCAGATCCACTTCCTCATCGGTACCGACCAATTCTGCTGACAACTCGCGGCCGTCGGTAAGAGTGACTTCAATGGAATCCGCGTTCTTCACCACATGGGCATTGGTCAGCACATACCCCGCCTCGGCATCCACAATCACGCCGGAACCGGCACTGGCGGCACGGCGCTCTCGTTGTTGATGCTCGGGAATGTTGAAGAAACGGCGGAAGAAGGGATCTTCCATCAGTGGATTCCGGGCAGTGCGAATCCGCGTTTCGATAGCAATATTGACCACCGCCGGAGAGGTCTCCTCCAGCATGGGCGCCAGCGATGGCAACGCCTGGCCGTCACTAGTGGCGGATGGCAATGCCGCCTGTGCTGGCGAAAAAACGATGGCACACAGTGCCAGTACCCAGACAACGGGTTGCAGCGGTTTTTTGGTATTCAACAACGTCGTTCCTCCTGTGCTGAGAAAACAATCAAAAAGGATATCGCCAGTGGAGACCTTCCCACCACCATACAGCGAATGCAGTGGCCGCTCGGGGCGGATAGCAACGCCGTACTGTTTTTCTGACATTGCTTCAGGGCGACGGTTCCGAGGCAAACACTCTCACCCCGTTGTACTCGCTGGATTCCCCCAGATCCGGCCAGGTGCAGGACTGCCACTGCCCCAGCAACTGGTAGCCGGGCGGGTTCAGATCCGGCACCCGAGAATCGGCCAGCAGCACCTGGGCCGCCTGTTGGAAGCGGGCCAGCAGTGGCAGGTTTTCCCGGTCGTAAAGTATGTCCGCTGCGGTCACCAGATCCGCCGCCGCCAGGGCGGTGTCCAGGTCCTGGCTCAGTTCGATCTCGACCCGGTTCTCGGCTCCATTGAGAGCCGTGGCGGTTAGCGCATCCTGGTCCAGATCACAGGCAATCACCCGTGCGGCACCTGCCAGGGCCGCAGCAATGGCGACCACCCCGGAGCCCGGCCCCACATCCACCACACAACGGCCCTTGACCCACTCGGGATGGCTGAGCAGGTATTCCGCCAGCACCTGCCCAGACGCCCAGCAAAACGACCAGTAAGGCGGTTCTTCCATAATCGCATTGACGATGTGCGGGTCCAGGGCCTTTTCGGGAAACAGCTCATCCAGTAGCCATAAACGGATCTGTGGTGTCTTAGGTAAAGCCTGGCAGACCAGGGATACCGCCGGTAATACGCGGTGGAGCCGTTCATGTAAGGCGGCAAGGCCTACTCTTTCCTGATTGCTTGTCATACCCTAGGGCCTTGTTTCGCCAATCCAAAATCGTCCAAGAGAATAACAAAATGACCGGCAGACAGGCATGGATCGGTCTCACCGCCCTACTTCTCACCCTGGTGAGCCCATTACAGGCACGGGAAATCTGGACCGAGGGCGTCCCCGATCCCTACTTTGAGCATTTCCTGGATTTCTACAAGGCGGACCCCAGCGCCATGGGCCGCTGGGCCTCAGGACTGCGCAATATTTCCACCGACCAGCTTGATCGTACTCTCAAGGCTCTGGATACCACCCAGTTCACCTACCTCTACCCCATGGAGATGAAGGGCTTCGAGCTGGCAGAACATAACGGCATCCCTACCGAAGAGCTGTCACTGATGGCCGTGCGCGCGGGCAAGCTGATTCCGATTCCCTTCCAGATTGACGAGTTCGACAAGACCGGCCTGATCTGGATCGATGGCCACAATGATCACGAACCGGAAGGCGAGCCGGGTATTTTTGATGATTTCGACGAGCTGGCCTTCATGTTCCGTGACGGCGGCTGGGACCGTTTTGATCCGCAGCAACATGAGCTGAAGGCAGGCAGCATGCTGGAAGAAATCCGCCTGGACTCCCCACGAAACCAGCCCCGCTATATTTACCTGGTGCGCAATAACAGCGAACGCTCGCGGGCAGACTATGTGCAGGTGGATCTGGAAAACGGTCGCATCGAAACCACGCTGATGCAGATGGACTACGACGCCAAGGATTTCACCCAGATCCAGGGCATGTCCCCCCGGCTTGGCCCACATAAGGACGTAAATGTTATCGACAACATTTACGTGAACATCAGCACCGGGATTTTCAACCAGAACCTGAGAGTGGACCTGGATACCCGCAAAAACATCAAGGCCACCCCCGTTGCCGTCAGGGACGGCGCAGTCAGGGCCTCGATCCTGGTCAAGGCGCGCATCTGGTACGCCTTCATGCCAACGTTTTTCAGCCAGAAATTCCAGGTGGATTTCTACGAACAGTCAGTGACTATTCCTTCCCGCTTTGCCATTGGCAGCGTCAAGGTACTGAAATTTTTCCTGATGTTCCTGCGCGAACCCCGCATCCACTTTGCCATCGACTTCCACAACCTGGAGGGTGCGCGGATCACCTATGATTCCGTCTATGGCAAGGGCCAATACGGTATCGTCGATGGTGAGATGAACGATTTCGAGCATACTCTCGGCGCGACCCGACTACCCGGGGACTGGCTGCATATGGATTCCAATCAGGGCTGGGAAATGTTTTTCAGCAACCATATGCCAGTAGTGCCTGATGGGTTGTTCGATGCCTTTCTCGATGGCATGTCCATGAACATGTTCTACGAGGACGACAAGGCAAGCACCACCAAGTACGAGCGCCACCCGGGTGCCACCCCGCGACTGGGCTTTGAGAGTGAGGGCATGCCGCGCACGGTCATTGATCTGCTTGGTGGCATCCCCAAACTGGATTATCTGGACATGGACAGCCTTGGCGAAGCCATTCTGGCATTGGCGGATGCGGAGGAAGACGGTGCCTTTGACAAGTACGACGAGGTGGTCAACCAGCGCTTGAGGGAACTAAAAAAGGAAGGTCGTTTTCCCTCGGTAGCGGCTCTGGCTGACGCGTTCCTGGCCGACCTTAACCGGATGAATTTTTCCGGTATCGCTCGCGATGATTTCAATAGCCTGATGCGCCAGGCCATACTGGATACCACCAAGCAGGTGGATCAGGTGCACCACGGCAAAGTGCTGCAACGCATGGTGGAACTGGCCGAGGAACGGGACATTGATATCCGCCGGCTACGCTACGCCACCATGGATAACACCCTGTGGTTCCCGGCCTGGGTGGGCGAAGGCGGCGCCGCCGACTTCCACTGGCAGGTCAGTCACGCGCCCAAGGCTATACCTCTGGGTCCGGTGAGTGCCTCTGTCGCAACAGTGCCGTGAGCGCGGCACTGTCCTTCACCTGCCCCTCGTCGTCCAGCGCCGGATAGGGAATACCCTCGGCATCACAGAGACGGGCAATTTTCTGGTGGCCCCAGCGGAACAGCAGCTCGCTATAGCGGGCCGCCTCAATACGCGGCTGGTCATAGAAGCCTTTGGCGCGACGTTGCTCACAGGCTTCCGCCAGAATAATGGCCGCTGCCACGCTCACGTTGAACGATTCCACCATGCCCATCATCGGAATGACCACGTGCTGGTCCACCGCCGCCGCCGCTTCATCGCTGACACCAAACTTTTCAGTGCCTAGCAGCAAGGCGGTGGGCCGGGTGTAATCCACTTCCCGATAGGGCACTGCGGTATCGGACAAATGGGCCGCCAGCACCTGAACGCCCTGCCCCTGCAATTCACGAATCACACTGCTGCTCTCGTCACGCTTGTGCACCTGCACCCAGCGCTGGGAGCCCATGGCAGTACCAGCGGCCATGCGGGCCCGGTTATTGGGCAGAATGGCGTGCACATCAAGAATGCCCACCGCATCGCAGGTGCGCACAATGGCAGCGATATTGTGGGGCTTGTGGACTCCATCCATGATCACAGTGAGATCAGGCTGGCGGCGATCCAGGGTGTCGCAGATACGATGATAACGTTCCGGGGTCATGGGCTTTCCTCATGGCTGGCCGCGGATTGTATAGGCCCGAGCCCGGATGACAAAATTCACCGCTCGACAACCCGCAGGCGTCACCCAGCCCCCTGCCCCTGGCAGACCGAATCCGTTAGGCTTTCGACTCACTGAATGAACCACCGCGGAGACCCCATGCCCGAACTCTCATCCCGCCGCCTGCCGTTGGACGGTGTCCGTGTTATCGAACTGGGCCAGCTGCTGGCTGGCCCCTTTACCGGCACCCTGCTGGCCTATTTCGGCGCCGATGTGGTGAAGGTGGAACCGCCCGGCGGCGACCCCATACGCGGCTGGCGCAAACTGGATGAAGATGGCACCTCCTACTGGTGGCGCAGCCTGGGGCGCAACAAGAAATCCGTGACCCTGGATCTGAAATCCGATCAAGGCAAGGCGCTGGCACGCAAGCTGATGAGCAACGCCGATGTGGTGATCGAGAACTTCCGCCCCGGCACCATGGAAAACTGGGGCCTGGGACCAGACAGCTTCGCCGAGGACAACCCGGGGCTGATCTACACCCGCATCTCCGGCTATGGCCAGACCGGCCCCTATGCCAGCAAGCCCGGCTATGCGTCGGTTTGCGAGGGCATCGGCGGGCTGCGGTACGTGAATGGGTTCCCCGGCGAACGTCCGGTACGCCCCAACCTGTCCCTGGGCGACACCATCGCCGGCCTGCACGCGGCCCTGGGGATTCTGCTGGCCCTGTTTGAGCGGCAAAAGAGCGACAAGGGCCAGGTGGTGGATGTGGCCCTCTATGAATCCGTCTTCAACCTGCTGGAGGGCGTGATCCCCGAATTTGATGGCGCCGGAGTGATTCGCGAACCAGCGGGTTCCACCGTCACCGGCATCGTCCCCACCAATACCTACCGCTGTACCGACGGCAAGTTCGTGGTGATCGGCGGCAATGGCGATTCCATCTTCAAACGCCTGATGACCACCGCCGGCCGGCCGGATATGGCAGACAACCCGGCCATGGCCAGTAACGCCGGTCGGGTGGAACACGAGACAGAGATCGACACGGCCCTGGACAGCTGGTGTCGCAGCCTGCCCAGCGAGCAAGTACTGACTCTGCTGGAAGAGGCCCGGGTCCCCGCCGGACCCATCTACTCCGTGGCCGACATGTTCAACGACCCCCATTTCCAGGCCCGGGGTCTGTTCCAGCAAGTGGAAATCAACGGCAAGCCGCTCAAGGTACCCGCCATCACTCCCCGACTGGCAGACACCCCTGGCGAAACCCGCTGGCCCGGCGGTGAGGTGGGCAGTCATAACGACGCGGTATTACGCGAGGAATTGGGGCTCAGTGACGAGGAGTTCGCGGCGCTGAAGGCGGACGGGGTAATCGGGTAGTCAGTTTCAAGTTGCAAGAGGCAAGTTGCAACGCGGTTGCGGCTTTCCCTAGGGGCAAGGACGAGGACCGCGTTCAGACGTTTTCAGGAAACACGGATGTAGGAGCGCCGCTTGAGGCGAGAATTACCGTGGCTGTTCGCGCCTCAAGCGGCGCTCCTACAGTGGCTTCGTAGAGAAGTTTTTATCTGCATTGCAGCGCGGCCAGCCTGTTCTCCGTTTGGCAACGGACATCAACCGCGTTGCAACTTGCCTCTTGAAACTTGCAACTATTCACCCCGCCTCGCGCTCAACTGCGCGTACAGATTATCCATCACCCGAAAGGCAATATGCCTTGCCCGACCGGTGTAAGGACCAGCAAAACGGCCGTCGAGATTGTTCATAAAATGCTGCAGCCAGCGCTCATGGTGTTCGCCGGTCAGGGGCTGCTTGTCATCCAGGGCCCGGTGTTTTGCCATCATGTGGCGCCGGTAGTCATTCTCGCCCAGCAGCATCTTGTACCAGTACTGACAGATAGTCGGCAGGTGCTGCTGCAAATCGATAGCGGCCACGTCCAGGAACATGGGCGCCATCACCGGGTCATCCAGCAACCGGCGATAGAAGCCATGCACCATGGCATCGATATGTTCCCGGCAATCCAGATCGGGAAGCTCGCCGTCATCCTGTCTGTGATTACCAGGCTGAAAATACTCAACTGCGGTCATGGCAACGCTGCGTGCTGACAGGCACCAGGCAACACGCTCGTTAAGCGCGCGAAGTCTGGTACCTGATGCGGTTATTTACCAATCAATACGGCGGGTGAGGATGTCTTTGTACATGACAAAGTCACCCATCAGGCTGTACCAGGGATGCTGGAAGGTAGCGGGACGGTTCTTTTCGAAAAAGTAGTGGCCTACCCAGGCAAAACCGTACCCCACCACCGGCAACGCAAACAGCCACCAGGCACTCAACGCCCCGGCAATGATGGCCCCCAGCAAGAGCAGCAGTAACGTGGTCCCGACCACATGCAGTCGGCGGCAGGTGGGGTTACCGTGCTCTTGCAAGTAATAGGGATAGAATTCGGCGAAACTCTGAAAATCGGACTGCTTGATGGTATTCACGTAACCTCCTGAAAAATGCCGCTGTTATTCTGAATATGGGTGCACCTTGATCTTCCAAGGCGCGGGACACAAAGTCTTGTAACCTGCGGCTGTCATACGCGGTTATCTGACAGTGTACCGCAGCCCCACCGGCCGGTACGGCCAAAATATTGTGATTTGGCGCCATCATGATGGCACGGGCGACCATTGCAGGGGAGCCGTCTCCGTGGACAATGTCGTCCTTTCACAATAAACACTATATTGATACTTATCCCGTCATTTCGGGTCCGGCACGACTTGTTACCAGAGACTTTTATGGCTTTACGTCCGCGCATCAACCGCCTGCTCAGCAAACACGGCACCCCCATTCCTCGCAGCCTGGACGGCCTTGTTCGCCAGGGGCAGGAAGCGCCGCCGGAAAAAACCGGTATGGGGTCTGAACAGGTGGACGCCATCTGGCGTGCCACCCGCAAGCTTTACCGGGGCGGCATGAGCCCGGCCATCAGCCTGTGCCTGCGTCGCCACGGCGAAATCATGCTGGACCGCAGCATCGGCTATGCGGACCCGGAGAGTCAGCGGATCATGACCCCGGACACCCCGGTCTGCCTGTTTTCCGCCTCCAAGGTGGTAGCCGCCATGATGGTTCATCATCTGGTGGAAACCGGGCAATTGGACCTGGATGACCCGGTCACCCGCTACCTGCCCAAATACGGCCAGAACGGCAAGGGACGCACTACCATTCGCCATCTGCTGACCCATCAGGCCGGCATTCCCCGCCCGCCCGCACAGGTAGAGCCGGATATCCTGTACCGCCCTCAGGAGATCATTGATCTGCTGTGCGAGGCCAAACCGAGCGGCCTCAACACCCAGGCCTACCACGCCATCACCGCCGGTTTTATCCTTGGCGCCATTATCGAGGCGGTTACCGGCGAAGATCTCAATGCCACCCTGGACCGGGTGATCCGCCAGCCCATGGGCATGAAGTACTTCACCTTTGGACAGACCGGCGCTGAGCGCGCCCGTGATGTGTCCACCGGGGTCCCCATGAAACTGGTCGACCTGTTCCTCACCTACGCGGTGGGCGGCAGCATCGATGAGGTGGTGGAAGTGACCAATGATGACCGCTTTCAGGACATCATTGTGCCAGCGGGCAACCTCTACGCCACCGCCGAGGAAGCCAGCCGCTTCTTCCAGATGCTGCTCAACGGTGGCCACTACAACGGCCAGCAGATCTTCAAGCCGGAGACCGTTGCTCGCGCCTTGCAGCCGGCCTATCACCGCCCGCGCTTCGACCGCAGCCTGTTTATCCCCCTGAATTTCTCCAGCGGCTTCATGCTGGGAAACCGGGGCATGGGCATGTTCGGCCCCGGCGCTCCCCGTGCATTCGGTCACCTTGGCTTTATCAGCATCTATTGCTGGGCGGATCCCCAGCGGGCGTTGAGCGGTGCCCTGCTGACCACCGGCAAAGGGGTGATCGGTCCGCATCTGCCGTCCCTGTTCGGCCTGCAGCACACCATCAACCGCCACACCCGGCTGCGCGAGGGTAGCTCACCGGTTACTGTCTGAAGGAACCGGCATGCCCCGCTGGCACTGGGTACAGGTAACCGCCATACCCAAGTGCCGGTCCCGCCCAGCCTCACTGGTCACCCAGGGACGGTTTATGAACGGTGGCTGATGGCGGACATGCTGGCGATGACCGCATGACAACAGCATCACCCAATCCAGCTGCTGATCCTGAGTAAAACCGGTAACCGTGGCCTGCCAGGTCATTATATCACCCAAAAAAATGCCCGCTGATGCGGGCATTTTTTCTTTCCTTGCTGTGACAATCAAGTCGCCTTGAGGGACTTGAGCCGCTTACTCTCTGCGGAGAGCCCCATGTAGAGGCTGACGCACATCAGCAATAGCACAAACGTGAACGGCAAGCCCGTAGCCACGGAGCCAGACTGCAAGGCTTTCAGCGCTTCCTTGCCACCGCCGTAAAGCAGAGCGCCGGCAATCACACCTTCCATCACTGCCCAAAATACACGCTGGGGTACCGGTGCATCCAGCTTGCCGCCAGCGGTAATGGAGTCAATCACCAATGAACCGGAATCCGAAGAGGTCACAAAGAAGACCAGCACCAACGTGATTGCCAAGAAGGAAATGATGCCGGACCAGGGCAAGTTTTCCAGCATCTGGAAAAACGCCAGGGACACATCACCAATGCCATTGGACAATTCACCGACGCCATTCACCGCTTGATCCAGACCGGTGCCACCAAAGGTCGACATCCAGATAATAGTGATGATGGTAGGCACCAGCAGAACAGCGGTAATGAACTCCCGTACAGTGCGGCCTTTGGAAATACGCGCAATGAACATGCCGACAAACGGTGACCAGGAAATCCACCACGCCCAGTAAAACACCGTCCAGCCGTGGAACCAGGTGTCATCCTCACGACCAATCCAGTTACTCAGCGGAATAATATTGGACACGTAATCCACCGCTGTTGTGGCAAACCCGGTAATGATCAGCAATGTTGGGCCCGCAACAATCACGAATAGCAACAGGAACAACGCCAACATCATATTGATATTACTGAGGAGTTTGACCCCCCCATCTAGCCCCCGCATCACGGATATCACCGCAATGGAGGTCACGCCGAAGATAACCGCCAGCTGCATATTGATCGCGTTAGGCGTATCGAACAGGAAGTGCAAACCACCGGAAGCCTGTTGGGCACCCAAGCCAAGGGACGTGGCCAGACCAAAAATGGTGGCGACAACTGCAAGCGTATCAATGATATGACCTGGCCAGCCCCAGCAACGCTCACCCAGAATAGGATAGAAGGCGGAGCGGATCGTCAGCGGCATACCCTTGTTGTAGGCGAAAAAGGCCAATGAAAGCGCTACCACTGCATAAATAGACCATGGGTGAAGCCCCCAGTGATACATGGTTGCGCCCATGGCCAAGTGCTTGGCCTCTTCCGTATTGGGCGCCACACTCAGCGGCGTTCCGTACCAATCCGTGTAATAGGCCACCGGCTCTGCCACACTCCAGAACATCAAGCCAATCCCCATGCCCGCAGCAAACAACATCGCGAACCAGGAAAGGGTGGAAAATTCCGGTTTGGCTTTCTGGCCACCCAACCGAATTTTACCGGTGGGCATCACCGCTATGGCAATACAGAATAATACAAAAATATTGCCACTGACCATGAACAACCAGTCGAAATGTTCGATGGCCCACGCCTTGGCGCCGTTCAGCATGCCGTTGGCACTCTCCGGGAATGCCAGGGTGCCGACAACAAAGGCAATCACCAGTACGGCACTGATAAAGAAAACAGGATTATGCAGATCCATCCCCAGGACCTGCACATTATCCTGGCCGACATCATAGTCGGTCTCATAATCAATACTCATCTTAGCTCCGTTATCCGTCTTGCTTTAGGGTGCGCAGTGGATGCCGCAACTTACAGCCAGTCGGTCCGGACGATGTCGGGATCGCTTCCCCGAAACATGCACTCCTCAAAACGCACTTCATCATCTAAACCCGAGTAGGCGGCCCTGCAGGGCCGCTACCGGCAATCAGAAATAAAAATCAAACGACGCGTAGACCGCACGGAAGTCTGCTTCGTAAATATCACCGTTACGGTCCACGTCACCATCAGACCACAGGTACTCCAGGTACAGCCAGCCAGGTCCGTACTTGTAGCTGACGCCGGGCGCATAGAATTCCACATCATCGGCGTCGTTACCGCGGGTATCAGTACTCGCCACCCCTGCATCCAGGTAATAGCTCCAGCGATTCTGGTTGTAGATCAGCTGAGCCATGTGCACCTGGGTTTTCACTTCTTCATCGGCGGGTGCCGTGCCACCGAGCAAAAACGCATCCATACCGCCAAAGTCCCGCTCTGCATCAATAAACTGATAGCGGGCAGTGAAGTCATTCATGTTGAAGGTGTAATGCAAATTTACTGATTGATGATCACCCTCATCATCCCGTGCCTTGGCAACGGCAGCCGTCAGGTCCTGGAGACGCCCCTTCTGATAAGAGGCTCCTACAGTATGACCTTCCATAAAGTTCCAGTCGCCATTGATGACCCCGGTCTTGATCTTCCGATAGGTCGTTGCGCTACCCCAGTGACCGTTGTCATCGACCGTGTCAGTACTGGTTTCACCCCAGTCATCCTGGTGGTAATAGGCCACATCGTAGTTAAAGGCATTCAATGAAGAGCTAAG
>TARA_R100000656_G_scaffold18245_2_pt1 | contig 15085 bp, 8 predicted proteins | sample TARA_R100000656 | Tara Oceans TARA_R100000656 (sample SAMEA2622517) | marine metagenome | biome: marine biome (ENVO:00000447); feature: mesopelagic zone (ENVO:00000213); material: "saline water (ENVO:00002010), including plankton (ENVO:xxxxxxxx)" | depth 350 m
AAATGTCACGTCATCACGATTACCCAAACCTGAAGCTCATCTATGGAGATGAATGGAGAGGTCTTCCTCTAGGGAAGCAAGCTCCGTATGGAGAGCGCTACCTTGAAGTCAATTTGAACGTTATGAGGAGCGCCATAGAGAGGCACAGACGTAGCTTTGTAGTGCTGTTCGTTCTCCGTCTTCCCTACGGATACGCCATGCCAGCTAAAGGCCTGATCAGCCGATTCATGAAATCCCTAAAGGCTCAGGTTCAGGCTGACCTGAATGCTCGATCAACTGAGTCGGGGCGGCGGCTTCAAAGCGACGTTACCTTTCTCTGGGCCAGGGAGAAGAGTGGGGCAGAAAACTGTCACTTTCATGTCGCGATCTTTCTGAATCGGGATGTGTACAATTCAATTGGTAACTATGAGCTACAGTGGTGCCTTGAAGGCTATGATTTCTTTGCTCCAGGGAGGCCCCGCGCAGGGTCGCTCCATCATCGCTTGACCAGGGCTTGGGCCACGGCGTTGGGGATTTTTGAGGAGCAGGGGGTGGGATTAGTGGATTATCCGCGCAACGCTGAGTACCACCTAGATGCACACGATATCGATTTTCCCTTTGCGTTTGCAGATCTGTTCGGACGTCTGAGCTATATGGCGAAAATTCGCACAAAAGACTATCGAGCGGGAGCCGACTGTTACGGGTCTAGCCGGGTCCCCGGCAGTGAAGCCTATTTCCCTGATTACGAACCATTTTGAAAGGGTGAGGGCGAAACGGGCTGGTCGCTAGCCAGCCCCCCAAAGCCAGCCCTTCACCTCATCCCTATTAGCCAGCACCACCTGCTGGGCCTCGGGGTCTCGGTGGTGCGGCCCATCCAGCCTAAGCAGCTGCACAATGTAATTGGCCATGGCGGCCCGGCACTCAATAGTCAGCGCCCCATCGGTCATGCCGTAATCCAGCGCAATCACTTCCTGCTGAGACGCAGAAAGACGGGGGTCTGGAGTGACCTGCAGAGTAAGCCGCTCTTGCCAGGCATCATCCTGTTCAGCGTGGTACTCGCCTGGAAGCGTCAGCTCGGGTTCATCCTGAATCCGGCTTAATACGAAATCCCGGTAGCCGCTACTCTTCTCGCACCAGGCACGGACATGCCAGCGCATGCCACTGTGCACCACTGTGTGGGGCTGGATAACGCGATACTCAGGCTCCGGGTTGCTCAAGGAGGCGTACTGGACCTCCACGCGGAGTTTATCCCGGCAGGCCTGGAGAATCGGGCGCAGCACACTCGGGCGTAGGTCACGGGAAGGAGGAAGTAGCACTTCGGTATTGAGTTCGCGCACATCCAGGGCCTCAAAGGCACAACTGAGGTCCTCCCGGGCATGCATCATCTGAAGGTACTCATCCGCCACGCCCCGTGTGAATACGGGCTTGAAGGTGCTGGCGGGCTTGTACCCCTTCAGGGAGCGGTCGTATTCCAGGTTGCCAGGCGCATATTCAGCAAGATAGTGGTTAATGTCCTTGCTGGCCTGTTGTCGGCCAATGCCGAATGCTCGCTGAAGGTGGTTGGTGGTCAGCCGCCCCTCCCAGAGGGCAATCACCTCGATCAGTCTGTAGCGCAATAACAGATCCCAGCGCAGCGGCCAGTCTGCTGCGTTTTTACCCGCAGTCCGTGCCATGGATATGCTCCAAAAAGCGATATGTGCCAAAAGGCGACGTGTTCATGTATTCAGTATCGACATGACGATAATAAGTAAATAGCCTTTGGGTGTCATCATGGACGAGACAAAAGCGGCAGGATGCCGCACCTGACTTAAGGAAAAGTGGCGAAGGAGAAAACAATGAAATTCTATGCTCGATGGATGCTGGTCCTGGCGACCATGGCCATTACAGGCTGTTCCGACCCCACCATTGACGCCTCCAGTGAGGCCAAGATGAAAGAGTCTGTGGCCAAGGTTCGGGAGTCATTGCCCGAAGCGAAGCGGACAGATTTCGATCAGGCGGTTCAGTTGATCGCCTTCAGTCAGATCGATATGAAGAGCCTGTTTGCCAATGGCGGTGCCGATGCCGGTGATGTGGAGGGTAAAATGCGCGAAGCCCTGAACGGCAAGACGGCAGAGCAAGTGCTGGCTCAGGCAGAGAAAATCCAGGCCGAGCGCAAAGCCCGGGAGAAAGAGCAGGCACTGGCCGAGATCCGCGAGCTTGTTGCCAAGCGGGACAAGGCTGAGCAGGCCAAACAGCAGCTGGATAAGTTCCAGGTGGTTCGCTCCCGCTTCTATATGCAAGAAAGGCGATACCTTGGCGAGCAGCCGATCATTGAGCTGACGGTCAAGAATGGCACGGATCAGGCCATTTCCCGTGCCTATTTCTCCGGCACCATCGCCAGCCCTGACCGGAGCGTGCCCTGGCATGAAGACCAGTTCAATTACAGCATTTCCGGTGGCCTGGAGCCCGGCGAGGAAGCTACCTGGACGCTGGCACCGAACAGTTATTCTGATTGGGGCAAGGTGGATGCCCCGGCGGATGCTGTCTTTACGGTGATGGTGGAACAGCTGGACGGGCCGGACGGCGAAGCCCTGTATTCCACCAGAGACTTCAGCGAGCGAGATCGTAACCGGCTGGCGGAGCTGAAAAAGCAATATGGAGTTGATTAGACCGGCCACCGACAGAATGCAGAGAACATGATTCAGGTGGGGTAGGGACTTGGAGAGCTTCGGCCGGTAACATACGGAAAAGTTATTAGCTTCGCCCGGGATCAGGTAGGCCAGCAGTATTCTAGTAATGTGACGGGTGGCGCGACGGCTCTGGCCCAGGCCCCCATTGCTGTGCGTTGCGCTTTGCGAGGTGGTGAAGTGCAATCTCATTGCAATAGGCGTGGGTGGAAAGATGTTGCAACAATGGTGGAGTTCAGCTCGCGTTAGCGCCCCCTGCGCATGTCTTTTTAGGCGGGTTACAATCCAGGGTTACACCGCTAAAATGCCAATAAAATCGGGCGGTTGCGGAATAGATAACCAGCCCGGCCTGCAATCTCACCGGCCATCGCTGCACCAAGCCAGACAAGGAGCCCCATTGCTAGCCAATTTCACCAAGGCATCGCTGATCGTTCCTGAAACGCAGGCCGTCGCACGCCTGTTGCTGGAGCACCCGGATGCTGAGCGGTGGCGGCAGGCGGTTGAGGCAGAGAATGTCCTGCAGGCGAAAACGGTCAATACCGCCAAAAGCTACGCCAACATTGCCCGCATGCGCCTGGAAACCATGGATGAGGCGCTCTGGGAGATTGTCGCCAATGCAGAGCGGCCAACGGCGACCCAGGCGATTCTGGCCTGCGCCCTGAAATTTTCGCCGTTGCTGGCGGAGTTTATGCGCACCGCATTAAGCGACGAGTACCGCCGAATGAGCCCCGGTCTGGAAGACCGTATCTGGCGTAGCTTCTTCGCAGACATGAGCCTCATCCATGCCAATCTGGCGGACGTCTCTGAAGGCACCCAAACCAAGCTTCGCCAGAATGCCTACCGCATACTCACCGAAGCCGGGTATCTGGCCAAGAACAAAGCGAAATCCTTGCAGCATGTCCGTGTGCTGCCAGAAGTCCGCAATTACCTGGCCAAACATGGCCATAACGACATCCTGGCAGCCATGGATTGCGCGCATTGAAAGGGAGATCGGCGTGAACCGCCTTGACGAAAGACTTAACAAAATACTGCCCACCCTGACGTCAGAAAAATTCAGGGAAAACCGGGGCCTGGGCAACGAAGTGCCGTTTTATGCCTTCGACTACCCGGCAGAAAGTGAGGTGCAGGTGCGTGAGCATGTGGATTTCCTGGTTACACAGCTCGCTAAATCCAAGCCGGCTCTCAAGGTCGCCCGCGTTCACTTGTTCCAGGTGCTGGTAGACATGCTCGAAGAGCGCAACTTCTACGACAAGGCCGTAAAGCTGCAAGCCGCGAAAGGGGGCGAGGCGTTGCTGAAACAGCTTAAGGGGCCTCTCAAGGCAGAAAAGGTAGCAGACTTCATCACCGCAAAATGGCCGGTCGATGACTACGACGCTTACCTGATCGATGGGGTCGGCAGCGCCTATCCCATCATCCGTACCCACAAATTACTCAACGTCTTGCAGCCCTACACCGGGTTAACGCCGCTGGTGCTGTTCTTTCCAGGTGAATACGACGGCCAGTCGCTGCGCTTGTTCGGCCAGTTAAGCGACACACCATACTACCGTGCCTTTCGGCTGGTCGATTGATAACAGAATACAAACAGGGAGATAAAGCATGCCGATAGGGGATATGTTCGAGCGCAGCATCCAGCGCAGCATTAACGGCGTTATCAAGGCGGATCAGAAGGACGACGCCAACGTCTGGCAGGAGCTCGATGAATACGTCATCACCAAAGAGCTGGATGGCCACCTGCGCGGTTTTTTCGAGCGCTATCTCTCTGCCCTGGATAACCCCGCTGAGGCCAGCGGCAATGTGGGAGTCTGGGTCTCCGGCTTCTTCGGCAGTGGTAAATCCCACTTCATCAAAATCCTTTCCTACCTGCTCGCCAATCGGCAGGTCAGCCAGGAAGGGCAAACCCGCAAAGCCCAGGACTTCTTCGAGGACAAAATCACCGATCCCATGCTGGCGGGCGACATTGCCCGCGCCATTACTGGTGACACCGACGTGCTGCTGTTCAATATCGACAGCAAAGCCGACGCGGATAACTCCCGTGATGCCATCCTCAAGGTGTTCCTGAAAGTCTTCAACGAAATGCGCGGCTTCAGCCCGGATCACCCCCATATTGCCCGCCTGGAGCAGGAGCTGGAGGAAAAAGGCGCGTTCGACACCTTCAAAGCCGAATTCGAAAAAGCCGCCGACTCCCCCTGGTTGGATGAGCGTGACGGCTACACCTTCTACTCTGATGCCGTCGCCACCGCCTACAGCGCCGCCATGGGGCAAGCGGTATCTGATCCTGATGCCTGGCTGGAGCGCCTGGAGCGCGACTTCGACAACTGGCTCTCGGTCGAAAACGTCTGCAAGATGATCAAGGAATACTTGGACAATCGCGGTAAACAGCACCGCATCGTCTTTCTGGTGGACGAAATCGGCCAGTTCATCGGTGGCAACACCCAGCTGATGCTCAATCTGCAAACCATCACGGAAAACCTGGGCACCATCTGCGATGGCCGCGCCTGGGTCATTGTCACCTCCCAGGAAGATATCGACGCCGTTGTCGGTCAGCTTAAAGCTAGCAGCGCCAACGACTTCTCCAAAATTCAGGGGCGCTTCCGCACCCGCCTGTCGCTGTCGTCTGCCAATGTGGATGAGGTCATCCAAAAGCGCTTGCTGAAAAAGCGCCCGGAAGCCGCAGACACCCTGCGCGAGCTATTCCGCAAAGAAGCGGACATCCTCAAAAACCAGCTCAGCTTCACCAACACTGGCCGTACCTTCAAAGCCTACGCCGATGAAGACGAATTCGCGGAGGTGTACCCCTTTGCGCCATACCAGTTCACCCTGGTGCAAAGCATCTTTGAATCCGTGCGCAAGGCCGGCGCCACCGGCTTGCACCTGGCGCGGGGTGAGCGCTCCCTGCTGGATGCTTTCCAATCTGCTGCCAAAGCGGTGGTAGAGCAGGAGCCGGGTATACTGGTGCCGCTGTACTGTTTTTACCCCTCCATTGAAAGCTTCCTCGAAGGGGTGGTGAAATCCACCATCGAAAACGCCGCAAAGAACCCCTCGCTGCAGGATTTCGATGTCAACGTGCTGCAAACCCTGTTCTTGATCCGCTATGTGGACGAGATCCCGGGCAATGTCGATAACCTCATTACCCTGTTTATCGACCAGATCGACGCCGACCGTCGTGGCCTGCGCACGCAAATCGAGGAAAGTCTGCAGCGGCTGGAAGGGCAAACCCTGGTCAGCCGCAACGGTGATAACTTCTTCTTCCTCACCAATGAAGAGCGTGATATCAGCCGCGAGATCAAAGCGGTGGACCTCACCGCCGCAGAAGAAGCCAAGAAACTCGGCGAGCTGATTTTTGAAGACCTGCTCGGGGGTATGCGCAAATTCCGCTTTACCGACAACGGCAACGACTTTGCCCTTAACCTCAGCTGCGACCAGCACCCCTACGGCAATCGCAACGATGGTGCCCTGAACCTCCAGGTCATTACCCCGCTGATTGATGACCGTGACGAGTGGCGTGACGACAAAACCCTGATGCGCAGCACCGAAGGCGAGGGCCAGGTCATTCTGCGCCTGCCAGACGATAATCAACTGGCCACAGAGCTGCGCCAGTACATCCAGACCGACAAATACGTGATGAAGCGCACCGATGGCAGTTTGCCATCCACCGCCAGGCGTATCCTGCAAGACCGGGCCGATGAAAACCGTCAGCGCCGTGATCGCCTTAAAGTCACACTGGAAAAGCTACTACAAAGCGCCGTGGCCTTTGCTGCGGGCCACCAGCCAAACCTCAAAGCCTCCACGGCCCAGGCCATCGTAAATGAAGCCCTGCATGACCTGGTGCGCAACAGCTTTGGCAAACTGGCCTATATCGAGCATCTCACCGGAGATCCGCAGGCCGAAATCAAAGCCCTGCTGGATGATCCGTCAACGCTGGCCCTGGATCTGGGCGAGGGCGAGACCGTCAACCCTCGTGCGCTGAAAGAAGTGCAGCAATACGTCGAACTGGCCAGTGCCAGCCACCGTCAAATCATCCTGCACGATCTGGCCAACACCCAGTTTGCCCGTCGCCCCTATGGTTGGTCTGAATGGGAAACGGTGCTGCTGGTAATCCGTCTGGTCAGGGCAGGGGAGCTAAGCCTCAAGCTGAATCAAACCGTGCTGCCCATCGAGAAAATCTACGAGCAGCTCAACCCGCCGTCACGTTGGCGCACCATCGAGGTCGAACGCCGCAAAGCCATTGGCAGCGCTGAGCTCCAACAAGCCAGAAACCTCACCCGAGACATCTTCGGCAAACTCCCGCCGGAAGATGAAGACCGCCTCTATGCCGCCATCAAAGGCCATCTGGAAAGCTGGCAGCAAGAATTCAGGCAGTGGAGCACCCTCAGCAACACCGGTTATCCCGGTAAATCCCTGGCGGATGAAGGCCTGGCCCTGTGTGACAAACTGCTGTCCGCACCCGACAGCTTTACGGCCATTCAGCAATTCACCAGCCACAAAGACGATCTGCTGGATACCGCAGACAACCACCAGGAGCTGAGCCACTTCTTCACCAACCAGAAGCCAGTCTGGGACAAGCTCATAAAAGCGCTGCGCGAGTTCGAGCCCAACCGCCCCGAGCTGGAAAAAGACAACGACGCCAAAATCGCACTGCAACGGCTGGAAGCCATCCGCACAGCACCATCGCCCTTTGGCCTGCTGCACGAGGTGGAAGCACTGGTCACCAAAATTGACCAGGTCAACAGCGCCGCTGTCGCCAAAACGCGCACCCATGTGCTGGGCCATATCGATAACCAGATCGCACGGGTCAGCACCGACCTGGATGCCACCAAGGCCGATGCCGATACCCGCAATCGCTGCCTGCTTAAGCTGCAAAACCTGCGTCAACAGGCAGAAGCGCAAACCAGCCTGGCACACCTCTATCAGCTTTCAACCGGGTCCACGGATGCGGCGGACGATGCGGTAGACGAACTGGCCAGAATTTCCGCCAAGGCGAAAAAGGTGGCGGAAGAAAAAGGCGAGTACCCCAGCGAACCCATGCCAGCGGTAAAACCGGTGAAAGCGATCCATGCCAGCAGGCTCAGCAGCACCTATATCGAAGATGCTGAAAGTGCCGAGCAATATCTGGAGGAGCTGCGTAAACAAATTATGGATGCACTGGCTAAAGACTGCCGTGTGCAAATCCGCTAAAAGTCTGGAAATGAACTGAAGCATGAATAAATCCGCACTTAAAAAGTACGCTCCCCAGGCTCGTCTGGACTTTATCGCTGCCGTCACACGCCGCGCTGAGCAGCTGGGGCTTAACCCCCAAAGCCCGGCCAAGGTAGAAAAGCAGGGTGAAGCCATGCTGATCAATGGCCAAGCCTTCCCTGCCGCTTACGGGAGAATGCGTACCACGCTGGAAGCCCGCATTCGGGAGCAAGGTTTTACCCAGGTGATGGAGGCCATGGCCTACACCTGGTTCAACCGCCTGGTGGCCATCCGCTATATGGAGCTGCACGGCTTTCTGGATCATGGTTACCAGGTGCTCAGCCATCCGGCCAATAAAGACACCGGCCATACTCAGCCCGAGATCCTGGATCATATCCCTGAGCTGGATTTGCCCGGTTTCGATAAAGAACAGGCGCTGGAGCTCAAACTGGCGGGCAATAAAGATGAAGAGCTGTACCGCGAGGTGCTGCTGGCCCAGTGCCATGCCTTGCACCAGGCCATGCCCTTCCTGTTCGAATCCCTGGACGACGCCACCGAGCTGCTGCTGCCCGACGGCCTGCTGCGCACCGATTCCATTTTGGGCAAGCTCGTCACCGCCATCGATGAGGCCGACTGGCAGGACGTGGAAATCATCGGCTGGCTTTACCAGTTCTACATCAGCGAGAAAAAGGATCAGGTCATCGGCAAGGTGGTGAAAAGCGAGGACATCCCTGCCGCCACCCAGCTCTTCACTCCCAACTGGATCGTCAAATACCTGGTGCAGAACAGCCTCGGTCGCCTGTGGCTGATGGCCAACCCCACCAGTAACCTGGCAACCAAGTGGGAATACTACATCCAGCCCGCCGAGCAGACGCCTGAAGTCAACGCCCAGCTCGACGCGCTCATCCAGGCTCGTATCACCGAGGACGGCGCCACCCTCAACCCCGAATCCCTCACGCTGCTCGACCCGGCCTGCGGCTCCGGCCACATCCTGGTGGAAGCCTACGACCTGCTGCGCGACATCTACCTCGAACGCGGCTACCGCCGGCAGGACATCCCCCGGCTGATTCTGGAAAAGAACCTCTACGGGCTGGACATCGACGACCGTGCCGCCCAGCTCGCGGGCTTTGCTCTGTTGATGAAGGCGCGGGCAGATGATCGGCGCCTGTTCGGCCAGCCGGTGGCGTTAAATGTGCTGGCCTTGCAGGAGGCGAAGGAAGGGAGTGCGGCGGAACTGCACAGTACGTTGAACGCGCCGCAGATTGACTATGCGACGGTCAGTCAGCTAGTGGAGACCTTTGCGCAGGCCAAGACTTTTGGATCGCTGATTCAGATCACCAATGAGTTGGCGAGTGCCTTACCGGATCTGCAGCGAGAGTTGGAAGCCGTGAGCAAGGGTGGTGACATGCTAGGCCGAGATGCGGCGGAGACACTGCTTCGGCTGGTGGCGCAAGCGGAAGTATTGGCGAAGCAGTTTGACGCGGTGGTGGCGAATCCGCCGTACATGGGCGGAAAAGGAATGAACGCCGACTTGAAGGCGTGGGCCAAGAAGACCTTCCCGGCCAGCAAGTCCGACCTGTTCGCCATGTTTATTGAACGCGGCTTTGGCTGGTGCAAGCCTGCTGGCTTCAACAGCATGGTGACGATGCAGAGCTGGATGTTCCTATCCAGCTTCGAGGGCATGCGGACGAAGCTGCTGGAGGATCGAACGCTCTCGTGCATGGTGCATATGGGGAACGGTGTCATGGGCATCGCCTTCGGTACGGCGGCAACTGTATTGATGAACCGACACATCGATGGCTTTGACGGCAGCTTTAGTTACTGCGAAAACGACGACCTCAACGATGCCGGAATACCGGCGCAGTTCCCAGTGCCAAATGAACGATTGAAGACCGCCAAACCAGATGATTTCAAAAAAATTCCGGGAAGCCCGGTGGCGTATTGGGCAAGCAAAAAGGTCTTTGAATGCTTTTCTAACAACAAAAGTCTTGGCGAATTCGCTAACCCTAATCAAGCGTTGGTTACCGGAAATACTGACAGGTACATTCGTTGTTGGTGGGAGCCGTCCTCTGCAAGGATCGGATTTGGCCATGATAGCCGAGAATCGGCGGCTCAATCAGGGAGGAAGTGGTTTCCCTATCACAAAGGTGGGCCTTATAGGAATTGGTTCGGAAATACTTGGTTTGTCGTGAATTGGGAAGATGATGGGCATGCTCTGAGAACGACAAAGCACCCAACTTCGGATCGTATCTGGGCACATAATTTTGTCTTGGATTCGATCTTCAAAGAAAGTCTGGTTTGGGCAAAAATCACAAGCGGAGAGATTGGTTTTCGGTATTCGCCAAAGGGCTTTTTGTTTGATGATGCTTCTGGAGTCTGTCCGCCTACAAGTGATGAGCCAATCCAATCGATCCTGGCTTTTCTCATATCACCGGTTGCGAAGCTGTTCTCTGGAATACTAAGCCCCACCTTAAACATGCAGCCTGGTGATTTAGCCTCGATTCCTTATGTCCCAGGAATACCTAAGGTCTATCAGCTGGCTAATGAGTTAATCGAACTTGCATGGCTGGATTGGGATGCGCGTGAAGATTCATATGGCTTCTTGAGGCCATCCATTCCAAAAGTCATTGGGGCAAATGATTTGATTAGACATTCATTTGACAGTAGCTCAATAGAGTCAAGTGAAAGGGTAAGAACCTACTCAGATTTCCAAGAGGAATTGAACAAACTTATTGCTGATGCTTATGGAGTGAGTGATGAAGTTGACCTAGATGTCAAAAGCGATCAAGTAACGTTAACCGTCAATCCGACTCACCGATTTGGTGAGGGTGGTTCCGGTGAGTTAGCCGCGAAGGAGCAGTCTGACTATGCTTTAGGAATTGTTTCGTACGCCGTCGGCTGCATGATGGGCCGCTACAGCCTCGATGCCCCCGGCCTGATCTACGCTCACGCTGCCAACGAAGGCTTCGACCCCAGCCGCTACGAAACCTTCCCGGCCGATGACGACGGCATCGTCCCCATCACCGACGAAGCCTGGTTTGACGACGACGGCACCAATCGTATCCGCGAATTCGTCCGTGTGGTATGGGGGAAAGATACCGAAGCCGAAAACATGTCCTGGCTCGCCGAATCCCTCGGTAGCAAAGCCAGCGAATCCGCCGACGACACCATCCGCCGCTACCTGAGCCGCGACTTCTACAAAGACCACCTGAAAACCTACAAAAAGCGGCCCATCTACTGGCTGTTCAGCTCCGGCAAAAACAAAGCGTTCGAAGCGCTTGTGTACCTGCACCGCTACAACGCCGGCACCCTCTCCCGCATGCGCATGGAATACGTCGTCCCCCTGCAGTCTCGCATGCAAGCCCGTATCGACAATCTGGATCAGGATATCCAGTCCTCAACCTCCAGCACCGAGCAAAAGCGCTTCCAGAAGCAAAAAGACAAACTCATCAAACAACTCGACGAGCTTCGCCGCTTCGACGAAAACCTCCGCCACTACGCCGACCAGCGCATCACCCTGGATCTCGACGATGGCGTAAAGGTCAACTATGGCAAGTTTGGCGATCTGTTAGCTGAGGTGAAGGCTATAACTGGCCGATCTCCTTCCAAAATCGACTGAGCCCATGGGGGTAATAAATGAGGCTAAGAGCCCTAACCCTGGAGAATTTCAGGGCATATGCAGAGCCTAAGAGGATCGAATTTGACGATCTCACTACGATTATTGGCAGAAACGATATCGGGAAGTCCACCATTCTTGAGGCACTGGAGATCTTCTTCAATAACGATGTTGTGAAGATTGATCAGTCAGATGCCAATGTTCGCACAGGTTCGCAAAAGGTTACCTTAACGGCGGAGTTTGACGAATTGCCGGAAGTCTTGACGGTAGATTCAGGGGCTAAAACGTCGCTGCAGAGGGAGTATCTAGTACATGAGAGTGGCCGGCTAGTTATATGTAAGGTATTTGATTGCTCAAAAAGGACACCATCAGTGGAGTCTTTCATTATCGCAAAACATCCCCGTGCTGAAGGAGTTGCCGACCTGCTCGAGTTAAAAGAGAAGGAGCTGCAAAAGCGCGTTCGGGACAGAGGCCTTGAGGTTGCTTTAAAAGGAAACCCAGGTATGCGCCATGCTCTTTGGGACTCAGCAGAAAATAGCGATCTCGACTTGGGAGAGGTGGCAGTACCGGTATCCAAGCCGAAGGAGGAAGGCAAGCAGATTTGGGAGCAAATTGAGCAGCATCTTCCGATTTTTGCTCTATTCCAGAGCGATAGGCCCAGTAAAGATTCGGATGGGGAAGTGCAGGCGCCTTTAAAAGCTGCAGTATCAGCAGCAATAGCAGAGGTGCAAGATGAAATAAAGCATATACAGGCTACTGTGCAAAAGCGAGCAGAGGAGATCGCCAACCTGACTCATCAGGCGCTGAAAACTATCGATGCTAACCTTGCAAAGTCATTAACCCCAAGTTTTACACCGCCCACCTCTGCGAAATGGAATGGGCTGTTCACCCTTGGCATGGATACGGACGACAACATCCCGCTGAATAAGCGAGGCAGCGGGGTTCGTCGGATGATACTTGTTGCTTTTTTTAAGGCGGAAGCAGAGCGAAAGATGGCTTCCTCTAGTAAAGGGCAAATTATTTATGCAGTCGAAGAACCAGAAACCTCGCAACACCCATCGAATCAAAGAATATTGATCGAAGCCTTCAAAAGCCTGTCTCAGACAGATGGTTGTCAGGTTCTTCTCACTACGCATAGCCCGGGCTTAGCCGCTGAGCTTCCAGTTGAAAGCATCAGGTTTGTTCATGGAAGCCCTTTCGAAACACCGTCAATCGATGCCGGAGTAGATATTTTCGATTCCGTCGCAGATGCACTTGGCCTACTTCCCGATAGTCGTGTAAGGGCATTGATTTGTGTTGAAGGTCCCACCGACGTTATAGCACTACAGGAACTCAGTCGTGCGCTGAATGCCGATGATCCTTCTATTCCAGACCTTTCTACTGATCCAAGATGCGCTTTTGTAGTGACGGGTGGCTCTACCCTGAAGCATTGGATTGCCGAGAACTATCTGAAAGGGTTTGGTCGCCCAGAAGTGCATATTTATGATAACGATGTGGCGACTTATGGAGCTTCGGTTGAGGAGGTAAATAATCGTACAGATGAGGCGAATTCGTGGGCGACGCTTACCGGAAAGCATGAAATCGAATGCTATTTACACCCAGATGCGATCCAAGATGAATTCGACTTCAATATTACCGTAGTGGATTTTCCTGACACTGATAATCATGCTCCTCCAAAGGCATTTGGCATTGCTTTTGCTGAAAATAGAAGCCTGGATAATCCAATGGGCGATAGCAAATCGAAGCAGTATCTTAGCCGTGCTTTCCGTCATATGACAGCTGATCGGATTCGAGAACGAGACCCGAATGGAGATGTTGAGAACTGGATGAGGAAAATTGCGGAAAGAATATAAATGTTTCCGTTACAGAAAAATAATCCTCCATCCAACTTTCTTCGCTTTGATCATTAGGGGATTTTAATATGAACGAAATTATCTGCCCCCACTGCAGTAAGGCCTTCAAAATCGACGAGGCTGGCTATGCAGATATCCTCAAGCAGGTAAGAGACCATGCGTTCGAAGAGCAGCTCCAGGAACGCCTGACACTGGCCGAAAAGGAAAAGGAAAATGCACTTGCGCTTGCAAAGGAACAGGCCGAGAGCGAGATGCATAAGTCGGCTGCCGCCAAGGATAAAGAGATTCAGGGGCTACAATCCAAGCTGGAAGCCAGTGAGGTCGCCCAGAAACTGGCCATCTCAGAAGCGCTGAAAGTAGTCGAGAAAGAGCGCGATTCGCTGTTGAATGATCTTGAGCAGGCAAAGCGCGACAGCGAGTCGTCAACAAAACTGATTGAGGCTCGGCTTAACCAGGAAATCCAGAACCTCCAATTCAAACTCGAGGCGACTGATACCAGCAAGCAGCTCGCCATTACCCAAGCGGTCTCTGTGGTGGAAAAAGAGCGCGATTCGCTGCAGCACAAGCTGAGCCAGGCCGAGCTGGAAAAGCAGGCTGCGGAACGCTCACTCAAGGATAAATACGAGACCCAAATCAAGGACCGGGACGATGCCATTGAGCGCCTGCGGGACATGAAGGCGCGGCTGTCCACCAAGATGGTCGGTGAAACCCTGGAGCAACACTGCGAAACTGAATTCAACCGTATTCGCTCGACGGCCTTCCCGCGTGCCTATTTTGAGAAAGACAACGACGCCAGCTCTGGCAGTAAGGGCGATTATATCTTCCGCGATGTTGATGAGAATGATACGCCCATCGTCTCGATCATGTTTGAGATGAAAAACGAGAGCGATACCACCGCGACCAAAAAGAAAAACGAAGATTTCCTGAAAGAGCTGGACAAGGATCGCAATGAGAAGGGCTGCGAATACGCCATCCTGGTCTCACTGCTGGAACCCGAGAGTGATCTTTACAACTCCGGGATTGTCGACGTATTTCACCGCTACCCCAAGATGTACGTGATCCGACCCCAGTTTTTCATTCCCATGATTACGCTGCTGCGCAATGCCGCCATGAACTCGCTTGAGTACAAGCAGGAACTCGCGCTGGTCAAAGCCCAGAATATCGATATCACCAACTTCGAGAGTGACCTGGACCAGTTTAAAACGGCGTTTGCCAAGAACTACGATCTGGCGTCCCGGAAATTCCAGACGGCGATTGATGAGATCGACAAATCCATCAACCACCTACAAAAGACCAAGGACGCGCTGATGAGCACGGATCGGAATCTTCGATTGGCAAACGACAAGGCGCAGGATGTGACGGTGAAGAAGCTGACCCGCAAGAATCCTACAATGAAGGCGGCGTTTGAGCAGCTTGAGGATAAGGGCGAGTAGGGCTATGGGCGAGGGGCTGGTGCGAGCGAAAGAAAGCCGAATGCCCGAATGATGATCGGGTTTTCTTGGTTTACGATGCTGGCCGCTGACCCAATATGACCTGTTTGGGTCGGCAGGCTATCAGTGACACGCTGGGGTATGATGCGAATTTTGAGGGAGACGCTTGAGTGAGCGGAACAAGCGCCATAGAGCGGATAGAGAAGGGATTGGCCAAGCTGCTGCAGGCAGGCAACCGGATTGTCTGGTGGTCTGATCCTGACGGTGAATTTGCTGATGCCGTGGCTGAGCTCTCGCTTGATGGGGCAGAAGTGCTTTCACTGGGCGATACCCCGGCACTGGCGGTGAAACGGCAGGTTGAGCTGG
>TARA_R100000656_G_scaffold122909_1_pt1 | contig 14159 bp, 3 predicted proteins | sample TARA_R100000656 | Tara Oceans TARA_R100000656 (sample SAMEA2622517) | marine metagenome | biome: marine biome (ENVO:00000447); feature: mesopelagic zone (ENVO:00000213); material: "saline water (ENVO:00002010), including plankton (ENVO:xxxxxxxx)" | depth 350 m
ATGAAAGTTCCTGGCTTCGATAAAATGGGAGTAAATCTACAAAAGAAAGAAGAAGCTAAAGTAGATTATTCTGGGGCTGTAACAGCAGGTCAGGGAGCAACTCAATATAAAAAGATTACATCAAAACCAGATTATAGAGATATGATAAAGAAACAGATAGGGCCAGATACATCATATGAAGATAAATTAATGGCAGGATGGGAAGCGGAAGATAAGGCTCTAGGAAGGTATCCAGAATTATATCAGGATAAAAAAAAAGGACTTTCCTCACCAACGGCCGCAGAAACAACAGCTTATGAACAATATCAGCAATCTTTAAAAGGTTCAGTTGACCTGTCAGAAAAATCTAAAAGGTCTGGTTTGTCAATAGACGATATTATTAGGAAAGAGAAAGAAAGTCAGAAATCAGGAGAGCAAGCTTCTCAAGGTGGACAAACATATTATGTAGATGAATTTGGGAACCGTTCTCCATCAAGACTTGAAGACGAATCTCCAGTAGAGGCTTTTGGAGCTGGAATGGTCGCTGATGCAGAGAAACAAGCATATCTAGATGAGATACAAAAAGAATCTATAGATAAGATGGATAAAGAATTTGAAGCAAAATATGGATATCATCCTGATGCAAAACAAAAAGCTTTAGACGAGGTTCTATCTCCAGGCCCAAGCCCTAAAGTCACAGATAGTTATTCTGGGGCTGAAAAAAAACCTACTGTAGATGATGTAAGTGTAGATGACAGAGTTTTTGATAACGTTAAGGATGCGGAATATTATGATGCGAATATTTTAGAATTAGATAAGCCTCTCCCTCATAAATCTGGAAAAATGGAAGCTGCGGGATTAAAACACTTACAAAAAAAGGTCCCTGGCTTTGAAAATATTAAAGGTTCACATTTTGACCAAATGTTTGACCAGATTATGGGTACGGAAAGCGCTGGTAGGAATATTAGACAAATAACGCAAAAAGATGTGGATGCTGGTAGAAAGAAAGGCACTGGGAGAGCAGGTGGATTATGGCAGATGGAAAGAGGATTTGACATAGATGCAGAAGGAGAACTGAAAGGTCGTGGATTTCAAACATCCATCCAAAGATATATAAATATGAATGAGATGTTTGGAGAAGAAGTTGAAGAATGGGTATATAAAGCTCAGAAAGATGACACACCAGAAGATTTAACTCCAGAACAACAAAGAGAATTAGTTTTTGCAAATTTGTTTATGCAAGAACAAAGTTATGGATTAAGTGGTTCTCTTGATAAACAGGGAAATAGAATAACAGATATTAACATATCTTCAGAAGATGTGAGCGTAGATAAAAGATATGATATATTTAGAAGGAGTTATCAGAAAGGAAACTATGGAGAATTATGGGCTAGGAAACATTACGCTGGAGCCAAACCTGGTAGTAAACTGTATAAAGAAAAGATGGAGCAATTTGAAAGAGACAAGGGAAGAGCTAAAATGAGGGATAAACCATGGTTACGATAATGGATGGAGATTTTTACTAATGCCTAATACTGGAGATATGTCAAAAATGGCTCAATTTATGACTACTAAAGTTAACCCATATTTGGGTATTGCTCAATTAGGAATAGGTCTTGCTACAAGTGTAGCTTCGACAGCAGCTGAGAGAAAAGCTGGGGAAAGAAAAAAGGGGTATATTCAAGAACAGCAAGATATGTTATCTGGGGCTCTTCCTCAAATGAGAGAAATAGCAGGGATGAAGACGGAGATGGCTACCGATGTATATGGAACACAGGAAGGTCAATTAATGGCTCAAACTGGAGAATCTTTATATGGACTAACAAGGCAAGGACAAAGTGCAGCTGCTCGTACAGGATTTGCTAATTCTGAACAAATAAATACGCAAGTTCAAAGAGGATTAGAGACTGGTGTTCAACAATTTGGATTCCAAAGGCAAGGGTTACAAGATGTCCTTGGTCAAAAATTAATGGATATTACTGAGTGGAAAGGTGCGGAAGAAGGAAGGTTGGCATCTGAACAATCAAGATTGAAGTATGAAATGGCAGAAGCTCAAGCTCAATCTAAAAAGAAATTTCTAGGAATATTATAATGGCAAATGGATTAAGTGATATATTAAGTGCATATAGACAAGGGTTATCATCTGAAAGACAAGCAAGGCAAGATGAAATGCAGTTTGCATTACAGGCTATGCAGTTTGAATCTCAGCAAAAATTTAGAGATGAATCTCTGCAAAGAGAAGAAGTGATGGGAGCCTTGGAGTATGCAAAAGAAGAAACTCAAAAAGCTCTTGTTATGGATACAGGTGAGATTTATTCAAAGATTGCTTCTCTTGCTCCTATTATGGGGGCAGGTAGCGATGAAGAAACTGGTGGATTATTAAAAACAAAAGTAATAATAAATGCTTTGACAAATGAGAAAGGGGATTATGGATTTACAGAAAATCATGCAACCCAGATAGTTAATATAGCAAATTTATATCAAATGTCTGCAAAGAATCCTAATCTTGCATTAACAGCTGAAAAAGCTGCTCAATCTTTTGCTAGAGAAGTTGGTAGAGATTATGATAAGTATCCAAACTCTGCTCTTATGAAATCTATGAAAAGGTCTGGATTAATATATTCTGGAGGAGACCCTCTACAACTAGAAATGTCATCTAGTCCTTATCTTGCTGTAGGAGATGCATTAGCAGCTCTTGACAATATTGATAAAGAAAGAATGGAAATTGTTGAAGGTGATTATAAAATAGATTCCCCAGTAACTGTATCTGAAGTTGCTCAAGCTGATTTAGAGGCTCTTACTGACGAATTAAATGTTGCTATTGGAAGTAAGGGGGGAAAGGAAACCCAAACTAATGTAAATATACAATCAGCTAATTTAGAAGCTCAAGATGCCGATATATTAGAAGAGTTAGATTTTCTAGACCCAAATCAAACTACAGATGTGAGAAAAAAATTAAGAATGTTAAATGAAAAAATTGTAAATAAACAAGCTACATTAGATATTAAAACACAAGAACAACAAAAGTTTTTAGATGACTATGAACTTTTTGAAGAAAAATATAAATGGCATAGAAACCAAGCTAAATTAGCTAGGAATCTTGGAGATGAAGAATCTGTTTTAAAACATAGAAAAGAAGCAGATAGATATTATAAGATGCGTTCTCCATATGCTTTGCCAAATATGCCAGCTGGTAAAGAGGGATGGGGTTCACAAGCTGCAAGAGAAGTATATATAAAAGAACAAGTGGAACAACATCCTGGTCTATATACAAAACATGGAATACAATCAAGACCAATAGATAAACCTGGAGAATGGATGGGAAAAGTCCCAAGAAAAGCATACGAAAGTACAAGAGGAGTACAAATTTTAAGACTTGCAGAAGAAATAAAAGAGCTCCAAAGGAATAAAGAACTTCTTCGTAGTGGTCAATAGAAAATGGCTGATAATCTCACTCTTAAATTAAAAGAGGAATTAGAAAAAAGGCACGGAAAGGTCGTATCGGAGGCTGAAGTACAAGCCTTCTTACAATCAAAAGGTCTTACAGGAGGTCCTGCCCCTACTCCACAATCAGGAGTTCCCCAAGAAACATCACCAGTAGACCCAAATATAGGTGTACCGCCATGGGAACAACAAGCACAACAAGAACAATTATCCGCATCTAAGGGTGGGGCGCTCAATGCATTAGGGGTTGGATTATGGAGCGCCTTAGACACAGCTGCATTTGGAATACCTGGCGCATTTGTAGAAGAAGAAAAGTTTCTCGATTTTGAAGACCCATTAGCTAAATATACTGGAGCAGTTGGTGGTCTCGCAGGTTTTGTAGTAGGTGGTCCTATGAAATTAGGGGCAAAGGCTGTGCAAGCTATTGCAGCTCCAATTATAAGACGTACCGCTGTTCAGGTTGGCAAAGAAGCAAAGCATAGAGTTCTAAAAGATGTTACATCAAGGATGATGGGTAGGGCTTCGAAGTATGGAGTTGATAGAAAAGTAGCAAAAGAAATTAAAGGCCATTATAGAAAATTAGCACAGAAGTCTCAAGTAGACCCATATTCAGCTGAAAAATTTAGTGAAAGTGCTACAAAATTAATGCAGGCTTATACGACTGATGCAAGATTAGCGGGTAAAATAACTGCAAAAGAAGCTGATTCTATTACAAAAATGTTTGGAGACAATTTTACCAAGAGGCCTTTACAAGATTTTATTGGATTAATGAAGTCTAGAGGTGTTTTTGCAAACAATCCAAGATTTGCCAGAGTAGCTTCTCATGCAGTAAATGAATCATTAATGTTTGGATTAATAGATACTGCTTTTGAAGGAGTAAGTACTATAGAAGACCATCATTTTGATTGGACTGCTCCATTGTGGGGGGCTGGAACTGGAGTTGTATTTTCTCAATTACAATGGATGAATCCAGTCGGTAAGGGTGCAAAGTGGTTTCAAGATTTTAAAACTGGAGTAAGAGCTTCGTTTACTAAGCCTGCTCCATATAAAAATTGGACTAATAAACAATTAAAAGCTACCTCTAAGTTTTTCGGAGATGTAGTAGAAAATGCTCCTAGAGAAGTAAAAGAAAAAATGAAGAAGGAATTAGGAGGAGCTTCTGGAGTTGTTACTATAAATCATAAAGGAAAAACAGGAACAATTTCCTTAACCTCAGATGATATATTTAAGCAATTATATAAGAAATTCGGAAAAAAGGAAGGTAGAAATGCATTAATCGGATACTTGGAGAAAGAAAGAAGGAGATGGGGACCTGAATTAATAAGAGCTGCTAATAAAGAAGGAAGGCAGAATCTTATGCAGAATTGGATGAGGATGGCTGCTGGAGGAGTTGCATTTAACTTTCATACATTTGCTGATATGTTTATACATGATACTGAGTTAGGAGTTCATGATATATTACCTCATTTTCTAATTGGAGCATTCTTACAGATTGGTAAAAACCCATCTAGATTTGATTTAAACTCTGAAAAAATGAACCAATTGCGTACTAATATTATGGCTCTTGGTGTAGATAAAATGGGAACAATGCCATCTGAGATTCCATCTTTTAGAAGGACTCCTAATAGATTTTTACAACCAGACCACAAAAATTCTCATCCAGAAACTCTAAGTGAAATTGAAAGGTTGGGAGTTTATACTGAAAACTGGGAAATTTCTCAATCTCCTTTATCAGAAGGAGAAGTAAGTGTTAAGATAAAAGGGGATGCTAAGTTTGATAGGATTTTTAAGGCATTTGAAGGAGAGTTTTCATATGAAAGAAATTTAGATAATATAAGTGTATCAGATGCCAAGAGCCTTGTAAAAACATTTGAAAAAGAGACTGGATTAAAAAATCTTAAAGAGTATGATAAGTATTTTGATGAACTTGGAGTTGTAAATTCTAAAAAATTAAAAGGGGATTTTCCAATTTTGCTTGAAAAGATAAGACAGGGAGATGTCGAGGGAGAGTTGGAAATATCAGTAGATAAGAAGGATAAATATCAGACTCCAGAAGCAGTAGTAATATCTGAAGAAATTCTTTTAAGAGCAAAGCAAGGTAAGTTAGATTGGATTGTAGATGCAAACGGTGAAAAAATAACAGATGGTGAAATAGCTCAAAAGATGTTATCTGAAAAGATGGACGGATATTCTATGGTATATGCAAGCAGCTTTGCATTGGGAGAAGCAAAGGCAATGCCACCTGGTAAAAATACAATTACAGTAACGAACGAGACTACTGTTAGAAATATATTTGAAGCTCTTCATACAGCTGAAAAGAAAATAAATGATGCATATCCTAGTAAAATGTCTTATTCAGATAGTTTTACCTTTGCAAGGTCATCAGCAGAAGTTCATTCTGTTATTGGAAAAAATATGGCTATAGAATCAGCTGAAATGATGAGAAAGATTTTTAGTACAAAGTTTGATGCTAGGGGAGAACTTATATCTTATATGAAAGAAGCAGGGTTACTTCGTGGGGAATTTGCTGAACCATTAATGATTGATAATGTAGACCAAATTAAAATAAGATGGCCAGAGGGAACTACAGATGAAGCTAGAGTTAGAGAAGTAGACTTGAAAAGGATATTAAAGATGGTTCATCATATTCAAAGAATAAGCGCTCCATTTAAAAGGTCTCCAGAGAAGGGTGAAGTTAAAATAGATGTAGATAAGATAGATAGACTTGTTGACTTCCTAGCTGACTCTGGAATGAGGAATATCCATGAAATGTCACCTTGGATTTATGAAACTACTATTGATTATATAATGAAAGATGCCGTAGCAAGAGCAGAGAAATTATCATTAGCAGAAATAAAATCATTTTATATGATTGAAGATATGGGCATGGCAAATTTTGATTTGAGTTTAAAGGGTGGAAATATAGGATATGAGATTAATTTAATTGATGCAAAGTTTTCAAATCAACTTGGTAGTAATTCAAGAAAAGATATTACTGATTATAATTTATTTGCTAATAAGCTAATAAAAAAAGGAGATGGATTAATTAACGAAGGACCAACTGTTAAAATGACTTCTGCTCATGATATTGCAAAACTAGCTCAAAGATTGCCAAATTATTCTGGAGTAGATGCTCAAGTATCAGCTCAACAAGCATTGATAGAAATTATAGACCAATTACCAAGAGGTAAGAATCTTTCTAATCATTTAGGTCAATATATTATAGAAGGAGGAGCTGTAGATGCGGTTGATTGGATGAAAGAGTTTGGTATTCTAAAGCATAATAAAAAGAGAACTTCTGGATTTGATATTAATATGAAGGAATTTAATAAAGAGTTGCAAGGTAGATTGTTAGAGAGAATAAAACTAAAGACAGGATTTAGTGAGAAATATATTCAAGATATGATTGCGAAAGAGGAGCAAGCTGCCAAGTCTGCTATGGATGAGAGATTTGTTCCAGATATAGACCATAATTTTGATTCAAATACATTTTTAGAAAAATACAATATTGATGGGACTGATTTTTCTTTAAAGTCTAAGGAAAATAAAAGAGATATAATAGAAGAATTAATTTTATCTGAGGGAGCTCCAAAAAGACAAAGGGTTCCAGCTGCTGATATTATAAAACAGGCTTTGAAAAGATTATCTGTTAAAAATGATAAAGGAGAGTGGATAGAGTTTAAAGATGTCCCATCTCAAGAAAAAGAATATGTTAAAAGAAAGATAGCAGAAGATATTCAACATATATTAGCTACTACATATGGTTCCATTAAAGTAAATACTGTTAAAGTTGAAAATGGTAATGTAGTTGAAACAGAATCATATCAACAAGACACAAGAATGCATGGGTATCTTACTGAGGTATTAAATCTTCCATATGTTAAAGTAGAAAAACAAGCTATTGTTTATGAACAATTCCAAGATGCAATACAAAGAAGATTTGTTGATATTTTTTCAAAAGCTGATAATTTACCTAGATATGAAAGGGAAAGGATAGAACCTCAAAGAGAAAGACTAGTAAGACAGTTAAATAGGAAGATAAGTTCATTTGGTTCTGACCATCCAGATGGAATGTTTCTTTTTCAAATATCAAAAGATACTCAGCCTATAGCAATTCCAAAGCAAAGTATGGAAAATGTCCATGCTGAATATAGCAAATTTGCTAGTTGGGCTGCAAAAAATAAAACTCTTGGAGATGTAAAAAAGAGAATAAAAGAGATAAATGATAAAATAATAGACCCAGAGAAAAATGGAGCTCCTACAGAATATGATTATAATGTAATGTTGTCTCAACTTATCTTTAGAGATATGATGGGAGGAAGGAAAAAGAATAGTGCTTTAGTAGATTTTTTAAATGATGTAGATGTTGAAAAATCAATGGGAAGAATTAAACTTTATGATTCTAAGAATTTTATTAAGATGGATAGAAACCTTGTCCATAGTATGCAAACAGTATATAGAAATACTTTTAAAGATGATAGAACTTATAGAGCATTAGCAAAGGTAATGAAGCAAGATGGATTTGGTGTTGCAGTATGGAACGATGTTGATTATGCGAATGTAAAGGTAGAAACAGAAAAGGTTCTAAAAAATGAGGGGTGGTCTGAGAAACAAATAACTGATTATTTTGATGGAGTTATTGGTAATGCACACGAAAACGTCTCATCATTTGATAGTATTGCATTTGTTAGTGAAGGACAGATGAGATTTTCTCATGCAACATTAGGTAATAATCCTAATTCTAAGAACCCTATAAAACCTGTTATTTCTTCTGGTGGTAGAAGTGGTCAATTTTTATTGGGTAAAACTTTATTTGTTTATAGTAAATCATTAGATAAATTTTTTAAGACCAATCCTGATGTAGATATTTTACTAGCTTCTTCTGGAGCTAAAGGATATAACAAAGGAACTTTAAAAGAAGGGTTAGATTCATCTCTTATAAATCAACCATTTAATAGAATAAATTCAAATAGACCTATTGGTCAGCAAAAAATAAGAAGAATACCTATTGATGCTTTAGGTTTTAAACCAGAAAAAGATGTCCCAATAAAAACTGCAAAAGAATCTACAAGTGATTTTAATTATATGAATACAGTAGAACAAAAGGCTATGTATGAACAGAATTATTTAGAAGATGTTAAACAGGCTGTGAAGTCTATGAAAGATTTAAGTGTTGACCCTATGAGAATTAATTCATTTATGTTGCAGGCTTTAGGTTCAGAGGGAATGGGGATTGACCCCTCTACTGGAGGAGCAAGGCATTTAAGTAATTTAGCTAAGTTTTCTTCTATGACTGCAGATGCTAATCCTATGTCTTATAGTGACCAAATTGTTAAAAATAAAATATATAATATGTTTATAGGTGGAATATTAAATGGGAAAAGGTCTTATGATAAATCAGTACAGGCTAGATATGGAGGACAATCTCCTATAATACAAGTCCCAGATGCTTCTTATAGATTAAAGCCAACTATTGTTGACTCAAAGGGGATTATGAAGCTTCGAGGGGAAATGATGATTGGAAGTCATGAGAGGTCTGTTCCATTAAAAGATATAATGAATGATGGAAGGGATATGATGCTTGTACAAGGCTCAAAAGTAATTGACCCTAAAGAATTTTTTGGTAGTTATGAGACAAAAAGAGAAGGTAAAAAGTATATTTGGGAAGATATGCTTAATGAGGGAATAGACCTTGGACAATTGCATGATATAATTGATTCTGGAAAAAGAGGAGCAAAGCCTGGGAAAATTTATGATGTAGTTGTTGATATGTATGAACATCCTACTCTAAAAAGTAGAGACACAAAAACAAAGAAGGTAGATAGAGCAGATGTGTGGGTTGTTGATACTTTACCAGAGGCTGAAGCTCAGTTAGAATCAATAAAGAAAGGCAAGGGCAAGGGGACAAATTTTGCAGATAAAATTACTACATATAGAGACCATTATATTGTAAGGCATAATCGAGGAGACCATAAGCATATATATATAAGAGGAAGTGAGCCTGAGGGATTATTAGCAGACCCACAGTCTAGGGAAAAGGGAAGACCATATGTGAAATATTTAGAAGGTGGGTTAGGGACTGGTATATATCATAAAGATTTAGCAATTGGAGTATTGACAAATAGAAAACCTCATACTAGGCCAAATGATATGGCTATTCTTGCATTAAAGGGATTCTTGCCTAGTTCATATGGTAGAGCTGCTCTTGTAAACAGTCTTGATATTGTTAATATATTTGAAGGTGATTATGATGCTGATAAAGTAGATTATTTCTATGGTTCTAAAAAAGCTATGTGGGATTATTCTAAAAGAGCAGCTGGATTATTTGTTCAAGGTATAGACCCAACGTCTTTAAAGCAAAAAAGTAAATTTAGTTGGTCTGATGATGCAAAGCAAATTACAGAAGAAATACAGAATATGTCAGCTGGAGCTGATATTTCAAAGAAAGCTATAGGAGTTGTACAAAAAATACCAAGAGATTTAGGATATTTAAATACTATTTCAATGAAAGGCGATGAAGATGCCGCTTTAAAAACTAGATTTGGAAATAGACGTAAGCCTAGAATATTATTTTTTACTCCAGGTCCTAAAGGTCAAGAATATAGAATTACGGTTGACTTTAATAATCTTGATTATTTCTCAAGAGCTGCTTTGGAAGCTCAATTTATGATTGATATGGGTGGAGGAACTAATGTAGAGTTAATGCAAGATGTAAGGAGTTGGAAACCTGAATTTTTATTTCCTTCAATAGATAATAGTATTACTCCAAATAGACTACAAAGAGAGGGACCTGGGTTTATAAGAGATAATATACAAAATAAAAATGTATCAAAGCGTATAAGAATATTTAGAAAATTTGATAAAGAGGGTAATGAAGCTCCGTTGAATCAACTTGAGCAATCAATGATAACAACTATGATGAATGAGTATGGAAAGTTGTTGAATGTTGCAGGTCCTAAAACATTCCAGCAAGGAAATGAGCAAAGAGCAACTAGTTATGATAATGTTTATGATGCCGCTGATAGTTTCTTTGGTTTTAATAAACAGTTAAGTAATAATCTTTACTATAAACTAAGATATAAAAAAGATAGAAGTGGCAAACCATTTTGGCAAGATAAACAATTCGAAGAAATGTTTGCTCCAAAACCTGGCAAATATGGTCCAAGATTAACTCTAAAACAAAAAAAGAAAGGAGAGAAAAGGAAAAGAGATTTCTATCCTACTAGTGATATGTTTGTAGATATAAATGCAGCTGGAGAACAAATAAAGCAAAATAGCTTAGATGTTTATGAGGGTAAAAGAGGAAATATATTAGAACGTAGTTTAAGACCTATGTGGGATGCTGATATATTTCAAAACAGAAAGTTTGAAACTAAAGAACTTAATCCTAGTATTACTGGAGAAATGGTTGGATATATGGATGATTGGTATCAGCAACTAAGGACTGGAAATTTAAGTGAATACTCTGGTAGCATAGACAGAATGCAATCTAATATAATGAAAACTATAAAAGACCATAATTCTGGGGCATTCTATCTTGGAAGAATGAAACAATCTATAGCTGCAACTCAAAATAGAACAGATTTACCATACAGAGCTCAGAAAGCTATAATTGAAAAGATAAATACAACTATTAGGGAAGTAGAAAATACATTATCTCTTTTACCAGATAAATATTGGAAGACAAGAAAGAAAAAAGATTTACAAAATTTTACTTTTACTCCTATTGAAGGAAAAGAATCTAAGGAAGCTGTGATTCAATATGATACGATGGCATCTTTAAAGCAATATATTGCTCAACCATTGAGCGATGCGGGCAAAGAACACTTGCAATCTATAAAGGATGTAAGAAAGCTTTTTTATAGCAATAGTAATAATCTTGGTGATGTATTAGAATATGGTAAAAAGAGTATTCTTAAGAAAGAGCAATTAGATTTTCTTAGAGACATGCCTACCATAAGTACTTTTGAAGAAATACAATATGATATGTTAGCTAAGGGAGTGAAAGAATTTGGAAGACCTTTCCTTCTTGAGTTTATGTCTTCTCCAAGAAATAAATGGAATATTGGTATATTTCAAGGAAGATTAGTGGATATGCCATATGGGAAAACCACTAGATTTAAAAAGGGATATCAATTCCTAACAAGAATGATAAATGAAAGACCAGAGCTTTCAAAGCATAAATGGAATGAATCAGATATAAAAGGAGCTGAGCAATTATTAAGAATTATTCAAACTACCGAAGCCAATTATGAGAGATTTTATAATAAGAAATTTGATATGCAAAATTTTGCAGACCCTAATTATAGAGTAAATATAGGAACTAAGAAAGACCCTGTTTACTTTTCACTAGAACATATAAGATTACCTAGTTTTGGTAAAGAATTAGAAGGTATATCTGGAGATTTTGAAGGTATTAAGTGGAAACGTGATTCAAATAGAAAAACAAATGGTTTTAATATTATGAATGACCATCTATTAAGTTTTTATTATGATATAGCTGCTTTATCTGGTAATAAAGAAGCCTTTGATAAATATATGACAACTATGAATCAATTGAAAGCTGATATGATTTCTAATAGAATAATTGACCCAATAAAATATTTAGCAACAAGGTCTACCATTGAAAGAGATTTAAAAAGACTTGCAAGTGAAGTAATAACTGATGGTAAAGTTGACCCTGCTAGTGACAATGTGAATGTGCAAAGTTTATTAAGAAATCCAGTTTATCTTATTAATGGAGGACATAATGGAGTAGGGTTTCATAGAGGTATGAGTTTGGAAGAAAAGCCTAGATATACTTTTAATAAATTAAAAGAAATTGTTAAAATTAGAAATGAATTATCTGAAGCTAAAGAAAAATTAGGATGGAAAACTGAAAGGAATAGAAAAGTGATGAAAGAATATAAAGAAAATTGTAGGTTGACACAATAATGGCTGCTACTGGCTCTTGTTTAATCAATGCAAAACTATTAGGTGACGAAATAGAGAAGTGGGTTGAGTTACCTAAAACTAAGGCTACGTTTAGAGACCCATACGAAGCAGCTTTTAAACTTGTAGAAGCTGAGTTTCTTATGCCTCTTGAACAATTAGGAATAAGAAGTGCTGATATAACTCAAGGACAATTAAGTTCTTTTAAATCTAGGCTAACAGAATTGAATCAATCTATACAAAGAGGAGACCTTGGGAATAAATTTGCAGTATCATTTTGGCAAACATCTCACTATGGAAAGAAAGACCCTGTTATTGGTTCTGTATTAAGAAATATGCAGAGGTCTGACTTCTATTTTAGAGAACAAACTGCATTTAGTAAAAATCATATGCAATCTATTACGCTTGATATAGAAGAAGTTGCAAAGAACAGAGGAATAATACAGGAAACTGGAGTAAGTCTTAAACAAGCTCAGAGAGAGGCTAGAAGATTAGATGATAAACTTAAAGAATCAATAGTTGACTGGCATAATAAAGGAACTGTTGATACTAAGGGAATTGAGGAAGCTCAAAGAGCAATAGATAATTATACTTCTAAAACATATCTAAAAGTTTATGAAGATTTATTATGGGTAGTTGAAAATGACTTAGGTCGATTAGAGAAATTAAAATTTGATGGAATGAAAGAGAAGGATAAGCAAAGAGTAAGGGAGGGGAAATTAAATGTAAAATTAGATGCTAAAGATTTAGGAAAAGCTAAGTATGAGGATGGTACTCCAATAGCAGCAGAGCCAAAAATGTTTAATGCATTAGTCAGCTATCAGACATTAATGGATGGATTATATAAGCAGTTAAAAAATGGTGTTAATGCAAGGATAGATAGTATTATAGGAAGAATGGAATTAACTCAAGGTTCAATGGGTGTTGAAAAATTAAATGAAGTAAAAGAAAAACTTCAAGACAAGTTGATGCCTAAATATGATGGAGCTGGATATTTTCCTCACTATACAAGAGACTTTCATGTTGATTTTATGGATGGGTTAATGAATCACTTTGATAAAATACAAGACGCATCTAATCCATATATAAAAAGTAAAAAGGGAAGTCAAACAGTTGCTCAGATAGCAGATGCTATGGATAATTATGTTAGCAACCATGTAAAAGGAAGGGGGAAGGACTATGAATATAGTACAAACTTTCTTAATTCTGTTACTAATTATATACATGATGTAAATAGATTTAACTATCAAGCACATATGGATAAACATTATATAGATGGGTTATCTGCTGTAGAAAAAATATTTAAAACAGATGGTAATGCGAAAGGATATGGGGAAAATGTTGTTCAGTATATAACTGATTTACATACAGCTGCTAATGGAGATATTAATTTGTCTCCAAAAACCAGAGCATTAATGAGAAGTATTCTTGGATTTGAATTTATATCAAAACTTGGTATCAATCCTAGAGGAGCTGCGAGAAACTGGTTTCAAAGATTGTTAGATTATGTAGAATGGGGACCTGGTCAAGCAAAGAGAGCCGACCAAATTATTAACAGAATATCTGGAGTTTCAGAGCAAACTATTGAAGAAGAATTAAGAAAAGTAGGGTTACTTTATGATGAAAGAGCTCCTCAGTTAATAGAAAGTGAAATAAGAGGTGATGCTTCTCCTTTTAAGCAAGTCACAATGAACGAAGAAACTCTTAAATATGAGTATAAAAAACAAGGAACGCTTGAGAGAGTTGCTGATAAAATAGGATGGGCTGCTGGTAAAGCTAGCGTACTTCACAGGTGGGCAGAGAAC
>TARA_R100000656_G_scaffold22851_10_pt1 | contig 13931 bp, 13 predicted proteins | sample TARA_R100000656 | Tara Oceans TARA_R100000656 (sample SAMEA2622517) | marine metagenome | biome: marine biome (ENVO:00000447); feature: mesopelagic zone (ENVO:00000213); material: "saline water (ENVO:00002010), including plankton (ENVO:xxxxxxxx)" | depth 350 m
TAACTCAAAATGAATCGAGAAATTGCAATAGTTTTGGCACCATTAGCGGGAGGCATTCTTGCTGTTTTAACTGGGTATCTAATTAATGGGTTTTATCCAAAAGATACCAGCGATATCTCATTTGCTGTGGTTGCGCTAGGGTTTCCAGTAGCGCTAGTGCTGTCATTGTTATCTGGGCTATTTATTCAGCCACAGCTAGTTAAACGCAACATTTTTACAGTGCCTGTAGTCGGTATCATTGGTGGTTTACTGGGATTATTTGTCTTAGCAATATTTGGGCTACCTTATATTTTTTTAATAGCTGGCACGCTTTGGGGTGCTGCATCGGGGGTTTTCTATCGTGTTTTCGTTGGCCAACCAAAGTTATAACAAGCGCAGTCAGTCGGAACATTTTTCCGTTCGCCGGTTTGTGCTTTACGCTACGCTAGCACAAACCAACTCACTGCAAAATGTCCGCTGCTGCGGGCGTTAGCTTCTTAGAATGATCAAGAAAATATTACTAACCATCATCGCTATCCCTGTTCTTCTACTGCTTGTAAAGTGCACTTCGGAGAGCATGCGAACTCACAGTGTTGTAGAGGTGGGTGACACAAAGCTATGTATTCCTAAAGAATACGAGTTAAGTGTAAATATACCGTATCTCTGGTTCGTAAGCGGACTTGATGAAGATGCTGCTGGAGGCCTTTACATTCTTTCAGCAGGCGAAATATCGGAGTCTGTTGAAGGGTATACGAAAAGCCATATAAACCAATACAACGTAGATCTTGCACATGACATCACAGGTATTATTTGGGCTCAAAGCCAAATAGGAAGTCCTGATGGTATGGCCGAGAAAGCATGGAATCTTGCTAGTACCGAAAAACAGCCCCATCATATTTACAATGCAATTTTAGGTTTATATGAACTGGGGGATAAACGTTTCATTGATACATGGTGGCATCTAGCTCGTACTGTGCCGGGAGGCAAAGATAAAGAGCGCCCTAGAGATTGGTATTTTGGCTACTGTTCTGGCAAAAAACCGGAAAACTACGATTGTACCCAAGACCTACGCTACAAAGATCTCTATTTCGACTACAAAGTAAAATCTCAAGACATTCATGTCGCTAGCGGCGTAAAAGAATTTATAGGCAATAAATTTAAACAATGGGAGTTGGCGTGTGAAAGCTAACAAGGGCCTGTTGTCACCCCTGCGGGGCTGGGACAGTCAAAAACGCTGCGCTAATTTTGCCTGCCCCAAAGGCGGGCGTTAAATGGAATCAATATGATGCAAGCAGTAATTTTTGACATGGATGGAACTCTTATTGATTCAGAACCCATGTGGAAAGAGGCAGAGAAGCAAGTTTTCTCCTCTGTCGGAGTTGAAGTAAGTGAGGAACTGTCTGCTAATACCGCTTCCATGACTACCCGAGAGGTAACTGAATTTTGGTATGGCCATTTTCCTTGGTCAGGTAAAAGTTTAGAGCAAGTCGAAAATGAAGTGGTTAACCGCGTAGCAACACTTATTTCTGAAAAGGGTCAGCCTATGGAAGGAGTGGAAGAGGTTTTAAGTTTTTTTCAAAAGAAAAAATTTAAAATAGGCCTGTCAACTAACGCGCCTTCTAGATTGATTCCTGTAGTTCTAAACAAGCTAGGCATCTCTAAATATTTTCACAGCATATCCTCTTCGGAGCATGAAATCGAAGGAAAGCCCCATCCAGCAGTATATTTGGCCACTGCAAAAAAATTAAAAGTTGATCCGTCAAAATGCATTGCATTCGAAGACTCCCTATCTGGGATTATCTCTGCGAGTAAGGCAAATATTAAAACTGTCGCGATTCTACCACGGTCAGATTTTACAGATAAAAAATACGAAATATCACATATAAAACTTAGGCGGTTATCAGACTTCACCGATTTTCACTTAGAAAAAATAACAAATGGTGTATAGCTATGTATTGTGCCAAGACTCCATTTAACAAACTGCTCAAACACCGTTTCGGCCCAAAAGCGGCCTGCACTGGACTCGCTAACGCTCGCCGTTTATCAGAGCATTAGGTATTTTAGATGGAAGCATTGATACGAGCACGACCGATTCTTTTAGCAGTATTTTTATGTGCATTGGCACTAACTGCTATTGGATCTAGTTTAGAAATTAATTTCTTGTATCTATCAAGTGGGGTTGCTGCACACATTGCATTGCTATTATTTATATTGACTGAGTCATTTGGAACTCTTGCGAAGCAAAGGCATATTATTGTAAAAGTTATGGCGCGGTTGTTTCTCGTCATATTAATTCTGGCTGTTGGCAATATGCTTTTCTATATTGTTGTCGGGTTTTTATCGTGATATTTGCGATACCTATTCAGGTGACGCCTCTGGCGCACTTGATCTGAGCGTTATAAGACTACGAGATGAACTGTGACATCTGAAAAGATCAACTATATCGAATTGCCGGCGAGTAACCTCGAAGGCACAAAGAAGTTCTTCTCGGATGCTTTCGGGTGGCAATTCGTAGATTATGGTCCTGACTATGCTGCGATCCAGAATGCCGGTCTTGATGGGGGTTTTTACCGATCACCTCTAGTGGCTGAGGTTGGGAAGGGTAGTGCCCTTGTTGTTCTTTACAGTTCTGACCTTGAGGCGTCTCTTAATAGAGTGGAGCAAGCCGGGGGTAAAATCGTGAAATCAATTTTTAGCTTCCCCGGTGGTCGCAGATTTCATTTCAGCGATCCAAGTGGTAATGAGTATGCCGTCTGGTCAGAGTGATAAAGAAATAAGTAGGGTCAGATACAACTTTTCAACTTTTATAGAATGTGCCGCAAAGGTAGTTGTTGGGATAATGCACGAATGAAGTCGTTCTTCTGGGCTACGTTTGTATTTTCCCCAATTTTCACTACACCTCAACCCGGTTTCTGCCAAGCTCTTTTGCCCGATAGAGTGCTTCATCAACCCGTTGGGCTAAGGATTTCGCCTTCTCATGGGGGGCAAACTCTACCACCCCGAAACTGGCAGTGATGCTGCCGAGCTTGTTGAATTGATGGCTGGCAATGGTTTGTCGTAACTTTTCGGCGACGTCTTTCGCCGTGTTTAACCCGGTTTGCGGCAGCAATACCATAAACTCCTCGCCACCCCAGCGCCCATGGATATCAATGTTGCGGATGTTGTCGTTGACCAGGCTGGTAACTGTTTTCAATGCCGTGTCACCGGTATTGTGGCCGAAACGATCGTTGACCTGCTTGAAGTGATCGAGGTCATACATGAGCAGTGAAAGCGGGGTATGGTAGCGGTTGGCACGTTCTATTTCGTGTTCCAGCAGGCGGTCGAACTCCTGCCGGTTATTAATGCCGGTGAGGCCGTCTGTAATGGCCATAATTCGTACCTGCTCTTCGGCCTGGATGCGTTGAGTAATATCCAGAAGTATTCCAGTCCAGATAATAGAGCCGTCCGCTTCCTTCTCCGGTGCGGCGCGGCACTCGATCCAGCGAATAGAGCCATCATTATGTCGGATGCGGAACTCTGCATGGTAATGCGACAGGTTTTGTGCAGATACCTGGGCTTTACTCTCGATATCGGCGGCATCCTCAGGAAGAATGCGGGACATGATGTTGTCCTCGTCTGTACCGGACAATTCCTCGTGCTTCAGACCGCCCAGTTCGGCGAGCCCCTCACTGAAATAGGGGAAGCTGCGCGTACCATCCGGGGCCATACGGTATTGGTACAGTGCGCCGGGTATCTGGGCGGCGACCCGCTCAAGCAATTCTTTATTCTGTCGAAGCCGCTCCTCGGTGTATTTGCGTTCCGTGGTGTCCCTGACAATGCAGAAAATCAGCTTTTCGCCCTTATAGAGGGCGCCATTGGTACTGACCTCTGCATCCGTAATAGTGCCGTCCTTGCGGCGGTGCTGGGTATCAAAATGCGCACTGGTATTATCAGCGGCCAGCAGCATTTCCTTGAGTTTCTGTTTGCTGAAATGGATATCCCAGTCCCACACGTGAAGGCGGCTCAACTCTTCGGGGGAATAGCCAAGCATATCGACATAACGCTGGTTGGCCCGATACACACTGCCATCTTGCCTGAATACCACCATGGCATCTCCGGATTGCTCGAACAGGGCGGTCCAGAGTATGGTTTCTATCGTTTTGTCGTCTGTCAGTGGTTTCAAGTTCCGGTCCCGGTTGTCCAAAATCCAACTCTGTAGGGTTGGTTCCAGGCGAATTTTGTCATTCGATCAGGATACAGAGCAAAAGTACAGGAACAAAGTGCTTCGTCTGTTGGTGGCCCGACCCTGCGGTTTTCTACCGGGGTTGTAAAGATACTGTGTGGATATGGCCTATGAGCGGCCGGGTCGCCCTTGGAATGTCCCGTTTTTATCAGGTCAGGAGGGACAGTATGTGGACTATAACCTCCGACAGCCCCTATGCGTTACTTCGCTTGAAATAAAGCATAGGTCGGTGAGGAGTGTGGTGAGATTCAGTCTACTATGTTTCTGTTGTCATGTTGCAACGGGGTAAGTTAGGGCGACACTGCAAGCCTATTGTCTTGCGCTTGCTGCCGATAAATGATGATAATTGGAACGCCGCTGTAGGTTTTTTGGAAAAAACTGGTGGCTCAAGTTCTCAAATTATATAGTTAATCAATGAATAGATATCATTCTCCGGGTGCTTTTATTCAATATATAAGTGCTGAAGCATTGGGTTCTGCTGCGGTAAATCATCCCTATTTGTGCGCGTTGCGTGAGGGGGATCTCCCAAACGTTGATCTGGCGTTTAAAGACTTTGCTTTTCAGTACGGCTTTTATAGCACTGCTTTTATTCGCTATGTATCGGCAGTAATTCAAAACCTCAGTAACGCCGAACACAAGCAAATTCTGTTATGTAACCTGGCCGAAGAACAGGGCAACAATCACGATTTAGATCTGCCGCCAGATGTGTTGGCTAGTGTCATCGGACAACCACATGCCAGCTTGTATCGCCGTTTCCAGGAGGCTTTGGGAATTGATGCCAATTACCTTAAAACTACGCAGCCGAGCCAAACAAGCCTGTCGTGGAGTCGACAGTTTTTGCAAATCTGTCAAGTTAACGCGTGTGCTGGCATAGGTGCTATTGGTATTGGCACTGAACTTATCGTGTCCCGCATTTACGACCAGATTCTGGAAGGACTTGATGCTCATTCCCACCTGACAATGACACAACGGGTGTTCTTTGATTTGCACAGTAAATGTGACGATCAGCACGCTACTAAGTTGTTATTGATTGCTGAAGAGTTGGCTCAGAGCCCTACAGCGTGTGAACAAATTGAATATGGCACCAGAAAAGCCATTGATATGCGGGTCGCCTTTTGGGACAAGATGCTGGAGCGTGCCCATGGTTTTCCCGTCTCAACCTCGCCATCTATTGAGAAGTTATCTGCCTTTGAATACTGAAGAGATCTACAACGACAATGCCGATAAGTGGCTGCGATTAACACCAAGTTCACTGTCTGATTTTACCGCACGCCCTCTGGTTTTTGAGGCTTGTGGTGAGTTGAATGCTCGTTCTGTACTGGACATTGGCTGCGGCGAAGGCTATTGCGCGCGGGAGCTGAAACGTCGAGGTGCTGGTGACTATCTGGGTGTGGATCTGTCCGAGCAGATGGTTAAAGCTGCTCAGGCGCAGGAAGCAAAAGATCGATATGGCATTGAGTACCGGGCCTGCAATGTAGTTGAGTTCAACCCCGATCGACAGTTCGATCTTTGTATAGCCGTGTTCTTGTTTAACTATCTTCGGGTTGAAGAAATGCAGCGCGTGTTTTCAATGGTCTATGATGCCTTGCATCCCCAGGGCCAATTTATATTTAGCGTACCCCATCCGTTCTTTCCCTTTATACATGGTAGTCAGACGCCGCCGTTTTACTTTGGCTCCAGGGGGAAGAACTACTTTGCAGATGTAAACCAAAAATTTGAGGGGGAAATCTGGAAACGTAGCGGGGAGCCCCTGCCCGTGCAGTGCGTACACAAAACGTTTGGAAATTATTTTGATTGTTTACGACGTGCGGGTTTTTCCAGCATGCCCGAGGTGAAGGAGTTAACCGTAACGCCTGAGTTGGTAGCAATAGACAAAGCGTTTTTTTCACCGCTGTTGAATGAGCCATTGCACCTGTTGTTTACAATCTCAAAATGATGGTTGTCGCCCCACAGTTCAATACAATGGCAACGCAAATGCCTGCATCATTGATTGGGCGACTCTTTTATTACGCGGACAATCACCCCGATCATGATGCGGTTGTAACTCCGAGATACACCCTGTCTTATGCCCAGCTCGCCCAACTTGTATGTGCACAGATAACCGAATTTAACAATGCGGGCATTTCGGGCAATTCTACTATCGGGATCCAGTGCGCCGAAGACATAAGACATTTACTTCTATGTCTTGCCGCTACTCATATCGGCGCGACATCTTTCACAATTCCCTCGCACGAATCAGGTGAGACGCAAAAGACCATCATCAGTCGATGCGGCGCTACTCATGTAGTTGATGAGAGTATGGCGGTAGATCCAATGGCACCGGATAGATACGCCGGGGCAATCGAAGCGCATGTTCCTGTTCCTGAAGCACTCCTTTTGTTTTCCACCTCGGGTACAACGGGTGAGCCCAAGTTGGTGATTCATCGTGACAGCGATCTCGTAGCGCAAGCTCACCGCCACGTCGACTCCAAACAGGAACGCTTCGTCTGTCTGGCCTCCATGGATCACAATTTTGCCAAGCGTCACCGCCTGTATTGCGTAGCAGCAGGCGCAACTAATGTATTTTTGGGTACTGAGCGCGAATCGCTGGTTACCCAATGTGAACGGCTGAACGTTAACGTTGTGCACATATCAGCTTTTCAGGCACAGGAGTTATTGGGCGTGCCTGACACCAACAAGCTAGCGAGCATTCGCTTGAAGCTCGGCGGCTCACATGTTCCCCTGGCACTCAGGCAGCAACTGCGTGACCACATCACTGGGAATCTACAAGCTGGCTACGGTACCACCGAAACAGGCGCCATTGCGTTTACTGATCCAAACGATTTCAACGCTGGCGAAAGTGTCGGCAAACCATTGCCCGGAATTGAAATATGCGTGGTTTCACCAGAGAGTAAACCCCTCAAAACAGGCGAACATGGAGAACTGGCTATTCGCTGTGAAGGTATGTTTCGCGGGTATCTGGGCAACCCCGACCTGACAGTGGCCCGGTTAGCGGATGGCTGGTTTTTTACGGGCGATATCGGTTATCTGGACAGCCAACAGCGTATTCATCTGCGTGGCCGCATTGACGATATGTTTGTGTTTAACAGCATGAATATCTATCCCCAGGATATCGAATCGGTCATTCGAAGCTTCCCGGGGGTTGCTGATACTGCCGTACTACCAAAAAAATCCCCTGTGCACGGTAATATTCCAGTGGCATTGGTTGTTTTTACCAAGAACGTAAAACAAAAACTGCCCACGTTAAAAAAGTTTGTAAAGAGGCAGGTCGGTGTTCGTAGCCCAAGACAGTACATCATCGTCGACAAGATTCCGACCAACGCCTCTGGAAAAATATCTCGTCGGGAAGCGATGGATCTGCAAATAAGGAGCGATCAAATACGAGGTGATATTTTTGATCTATTGGGTCCACGTATTAAAAGCCGCTTAAAGGACTCATTGATCACAGCGTTTAAAAATGGTGACACGGATATCGCTTTTCAAGACATCGGAATGGATTCACTGTCGCGCATGGAATTCTTGATCGCACTGGAAACTGAGTACGATACGATCATTACACCGCGAGAGTATGCTACATATCGCTATCTCGGAAACATAGTCTCTCATGTTTTATCGCAACGACAACACGAACTGGAAGACGCTATTGTTTATTCGTCAAACGGATCAGGTGATACTGAAACTTCATCGAACATTCCTCCCTACGTAGTACGTTTTTTCCAACGTATTATCAGTTTCTGCCACACATCTGTGCAATTGAACAAGGCGCTCAACACGTTGGAAAACCGATTGACGCCGACAGAAGTGGAACACTTGTATGAATGGCACACTAGCGGCCAACTTGTGCCGACAGGGGTAGCTAAAAAGCTCAAAATAACTGCTTTTTATTGGCTGGAGGAAATAAAAAACCTGATGCTGAGAAGCGGAAAAGAGCAGCCAGAACCTTTTGTTTGGCGCCGGGTCGCGCCTAGTGTGGCCCATTTTTCGGGGCCGGGATCGCCGGCTGAAAAAACCCTGTTGATCTGTTTCCCACCCAGTGGCGTTCGCAATATGATGATGCCCAACGCCGTATTTATGCAGCATACAAACTCGGCTTATTATGACCTGTTGGTTATCTCTGGAACGTTTAATGAAAGTTACCGGTATGGTATTCCCCACAATAGGGATAGCCTCACTGGAATTATCGAATGGTTGACCGCACAGGACTTGATCGGTAAGTACGGCTATATTCGCACTTTGGGTTTCAGTGCGGGGAGCTACCCGGCTCTACTGGCGGCATCTACTTTAAAAGCCGAAATAGCTGTTAGCGTGAGTGGCCGATTCCAAAAAAAACGATACCTGCTCAGAAATCTGGTTAAGTTAATTGCAATCTGGAGAGCAGGGCGCAGGAGCCCCGGTACACGCGTGCTAATAAGCTATGCTGCAGATAACTCCCGTGACCGTAAATACGCGCGAATCATTGCCGCAGTCTCGGGAATCAACAGCGTGGCAGTCGAATTTGCCGATGATAAAATTGGACACTTGATCCTTCAGCGATTGCTGGATCGTGGCGAATTGAAACTGTACTTGTCGCGCACAATTTTTGCCGATAGAAATGATGATCTTATTGTGGCAAAAAGAAAAAATGTGGTGATGAACTTTCCAGGCGGCCAGATACGGTCTCAGTAAGGTGCAATGGACGGCGTACCTAGTAACTGCCATTACTCTCTGTGTAATTCACTCAAATCCTGAACGTTGAAATGATATTACATCGCAGGTACAACTTCCTTAAACTGCTTCAAGTTGATCCCTGGCGTTTTTTTAGAGGAAAGATGTGATGATCCCGGTTTTCGGCTTATGCTTGTGGCCAAGCGGGTCCATGGCTCAAGATGTTGACTTACATCGGTCACTTACATCTCCCCTGGAGCTTGCTAATGCGTGTTTTTGCCAATCCAGTTGGTGCCGGCTCTCTCTGGTTCGACAACCTTGCCACGGCTGATGGAACCCCCGTTGCCTATGATCCCCAGGCGCGTGCCTTTCTGCCGATGCCACCTTTCTGTGCCAATCGGGACAAAATAGGCTGTAACTGGATAGCGCCGAACGAGGGGGCATTCTGCCGGTCCTGTAGCATGACGGCGCTGGCACCTGATCCTTCGATCGCCAATGCCGTCCCCAACTGGGCGCAAACCGAGGCGGCCAAGCGGTGGGTGCTGGATAATCTGGGGCGCTGGCATTGGTTTCGTCCCGAAGATCCGGGGGCGCGGCCCGTATTTCATTTGCTCGCTGAGGGCCCCACCCCTGTTGCGATGGGGCACGTTGAAGGTGTGGTGACCATCAGTGTGGCAGAGGTGGACCCCGTACTACTTACCACCCGTCGTGAAGCGCTGGAAGAGCCTTATCGGACCATGATCGGCCACATGCGTCACGAGATTGCCCACATGCTCTGGTGGCGGCTGAGTCTTCGCGAGGATTTTCTCGATGCATTCCGGAACATGTTTGGCGATGAGCGGGTGGACTATGTCGGGGCGCTTCAATACCACTACGAGAATGGCCCGCCACCGAACTGGAGGCAACACTACCTGACCAGTTACGCCTCCACACACCCCCATGAAGACTGGGCAGAAACGGTGGCACACCTGCTACATCTGACGGATATTGCCGACAGCTTTGTGGCCACCAGTCTGTCATCGCCGCAGATACCTCACGCTGGCTGGGACCCGTATTCGGAGCCCGATGCCGAGCGGCTGATCCAGATCGCGGCAGCGCTTACTGTGGGCATCAACCACGTTAATCGTTCCATGGGCCTATCGGATATTTATCCGTTTGTGTTGTCGGATCATGCCCGTTACAAGCTGGCATTTGTTCATAACTGGTTGCGACGGGGTGCCCAGGGCCTTTGATCGCAACGATCGCGAGGGAAGGTTGTAGCGACATCCGGTTTCACCAACCTGCTCGGCGTGTGTTTGTTCAAAGGTTGCCAGTATTAACCTAACCTGCGGACTTTCCGAGTGCCTGGTCGATGTCTGTCATCAGGTCGTCAACGTGTTCGATACCAATTGACAGACGAACCATGTCGGCGCTGACACCGGCCGCTTTCAGCTCGTCGTCATTCAACTGACGGTGGGTGGTTGATGCCGGGATGGCGGCGCAGCTTTTTGCATCGCCGATGTTCACCAACCGCAGTATCAGCGACAGGGCATCGTAGAAGCGGGCCCCGGCTTCGCGGCCACCCTCGATGCCAAAGCTGAGAATCCCCGAAGCTTTACCATGCATGTACTTTTGTGCCAGTGCATGGTCTTTATGGTTAGGCAAACCCGCATAGTTGACCCAACTGACTCGAGGGTGCTTCTGCAGGTATTCGGCTATTTTCTGGGTGTTTTCGCACACGCGCTCGATCCGTAGTGCCAGAGTTTCAAGCCCCTGTAGCAGGTTCCAGGCGGCCTGAGCCGACAGAACCGCACCCATATTCCGAAGGGGTACAACCCGGGCCCGGGTAATGAAGGCGGCTTCCCCTACATCGCGGGTGTAGCTGACACCGTGGTAAGACACATCCGGCTCATTCAGCAGTGCAAAGCGCTTAGGCTGGTCAGCCCAGGGGAAAGTGCCAGAATCAACGATTACACCACCCATCGTGGTGCCGTGCCCACCCATGTATTTGGTGGCTGAGTGCACGACAATATCGGCACCCTGTTCAATCGGTCGCCACAGGAAGGGGGTGGCTACAGTGTTATCGACGACCAGTGGAATACCTGCAGCGTGAGCGATGTCAGCCAGTCGTCTTATATTCACAACACTGCCCGAAGGGTTGCCGATTGATTCGCAGAAAAGCGCCTTGGTTCGCCCATCGATCAGGGCTTCGATACCAGCAAAATCGTCTTTATCGGCAAAACGGGTTTCAATGCCCTGGCGGGGCAGGGTATGGGCGAGCAGGTTGTAAGTGCCACCGTATAGTTCGCTGATCGAGACAAGGTTGTCACCCGCTTCGGCGATTGTCTGAATGGCGTAGGTGATAGCCGCCATGCCAGAGGCGACTGCCAGAGCTCCGATGCCACCCTCGAGCGCTGCGACTCTCTGTTCGAGGACGGCACAGGTCGGGTTCATCATGCGTGAGTAGATGTTGCCGGCGACTTTAAGGTCAAATAAATCTGCACCGTGTTGCGCATTGTCGAAGGAGAAAGAAGTTGTTTGATGAATGGGTACAGCAACCGCGTGCTGGTTGTCGGCCTCGTAGCCGTGGTGCAGGGCAATGGTTTCGGGTTTCATGGGCGAGTCCTTTTTCGTCGAATGAATGCATGTTACCTCGGGCAGGCAGGATGACAAGCGAACACAGGGAGCAATAAACGGAATCGTTCATTATTGTAGTGCCAGGGCCCGTGAGTAATGTCGTGTGGAATGTCCTCGGTATTCCCGGATTGAGGGTGTGTTAGATGGCCACAGCCGTTAGAGGCCGCGAATGTTATCGTCCAGTAATATCGGTTTTGGCCTCGCTGCTGGGGATGGCATTACGATAGATCTATGGCATTGGTCATATCGGTTTTGAAAGTACGCTGATCCTGGTTGTCTACGCTATTGCGATGGGCATCGTTGTGGTGAGTGGCTGAGCTTAGATGGGGGTTTCTATACTTGTATGAGAAGCATGAGGACATGATGGTAACCATGAACAATTCCGATAACTTCACGATTCGCAAGGCGATGCAGGCCGACGTGCCTGTACTTGTCGACTTCCTTGCGAAACTGGCACTGCATGTTGCGGGGGAGCCGCCTCATACGCTTAAGAAAGCGGAGCGAAGTCGACTTATGGCGACGCTGCGCTCATCCCTCTCGGATCCGAATAAGCGGCTCGTTGTGGCAGAAACGGACGATGGCAGATTGGTGGGGATGGGTTATTTATATGTGTGGCGCAATCAGGGTATTTGGGAGCAGTCCGGAGACATTGAATTCAAGTCCGGGATTATTGATGATGTTTGGGTAGAGCCAGATTTTCGCAAGCTTGGTATTTTTAGTGCCATACTGAAAGAGTTGCTGGCATTCGCGGAAAGTCATGCCATTAATGAGCTGATTCTCGAATACGCCGCTTCCAATAAAGAGGCGGCAGTGACTTGGAGCAAGCTTGGGTTTAAACCCACGGGAATCCGTGCTGCAGCCTTCACAACAGATGTGCATGAAGCCCTGGCAAAACGACGATAACTTCGCCACTGGTAAACAGGCGGTTTCGAACAGTCAGAGGGGAGTTGAGTGATAGGTGATCGCAAGGTAAATGTTTTTTTTGACGAGGTAATGTTGGGTCACGACCCACAAGTCGATCTTCCTTTTGTTCCCAGTCGAGTAGAGAAACATGTCAGGACTATCTTGCAGGGGCTAGATTTCAAGTGGAGCTATCCCGAACACCCCGGGCGGCTGACTGCCATCAGGAGATACCTTGATGAAAACCCTATTCCGGGCATCCACTTCACGTCAGGTCCTACTGCTACCTACGAACAGTTAAGCCGTGTGCACACGACCTCCTACCTTGATCATATATTCTCACTGGCAGGGGAAAGTGCCTGGCTGGACAGAGACACCACCGCCGTTTCACCCGGCAGCATCGAAGCCGCCACTGCAGCGGCCGGCAATGCCATCGCCGCAGTGGAAAGCGTGATCAACAAGGAATCACAAAGTGCCTTCGCTCTGGTGCGACCTCCGGGCCACCACGCCGAGCCAGTACGAGCCAGGGGTTTCTGTCTGTTGAATAATGTTGCGGTGGCGGCGGCCCATGCCCAGGCCAAGCTCGGTTGCGAGCGCATTCTGATCATTGACTGGGATGCACACCACGGCAATGGCACCCAGGATATATTCTGGGCGGATCCCGATGTGCTGTTCTTCGATACCCATTGTGCTGCGCCATTTTATCCGGGTTCCGGTCATCTCGATGAAGTGGGTGCCGGGCTCGGTGAAGGCTATACGATCAATGTGCCGCTTCCGGAAACCACCGGCGATATTGCTGTCGAGAAAGCCTTTCGTGAAATCCTGTGTCCGGCCGCCGAGCGGTTTAAACCCGATCTGGTGCTGGTCTCCGCCGGCTTTGATCCGCACCATAACGATATGGCCATGAACCTGACCTATAACGGTTTCAAGGTCCTCACGCGTATCGTGCAGGATATTGCTGACCGGCACTGTGATGGCAGGCTCGTGTTTGTGCTGGAAGGCGGCTACAACCTGACATCGCTTTCACACGGCGTTCACGCAGTGCTGGAGGTGCTGGCGGGAGGTGATGCACCAGAAATTCTGGAGTGTGGTGTGAAGGAAGTGATGGACGCGGCGGAATTCCATCGCACGGCGTTTATTGATGATGATTAAAAGCCGCGCTTGAATAAGCGAGTATAGGGACAGCCTTTCAGGTTTAAATTTTTCAAGATTTTCTGCTTCTTCAATTTGTAGCACTTTGAAGAAAGTTGTGTCTGACCCCAGTTCATTCAGGTTATTAGGGGCAGTTAAAGAGAGCGGTCAGCTGTGATCCGTGGCAGAGACCGCTTCTTGAAGTCCCCTGAGTTGCGTTATCTATAATTCTTCCAGTGGCCCAAAAAATTCATAACGAATTCGGTCGAGAGGAATTTTCAGTTCATTGAGCGCACGATAACAGGCCTGCATAAAGGGTTTTGGTCCGAGGAAGTACACATCGATTTCGCGATCAGCAGGCAGTAGTCCCGCCAGGCGCTCGCGATCAAAAAACCCGCTGTGCTGGTCTTTGTCCTGGGGCAGGGGGTCGCTGTAACAG